>Ga0316209_1000033_pt1 | contig 299396 bp, 268 predicted proteins | sample 6monopyrite_MG_FD_204945 | JGI IMG/M metagenome (GOLD analysis project Ga0316209, IMG submission 204945) | Microbial mat bacterial communities from mineral coupon in-situ incubated in ocean water Damariscotta River, Maine, United States -... | ecosystem: Environmental > Aquatic > Marine >... | reverse complement strand
CGCGCGCCACTAGGGTGCCCGCGATTTTGCGTATGAGGAGGGCCCGATGGCCGATATCAAAGATCCCGAAAACACCATTCTGATCGAGCTGAAAGACGGCCAGGTCGTGATCGAGCTGATGGCCGATGTGGCCCCGCAGCACAGCGCCCGGATGAAGGAGCTGGCCCGCGAGGGGGCCTATGACGGTGTCGTGTTCCACCGCGTGATCGACGGCTTCATGGCGCAGACCGGCGATGTCGCCAATGGCAATGCGACGGGCGATTTCAACCTGCGCATGGCGGGCACCGGCGGCTCGGACAAGCCCGATCTGCCGGCCGAGTTTTCCAAGCTGCCGCATGATCGCGGCACCATCGGCGCGGCGCGTTCGGCCAACCCCAATTCGGCCAACAGCCAGTTCTTCATCAATTTCAGCGACAACCATTTCCTGAACGGCCAATACACCGTCTATGGCCGGGTGCTGGCGGGCATGGAACATGTCGATGCCGTCACCCGCGGCGAGCCGCCCGCGAACCCCGATCAGATGATCAGCGTCAAGGTCGCCGCCGATGCGTAAGCTGGCGTTGGCCCTGATGCTGATGGCGAGCCCCGCCGCCGCCGTCACGCTTGAGATCGATGTCACCGGCGAGGCCGAGGGCACCATCGTGATCGACCTCTTCGAAGAGGTGGCCCCCCTGCATGTCGAACGCATCGTGACGCTGGCCCGCGAGGGGGCCTATGACGACGTGGTGTTTCACCGGGTGATCGACGGCTTCATGGCGCAGACCGGCGATGTCGAATTCGGCCGCGTGGGTCAGGATATGCGCTATGCCGGGCGCGGCGGGTCCGAATATGACGATCTGCCGGCCGAGTTCTCGGATCTCAGCTTTGAGGCCGGGATCGTCGGCATGGCCCGCAGCGCCGACCCCGACAGCGCGAATTCGCAATTCTTCATCATGTTTGAGGACACCCCCCAGCTTGACGGCCAATACACCGTGGTGGGCCAGGTCATCGAAGGCATGGAGGTGGTCAGGGCCATCAAACGCGGCACCGGGCGCAACGGGGCCGTGGTCGGTCAGCCCGACAGCATCGTGGCGATGCGCGTCATCGAATAACGTCTTTCCGCCCGCTTCACGATTGATCAGCCCTGCGCACCTTCGCGTGAGCAGGGCTGTTCTTTTTGCGCGCCTCTGTCAGTCTCGTGCCCTGTCACATAGCGGAGGACCCCGATGCGCCATTTTCTCAGCCTTTGGCTCGTGCTGGCCCTGAGCCTGCCTGCGATGGCCAACCCGACCCTGTGGGCGCGCGAATGGCCCAACACCGATTTTTCCCGCGCCTCCGTGGAGTTTTCCGAGATCCTGTCAGGCGGCCCCCCGCGCGACGGCATTCCGGCGCTTGACGATCCGCGCATGATTGCCGCCGGCGATGAAACCCGGCTCGATCCGACCGAACCGGTGGTGGTTGTCCGGATCGGGGGCGAGGCCCCGCGCGCCTACCCGGTACGCTACCTGACCTGGCATGAGATCGTGAACGATGTGATCGGCGGCGTGCCCATCGCCGTCACCTTCTGCCCGTTATGCAATTCCGCCGTGACCTTTGACCGGCGCGTCGGGGACCGGGTGCTGTCTTTCGGGGTCTCGGGCAAACTCTTGAGCTCGAACCTGATCATGTATGACCGCGAGACCGAAAGCTGGTGGCAGCAGGCCATCGGCACCGGCATCGTCGGCGAGATGACCGGCACCGATCTGGAGCTGGTGCCGACCTGGACAATGGGCTGGCAGCTCTATGTCGAAGAAAACCCCGACGGGCTGGTGATGGATGAACCCGATTGGCGCAGGCCCTATGGCAGCAATCCTTATGTCGGCTATGACAGCGCGCGTCAGCCGTTTCTCTATAGCGGAGAAAACCCGCCCAACGGGGTGCCGCCGCTGGTGCGCGTGGTCCGCGTCGGCGATGCCGCCTGGCCGCTGACGCGCCTTTCCGAGGAGGGCGAGATCACCGAGGCCGGGCTGACCATCAGCTGGCAATCTGGGCAGGCCTCGGCGCTCGATACCAACCGGATCGGCGCGGGCCGCGATGTCGGCAATGTGCGGGTGCGCGATGCGGACGGCAATGACGTGGCCCATGACGTGATGTTCGCCTTTGCCTTTCATGCCTTCTGGCCCGAGGGACAATGGATGCTGGGGCAATAGCTCCTCGCCCCCGGGGTCCCCGGGCGCTCCTCGCCGCTTGACGCGCGGGCCGGGCCGTCATACTCGACCGGCATGGCTCGTGCTCCGCTTTTGCAACTCTCCGATATTTCGCTCACCTTCGGTGGCCCGCCGGTGTTTTCCGGCCTCGGGCTGGTGATCCATGAAGGCGACCGGGTGGCGCTCGTGGGGCGTAATGGCTCGGGAAAATCCACCCTTCTCAAGGTGATGGCGGGGCTGGTTGAGGCCGATACCGGGGCGCGCACGCTGTCGCCCGGTGTTTCGGTTGGCTATATGGAGCAAGATCCCGATTTCGCCGGTTTCGCCACGCTTGGCGATTATGCCACCGCCACGCTGGATCCGTCCGAGGCCTGGAAGGTCGAGGCCGTGGCCGAGGGGCTGAAACTGGCGCTGGACGCCACGCCCGAGGCCGCATCCGGCGGCGAGCGCCGGCGCGCCGCCCTGGCCCGGCTGCTGGCCGAAGCGCCCGAGCTGATGCTTTTGGACGAGCCCACCAACCATCTCGACATCGAAGCCATCACCTGGCTGGAGGCGCGGCTGCGCGACACCCGCGCCGCTTATGTGTTGATCAGCCATGACCGCGCTTTCCTCAATGCGCTCAGCCGCGCCACGCTCTGGGTCGACCGGGGTCAGGTGCGCCGTCAGGAGAAGGGCTTTGCCGCGTTCGAGGATTGGCGCGACAAAACCTGGGAGGAAGAGGACCAGGCCCGCCACAAGCTGGATCGCAAGATCAAATCCGAGGCGCGGTGGGCGGTCGAGGGCATTTCGGCCCGGCGCAAACGCAATATGGGCCGGGTCCGCGCGCTTGGCGACTTGCGCCAGACCCGCGCCGACATGATCCGGCGTCAGGGCACCGCCGCGATGGCGCTGGAGGCGGGCCAGAAATCCGGCAAACGGGTGATCGAAGCGCGGGGGATCTCGAAATCCTACGGCGACAAGACCATCTTTCAACCTTTCGACCTGCGCATCCTGCGCGGCGACCGGGTGGCCTTTGTCGGCCCCAACGGGGTGGGCAAGACCACGCTTTTGAAGGTTCTGACCGGTGAGGTTGCCCCCGATACCGGCAGCGTCATCCACGGCACCAACCTTGATATCGCCGTGTTCGATCAGGCCCGCGCCGCGCTCGACCCCGATGCCACGCTCTGGCACAGCCTGTCGCTCGACCCCGCCATCGCCGCCTCGGGGGCGTCGGATCAGATCATGGTGCGCGGCCAGCCACGCCATGTTGTGGGATATCTCAAGGAATTTCTCTTTACCGATGCCCAGGCCCGCGCGCCGGTGCGCTCGCTTTCGGGCGGCGAAAAGGCGCGGCTCCTGCTGGCCCGGCTGATGGCGCGGAATTCAAACCTGCTGGTGCTGGATGAGCCGACCAACGATCTCGATGTCGAAACGCTGGATCTGATGCAGGATCTGTTGGGCGAATACCCCGGCACTGTCCTGTTGGTCAGCCACGATCGCGACTTCATCGACCGGATCGCCACCGCAACCATCGCGATGGAGGGTGACGGGCGCGCGATCACCTATGCCGGTGGGTATTCCGATTACCGGGCGCAACGCGGTGCCGATGCCGGCGCGTCCCCGGTCAGCGCCAAACCGCGCCATGCGGTGCAAAAACCGACCGCCGCCGCGAAACCCGAAAAATCCGGCCTCAGCTATACCGAAACCCATCGGCTCAGGGAATTGCCGGACCTGATCGCGCGGCTGGAGGCAGAGATTGCAAAGCTCGAAGGCTTCCTGTCGGATCCCGATCTCTTTACCACCGCGCCGGCTAAATTCGCCAAAGCCTCGGAGGCGCTGATCGAACGGCATGAGGCGCTGGCGGCGGCGGAAGAAGAGTGGCTGGCGCTCGAGGAAAAATCCGAAACCAGCTAGCGCGGCTTGCCTTCATCATCCTCAGCGCGCCGCCAATTGTGTCAGCGCCACGCCCAGGCCCATCACCGCGATGCCGCCCGCGCGCAGCAGGTTGAGCGGGGTGACCTGCGCCCCGAACAGCCCGAAATGATCGATCAGGGCGGCCGAAATCAACTGTCCCAGCAACACGAAGAACACCGCGTTTCCAACCCCGAAAACCGGGGCGACATAGGTGATGGAGAGCACGTAGAATGCCACCAGCACACCGGCCAGAAAAAGGTGCCAGGGCTGGCCCACGGCCCGCGCCACGGCACCCGGACCGGTGAACAGGGCGACAAGCGCGGTGGCCCCCAGAGCGACCACGAAGAGGATCATCGCGGCGGCGGCGGGCGATCCGATATTGGCCCCCAAACGCGCATTCAGCGCCGCCAGAACGGGAATACCCAGCCCCGCGGCCAGCATGATCAGGATATTCTGTGACATCGGCGCGCCTTTCGGTTTTCCGGCAGAGTGGGGCGGTTGCGGCGGGCGGGCAAGCGCTTAGCTGCAGATACCGCCGGTTTCGGCCCCGGCCCAGGGCAGGAGCACCGTCGAGGCATCGGTTTGCCCGGCGGGCGACAGCGCCATATAGGGCGACAGGATCCGCTCCAGCCGCTCGGTGCGCGCGCCTGCGGGGTCCAGCGCCCGGCAGCAGACATATTCGCTGACCAGGCTGGCCTGCTGTTCATAACCGTAATCCAGAAGCGTGCGTTCTTCATCGGGATCAAAGAGATAGGGGTCGTCGCTCACCCGTTGTTCGGCCGCCGCGCGCAGCGGGTGATAGCCGGTCAACTCGCGGTTTTGCCATTGCCAGACATGGGTCATCTCATGCGCGAAATACATCGCCGCGACCAGGTTGACCCGTTCGGGATATCCGCTGAGGTAATCCTCAAGATAGTAATCGGGCGCGACCATGACGCTTTGAAAGAGAACTGCGCCCGCGGTGCGCGTCTCGACCGTGGGCCCGGTCGCCGGCGGCAGGATCAGCTCGCGGCAGGTATCGCGCGGGCGGGTCGGGATCGTGCTGACGCGCAGCCCGATCAGAGGGTTTTCCACGATCCGGATGCGCGTCGTCTCCAGCCCCGGCTGGATCTCTGACATGAAGGCGCGCTCGGCCTCGCTCAAGGGGCGGCCACAGGCGGCCAGCACCAGAAGCAGGATCAGCCAGCGCCGCCCGCTCATACCGACATCGCCAGCACGCGGCTGATCTCGCTCAAACCGCGCCCCGACTGCTCCATCCATGTGTTGAATGCATCCTGCACCGCGCGCATCGCCGATTTCGATCCGGCCGGTTTGTCGATCACGCCCTCCGCGATCAGGCGCGCGGTGACATCGCGGCTGAGGATAAAGGCGTCGCGGCCCATGAACCGCATCGCATATTGCCCCGACATGGCCCCCAGCCGGGCACCATCCGATTTCAGGAGCGCCAGCAGCCCGATGAAATCGGTCGCGGGCCAGGCACCCAGAACGACGCCGGGCCCGCCCCGGTCGCGCATCGAATTCAGAAACACCGCATTGTCGCGCACCGCGCGGATCTTGAGTCCGTTCCGGACGATCCGCCGGTCGGCGATCAGCGTGTCCAGCCAGTCATCGTCCATCATCGCACAGCGACCGACGTCAAAACCATGAAACGCGGCCTCGAACCCATCCCATTTCGTGTCGATCACTTTCCAGTTGAACCCGGCCTGAAAAATGCAGCGCGTCATCGTCGCCAGCCAGCGATCGGCGGGGATGCGGGCCAGATCGGCCGCGCTCAGGGCAGGTGTCAGCCCGGCCTCCAGCGCGTCCACGCCGCCGTGGCGGTCTGAGGCGATAGCATATATTTCGGAAAATTCGCGCATTTCGGGGCCTCCGCCATAACGGTCGGCTCCAGCCTAACGCAAGGTTAGCGCGTTGCAAGATGCCTTGCGGGAATGCCGTTGATCTGGGTGTAACCTTTTGAAAAAATGCGGCAATACCTCTTGCCCGGAACGCCTGATATTCAATATCAGCGGCTGGATTTTGTATAACGGGTCCGGTTTGGCGAGGGTTGGCCCAGGTCTTCCGATATGCCTCTCGACCGCAATCCGACCATCTACAGGGAATTTGAACATGAAACCCTTTTCGACCCTCACCAGCGCGGCGCTTTTGGCCGCAACGCTTGGAACTGCTGCCGCGGCCCATGCCACCGTGATCCCGCGCGCGCCTGTGCATCATGGCTATATCCCGGTCACCCCGCAGACCCCGAATCCGCACCCGCTGCGCTTGCCGCATCTGCACCCGCCTGCGCTGCCGCTGCCGGTTCCCGCCTGCCTGAACTGCCCCACGCTCCCCCTTTACGATGCGCCTTTCCTGATGATGCCGCGCGTGATCATGCGGTAAGTGTTTCAGCAAGCAATTTTGCAATAAAGACCAGCCCCGGACGCGCCTTCCCCCCCCCGCGGTCCGGGGTTTTTCAGTCGCGCAGCCCGACACAGCGCCCGAGTCCGTTCATCGCCATCATAGAGGCCACGTCGATCTGATAATCGGTGGGCAGATCCTCGGCGTCGAACATGAATTCATGGCCCGGATCCCGGTCATAAGTGGCATGTTTGCGCCGGTCGCCCAGGTCTTGGATCACCACGGCGCGGATCTTGGCATCCTCGCCCTGACCGGTGAAGGTGCGAAAGGTCAGCCCCATGAAATCCAGATAGGCGCGGCGGCCCCCCTCGCTCAGCAGATGGCGGTTGATATTCACCTCGCGGTCCAGCCACCGCTTGGTGGTAATCAGGTCAGGCGGCGAGATCTCTTTCCAATAGCCCAGATAGCGGCGGAAACAGTAGATCCGGTTCAGATCTGGCGCGATGCGTTCATAGATCTGGAGACGTTTGGAGATGATGCGGGCGTTCTGCCAGAGGGCGGCGTCGATCGAGGTCAGACGGATCAGCAGCGCCACGCCAAAGCCGGCGGCCAGGAGGAGCGAGAGGATGTGCAGCCAGAGGGGCATGGGGGGCGTCCTTGGGTCAGGCCCCGAGGCTACCAGCTATCTGGAAAAATCCAAACAGGACGTGTGAGGGGCCGCCCGTGTGTCATTGTCCGGCCGGCCGAGAAGCGCCAAAGTCCGGAATCAAGCGCGCAGCGCGCCGGACCAGCGGCGGCCCGTTCCGGCGGGCTGCCGCTTTGGAAAGGTATGCGGGAGGCTCAGAGGGAGCGTAGGTGGGGCGAGATAAAGCGCTGCCGTTCGGAGATCAGTGCGGCACCCCACGGGCCGCCGCTGGTCCTACCCCCTGTCTTCTAATTCAGGAAAAGTAGGGACAGGATAGCCGTAAACATGCTTGCAGTTGGGGCAAACCTTTTTCCCCCGATCTTTGTAGGTGTTTCCGGTCTTTTCACCCGGAGGCACGAGTCGAAAGAACTTTCCATGGTTGGTTTCGCAGGCGGGGCAAAATGGAAGCCCGAAAGGTTCCCCATCCTTTGACTCGAATTTGAAGCCATTGTGGCTATGAAGTCCTTCCGCAAAGTCCTTTGTCGTCTGCAAATCTTTAACTTTGGACTTTAAGTTATCAATTTCCTGATTGCGCTCCATAATCTCAGATTGGGCGTCAACTAATAGCTGACGTAGGTTTAGAATCTCTTCTTGAAATTGTACATCCGACAGGTCTTGCTTGATGCGTTGAAGGGCGCGGGCACCATCAGCCAAATCTTTCAGAACGGAACTCATGCCGATGCACCTCGTGTATCTCCGGGCCAATCCAGCGTGTATGCAATTCGGTAAGCGCCCTCAAACATCCAGCTCCTCAACGAACCGCGCGTTCTCCTGAATATACTGGAACCGCATCTCGGGTTTCTTGCCCATCAGCCGTTCCACCAGATCGCCGGTCTCGCCCGGTTCGTCCTCGTCGATGCTCACCCGGATCAGTTTGCGCACGGCCGGGTCCATTGTGGTTTCCTTCAGGTCCTTCGCGTCCATCTCGCCCAGACCCTTGAACCGCGATACGTCGATCTTGCCCTTGCCGCCCAGGCCCTTGGCCTCCCAGTCATCGCGCTCGGCCTCGTCCAGGCAATAAACCCGGCGCGAGCCTTGCGTCAGCCGATACAAGGGCGGGCAGGCCAGGTAGAGGTGGCCCGCATCGATCATCGGGCGCATCTGGGTGAAGAAGAACGTCATCAACAACGCCGCGATATGGGCCCCGTCGACATCGGCATCGGTCATGATGATGATCTTGTCATAGCGCAGATCGTCGATGGAAAACTTGGTGCCCAGCCCCACGCCCATCGCCTGGCAAAGATCGTTGATCTCGGCATTGGCGCTCATCTTGTTCGACGCCGCCCCCAGCACGTTCAGGATCTTGCCGCGCAGGGGCAAGAGCGCCTGCGTCTTGCGGTTCCTTGCCATCTTGGCAGAGCCACCGGCGCTGTCGCCCTCGACGATGAACAATTCGGTGCCGTCACGCGCCTGTTGGCTGCAATCGACCAGCTTGCCGGGCAGCCTGAGCCGCTTGGTGGCCGATTTGCGCGCGGTCTCTTTTTCCTGGCGCCGGCGCAGCCGTTCTTCGGCCCGCAGCACCAGGAAATCGAGGATTGCGCCCGCCGCTTTTGTATCGGCCGCCAGCCAGTTGTCGAAATGATCGCGCACCGCGCCTTCGACCAGCCGCGCGGCCTCGGATGTGGCCAGCCGGTCCTTGGTCTGGCCGACGAATTCCGGCTCGCGGATGAAGCACGAGACCAGCGCGCAGCCGCCGGTGATCAGGTCGTCGCGATTGATCTGCGCGGCCTTGCGGTTGCCCACCAGCTCGCCATAGGCGCGGATGCCCTTCAGGATCGCGGTCCAGAACCCGGCCTCATGCGTGCCGCCCTCGGGCGTTGGCACGGTGTTGCAATAGCTCTGGATGAAGCCGTCGCGCGAGGGGGTCCAGTTGATCGCCCATTCGACCTTGCCGGGCGTCGAAAACCGTTCCTTGAAATCGACCGTCCCGGCAAAGGGCGCATCGGCATAGGTCGAGGCGGCCCCGAGCGTTTCGCGCAGATAATCCGACAGCCCGCCGGGGAAATGGAAGGTGGCCTCGGCGGGTGTTTCGCCATCGTCGATCGCGGTTTTCCAGCGGATCTCGACGCCCGAAAACAGATAGGCCTTGGAGCGCACCATTTTCAGCAGGCGCGCAGGCTTGAACCGGTGATGGCCAAAGATCTCTTCATCGGCATGAAAGGTCACAGACGTGCCGCGCCGGTTGGGGGCGGGGCCCACCGCCTGCACCGGGCCTTGCGGCAGCCCGCGCGAAAACTCCTGCGCGAACAGCTCGCGGCCCCGCGCCACCTCGACCCGCAGATGATCGCTGAGCGCATTGACCACCGAAACGCCGACGCCATGCAAGCCGCCCGAGGTCTCATAGGCATCGCCGGAAAACTTGCCGCCCGCATGCAGCGTGCACAGGATCACCTCAAGCGCCGATTTATCGGGAAACTTGGGGTGCGGATCGGTCGGGATGCCCCGGCCATTGTCGCGGATGGTAACGGAATGATCGGCGTGCAATTCCACCTCGATGCGGCTGGCATGGCCCGCGACCGCCTCATCCATGGAATTGTCCAGAACCTCGGCCACCAGATGGTGCAGCGCGCGCTCATCGGTGCCGCCGATATACATGCCGGGGCGTTTGCGGACGGGCTCCAGCCCCTCCAGAACCTCGATCGAGGAGGCATCATAGCCCCCGCCATCCGTTACCGGGGATAAGAGATCGTCGGCCATGTTTTCTGCTCTATCTTGTGGTTTGCCCGCCACATTAGAGCAGGTTTGGGGCAGAGGGAATAGGCCGATTGCCCGCCGCCGCCCAGGTTTCACCCCGAGATCAGCCCGGCATTATAGGTCTCGACGCCGACGGTTGCGGGCGCGCTGCCTGAGCCTTCGATCTCGATATGGGCGGGCGGATGGCCCCAGGCCCCGGCGGTCGAGTCAGCAGTGCCGCCGCCGCCCGCGCCCGTGGGCAGGATATTGACCCGCACGCCGCCGCGGAACTCATCGAAACTGGCCCCGTTGGTGGGGGAATAGCTGCCATCGGCCCCGGCATAGACGCCGACCCGGCCACGGTTGATGCCGCCTTCGGCGCGCACCCGCACGGTGCCGTCGCCATCGACCAGCACATGCATCGAAAACCCCGGCAGGCTGATCGAAAAGCCGGAATTGAGGCCCGGAATCAGGATGCCGTATTCGGGAAATTCCTCCTGGCAGTTATAGCTGGTGGGATAGGGCTCACCGGCCTGGCAGGCCAGTTGCGCCGAGGCGCTCTCGATCTCGCAGGTCACCCGCATCAGCCCGCCGATAATGCCGCCGGGGCAGATATTGGCGCAGCCGAAATCGACATTGCACTGGTTTGCAAGCTCCTGGCGATAGGGGGTGCCGACGGCGGGCAGGGCGGTGGCGGTAAAGCGCACGGCAGGCCCGTTGGGGTCCAGCGCATGACCCCGCGCCAGGGCCCGCGCGGCCCCCTCGATATCGCCGGCGGCCTCGCGCGCGCGGGCGAGGTTGGTCCAATAGAGCGCCTCGTCAGGCGCAAATTCCGTGGCCCTTTCAGCCGCCTCGACGGCCTCCTGCAACAGGCCCATCGCGCGCGCGGCATTGCCCAGATTGTTCTGGATCGCGGCGCTGTCCGGGGCCAGTTCGGCGGCCCGTGCGGCGGCGAAATAAGCCGCTTCGGGCCAGGTCGGATCGCTGCCCTCGGGGTCGTTTTCATAGGTTTGCAGCAGCATTGCGGCGAAATTGTTCAGCGAGGCCGGATCGTCAGGTGCCAGCGTCGCGTCATAGCCAAAGAACCACGCGGCCCGGTCGAAATGGCGCCGGCTAAAGAGCAGATGGCCAACCGTGGCACCGGTCACCCCCGCCGGCATCTCGTTCAGAAGAGCGGTGAATTCCTCGATTTCGCCGGGCTCGAACCCGGCCCCAAGGCTGGCTAGCGCGGCGGTGAGGGGGCCATCGCCGGGTTGCTCGGAGGCCACGCCTGGCGTGGCCGGCGGATCGGCCGGCGCGGGCTCTGCCGTTGGCACGGGTTCGGGTGCCGGTGCCGGGGCTGGCGCGGGGGGCGGGCCCGGGGGCGGCGTGTCGCCGGGTTTCACATCTGTCAGCACCGGGCTGTCCGGCAGCTTCTGCGCAGCCAGCGGCGAAACGGCAGCGAATTGGAGGATAAGGGCAAGGGCCACGCGGGCCGCGACACGGCAGGTCATGAGGCTTCTCCTTTGCCGCAAATATAGCGCAACGGGCGCAATCCGTCCATTTTGCCGGGAAATCACCACGTCAGGGCAGCGGCGATGCCCGCGCCGCCGGTTGCCCGGGCAGGGACCCAACGGGGGGCGTGCCACGCCGCCGGGCGGGGCTTGCGGGACACAGTCGGCGGGCCGGAAACGGCACCTTGATGCCGATCAAAGACAGCCCCCCAGGGTCATGAAACGATACCCGCAAGAGCCAATGCAACAGGAGCGACTAGATGAGCGAAACCGGCGCAACCGACCCCACCAAGTCCAACGGCCCCGCCACAGCGGCTGCGAATTTCCCCAAGGTGACACCCGATGCCATCCGGCACGGGTTCGAAACCGGGTCTTACCCTTATGACAAGAAAATGGGGCGGCGGGAATACGAGGCGGAAAAGGCCCAGCTTCAGGCCGAGCTTTTGAAGGTCCAGTTGTGGGCGCAGGAAACCGGACAGAAATTCGTGCTGCTGTTCGAGGGCCGCGATGCCGCGGGCAAGGGCGGCACGATCAAGCGGTTCACCGAGCATCTCAATCCGCGTTTCGCCCGTGTCGTGGCGCTGAACAAACCCAGCGATTCCGAGCGCGGGCAATGGTTTTTCCAACGCTATATCGACCATCTGCCAACGGCGGGTGAAATGGTGTTCTACGACCGGTCCTGGTATAACCGCGCCGGTGTGGAACGGGTGATGGGATTTTGCGAGCCCTCCGAATATCTCGAATTCATGCGCCAGACGCCAGAGCTTGAGCGGATGCTGACGCGCTCGGGCATCCAGCTATACAAATACTGGTTCTCGGTCACGCAGACCGAACAGAAACGCCGCTTCGACTCGCGTGAGACCGACCCGTTGAAACGCTGGAAACTGTCGCCTATCGACAAGGCCAGCCTCGACAAATGGGAAGATTACACCGAGGCGAAAGAGGCGATGTTCTTTTATACCGACACCGCCGATGCGCCCTGGACCATCATCAAATCCAATGACAAGAAACGCGCCCGGCTGAATACGATGCGCCATTTCCTGTCGACGCTGGATTACCCGGACAAGGACACGGCCATCGCGCAGCCGCCCGATCCGCTTCTGGTCGGGCGCGCCAGCCATGTCGTCCATGCCGCCGAACATATTCTGGGGGCTTCGCTGCATCCCGATCAGCGGCGCGCCAAATAAGCCCCCGCGTGGCCGCAAAACCGAAAAACGGCGTTCCCCGAGGGATGGGAGCGCCGTTTTGTCGATGCCTCCCCCCAGGACAGGGCAGAGCATGTCACGGTGTCAATAAGTCATCGTCAGAGAAACACTGTTCTCGTCAACGATGTTACGCTGAATGGCAACGCTGGCCACGGCGACCAGCTGTGCGATCTCCGCATCGCTGAGCAGGCCATCGTTGAGATCCATCATGCCCTGTTCCAGCGCGTCCAGAATCTCGGCATTGGTCATTTCGTTGGCAATGTCGAAAAAGACCTCGGCATTGGCCTCGGTGACCATGCCCAGATCGTACAGGTCGTTGAAGAAGGAGGAATCGAACTGCACAAACGCGTCCGAGACCTGCTGCGTGCGCAATTGCGCCTCAAGATCCGAGGCCAGATCGTCAATCCCGGTCTCCACGATTGCCGTGGCGGCAAGCGCCATTCCGGTTGCCGCGGCTGTCAATACGACCCAATCAACGGTGATCGCACCGCTTTCGCTGATCAGGAATTGACGAAAATTAAACACAACCGAAACACCTTTGCTGGAAAGAGCATGGTGAGCTTTTCGCTCCAGAATGTGGCGTCAATGAGGCGATCGCGCCTTGTTTTACTGCAACAACGCGGTTCCAAATTGGAAACGATGTGAATAAGTCTCGACCTCGGGACGACAATCTTTGCGCGCTTGGCATCGTGTCATGCCCGCGATAGGGCCAAAGGATGAATAGCTTCTCCAGCCACCTGCGCCGAACCAGCACCCTTGCGCTGCCTCTGATCGGCAGTCACCTGGCGCAAATTTCCATCGGATTAACCGATACGGTCATGTTGGGGTGGTATGGTGTCAGCGAATTGGCGGCCGTGTCGCTGGCGACGTCGCTTTTTTTCGTTCTGTTCCTCTTTGGGTCGGGGTTCGGCAAGGCGGTGATGCCCCTTGTCGCCGCCGCCACCGCCAATGATGACACGCTCCAGGTCCGCCGGGCCACCCGCATGGGGATCTGGATCTCGATGCTCTTTGCGGTCACGACGCTGCCTTTTTTCTGGTTTTCCGGCCCGATCCTGCTGGCTCTGGGCCAGACCGACCAGATTGCCGCCAACGGCCAGGATTATCTGCGCATCGCGGGCTGGTCGATGCCGGCGGCCCTCATGGTCATGGTGCTCTCCAGCCATCTTGGCGCGCTCGACCGCGCCCGCGTGCTGTTCTGGGTCACCGTTGGCGGGGCGCTGATCAATGTCGCCATCAACTGGACGCTGATCTTCGGCAATTTCGGTGCGCCCGAGCTGGGCCTGCGCGGGGCCGCCATTGCCTCGCTTGCCACCAATACCCTCATGGCGCTGATGCTGGCGCTTTATGCCGCTTTCGGGCGCGGCATGCGCCCCTATGCGCTCTTTGCCCGGATCTGGCGCGCCGACCCCGAGGCCGGAGCCCAGGTCTTTCGCCTCGGCTGGCCCATCGGCCTCACCATGCTGGCCGAGGTCGGCCTCTTTGCGGCAAGCTCGGTGATGATGGGCTGGATCGGCGAAGTGCCGCTGGCGGCCCATTCGATCGCCCTGCAAATTTCGTCGATTACCTTCATGGTTCATATCGGGATCAGTTCGGCGGCCACCGTGCGGGGGGGGCATGCCTGGGGCCGGAACGATCCCATCGCGTTACGCCAGAGCGCGCTGGCCGCCTGCCTTTTGTCGGGCCTCATGGTGGCTGTCACCATCGTGGCCTTTCTCACCATCCCCGGCCCGATGATCCGTCTCTTTATTGATCCGACCGATCCGGCGCTGCCGGTCATCCTGGGGCTTGCCACCGGTTTTCTGGCGCTCGGCGCGCTTTTTCAGCTGGCCGACGGGGCGCAGGTTCTGGCGCTTGGCCTGTTGCGCGGGGTGCAGGATACCCGCGGGCCGATGATCCAGGCGATGCTGGCCTATTGGGTGGTGGGGCTGCCCGCCGCCTATTACCTGGCCTTCACCGCCGATATGGGCGGCAATGGCATCTGGCTTGGCCTTGTCATCGGCCTCAGCCTGGCGGCGCTGATGATGATGACCCGGTTCTGGCGCGGTCCGGGCCGCGCGGCCTAAGCGGCCCCGCGCATCACCGCATCCAGCACCCGCGCCCAGGACCGGATCCCCTTGTGAAAACTCTCAAGGTCGTATTTCTCGTTCGGCGAATGCAGCCCGTCATCATCGCGGCCAAATCCGGCCAACAGCGCATCCATCCCCAGGATCTCCTTGAAATGCGCCGCGATCGGGATCGATCCGCCACAGCCGACATAAGCGGCGGGCCGGGGCCACTCATCGCTCAGGGCCGCGCGTGCCTGCTCGAAAATCGGGTGGCCCGTATCCATGATCCCCGCCGCGTCGCCGCCCAGCTCGGCAAATTCCACGCGACAATCGGCGGGCATCTGCGCCCGCACCCAGTCCCGGAAATTCGCGCTTACCGCCGCCGGATCCTGCCCCTCGACCAGCCGGAAGCTGACCTTGGCCGTGGCCACCGATGGCAGCACGGTCTTGAACCCCGCGCCGGTATAGCCGCCCTCGATGCCGTTGATCTCACCCGTGGGCCGCGACCAGATCATCTCCAGCCCCGACCGCCCGGCCTCGCCCGCCGGCAGCGACAGCCCGACCTCGCCCAGAAAATCGGCCTCCGAGAACCCCAGAGCCTCCCAGGCCGCGCGCTCCTCGGCGCTGAGTTCTGGAATGCCGTCGTAAAACCCTGGCACCGCAACCCGTCCAGCCTCGTCATGCAAGCCCCCCAGAATCCGCGTCAACACCCGAATCGGGTTCATCGCGATACCGCCATACATGCCCGAATGCAGGTCCCGGTCGGGCCCGGTCACGGTGATCTCTTCGCGGGTCATGCCGCGCAGACGGGTGACGATGGCGGGCGTCTCGTCGCCAAAGAGCCCGGTATCGCAGATCAGCGCAATATCGGCCCGCAGCTCATCGGCATTTTCGCGCATGAACGGCACCAGGGACGGCGACCCCGATTCCTCCTCGCCCTCGAAAAACAGCGTGACCCGACCGGGCAGGGTGCCATGAACCGCCTTCCACGCCCGGCAGGCCTCGACAAAGGTCATCAGCTGGCCCTTGTCATCGGCGGCCCCGCGCCCGCGAATGACGGTGCCCTTCGGCGTGTCTTCCAGGGCCGGGTCAAAGGGCGGGCGGTGCCACATCTCCAGCGGATCGGCCGGCTGCACATCGTAATGGCCGTAAAACAACAGATGCGGGCCGGCGGCGTCGCAATGGGCCACCACCATCGGATGGCCCGGCGTCTGGCGTTTCGAGGCGTCAAAGCCAAGCGCGCTCAGCTCGGCCACCAGCCAATCGGCAGCCGCCTGGCAATCTTCGGCATAGGCCGGATCGGTCGAGATCGAGGGAATCCGCAAAAGATCCATCAACCGGCCCACCGCCGGGCCCAGATCGGCATCAATTCGGGCCAGCACCTGATCAAGCGACATCGGCGGCATCCTGTTTTGGGGTTGAGGCATTTGGCTGGACCTTACCATCCGCCCCCGCCCTGTCCAGAGCCACGCCTGCCTTTCATCTTGGCTCAAATACCTCCGCCGGAGGCTGCGCCACACCTGCCGCGCGCCCCGCATCGGACGCATCACTCCCAGCATCGGAAAAACAGGGCAGATCCGCAGGCGCGGCCGGTTCGGCCACAATCCGCGCGACCCTGCCATTCGCGCCCGTGATATTGCCGTGCGCGGGCAGAGTCTGTATCCCGGCGCAGGTGCATTTCCCGACCTGCCGCCACGGAGCTTCCTTCATGTCTCATGTCCTCCCCATCCGCCGGGCCGTTCTCGGCCTGATCATGCTGGCCATCGCGGCCCCCGCATTGGCCCAGGAGCTGCCCAATCTGCGCCAGGCCCGGCGCATGATCTTTGCCGAACAGGGGGCCGTGCAGGGCGAGGTGATCCCGCATCCGAGCCTGTCGGCCACAGATCTGGCGATTCTCGAACAGCTTGTGCCGACGCAGAAATACTACGCCGCCGTGGCCATCGCGCCGGATCTTGGCCTGATGTCCGAGGCTACCATCGCTGCGGCCAATTACCATGATGAGGATAACGCCCGCGCCGCCGCCCTGGCCGCCTGTGACGCCGCGCGCCTGGCCTCGGCCGAAGACGCGGATGCGGATGAGGCCGCAGCGAGCGCTGAGTGCGCCATCGTTCTGGTGATCCGCCCCGAAGGTTGGGAACCGGGCCGCGCCCTGCAGCTCAATTCCGACGCCAGCGCCGCGCTGCGCAGCGATTATCGCCGTCTGGGGCGCCCCAGGGTGATGACGATATCGGACAGTACCGGCAATTGGGGCATGGCGGCAGATGACGCCGCGGCCCTTGCCGCTTGCGGCGAAACCGATTGCCGCGCGGTCGTGAGAAACTGAGCCAAGACAAGCCCGTTGATCCATGTCAATGTCGCTTACGCGGCAAATTGTAACTTGCAGCAGAGGCCCCCAAAGGCCTAAGCACGACCCTGTCAGGGCATCCGGACCCGCAACCGCCCTGATCTGCCATATCCCACCCGTGCCTTTCGGGCCGCCCGCGAACCGGACCGATGCAGGAGACGACCCTTTGAATTACGATGCCGCACTCGATACTGCCCTGAGCCGCCTGCATGACGAAGGCCGCTACCGCACCTTCATCGATATCGAACGCCGCCGCGGTCATTTTCCGCATGCGGTCTGGACCCGCCCCGATGGCAGCGAACAGGGCATCACCGTCTGGTGCGGCAATGACTACCTCGGCATGGGTCAGCACCCGGTGGTTCTGGCCGCGATGCAACAGGCGCTCGAGGCCACCGGCGCGGGCTCGGGCGGCACCCGCAACATCTCGGGCACCACGGTCTATCACAAGGCGCTGGAGGCCGAGCTGGCCGATCTGCACGCCAAGGAGGCGTCGCTCCTGTTTACCTCCGCCTATATCGCCAATGACGCGACGCTTTCGACCCTGCCCAAGCTCTTTCCCGGCCTGATCATCTATTCCGATGCGCTCAACCATGCCTCGATGATCGAGGGCGTGCGCCGCAATGGCGGGGCCAAGCGGGTGTTCCGCCATAACGATCTGGATCACCTGCGCGCGCTGATGGCCGCCGACGATCCGGCCGCGCCCAAGCTGATTGCCTTCGAATCGATCTATTCCATGGATGGCGATTTCGGCCCCATCGCCGAGATCTGCGACCTGGCCGATGAATTTGGCGCGCTGACCTATCTCGACGAGGTTCATGCCGTCGGCATGTATGGCCCGCGCGGCGGCGGCATCGCCGAACGCGACGGGTTGATGGACCGCGTCGATATCATCAACGGCACCCTTGCCAAGGCCTATGGCGTGATGGGCGGCTTCATCACCGCATCGGCGAAAATGGTCGATGCCATAAGATCTTATGCGCCGGGCTTCATCTTTACCACCTCGCTGCCGCCCGCCGTGGCCGCCGGGGCCGCGGCCTCTGTCCGGCACCTGAAAACCGATCAGGCCCTGCGCGATCTGCATCAGGAACGGGCCCGTGCGCTGAAATTGCGGCTCAAGGGCATGGGGCTACCGATCATCGATCATGGCTCGCATATCGTGCCGGTGATCGTCGGCGACCCGGTCCATACCAAGAATATCTCGGATATGCTGTTGGCCGATTACGGCATCTATGTGCAGCCAATCAACTACCCGACCGTTCCGCGCGGCACCGAGCGGCTGCGCTTTACGCCGTCGCCGGTGCATGATCCCAAAATGATGGATGGTCTGGTTCAGGCGATGGACGCGCTGTGGAACCACTGTGCGCTGAATCGTGCCGATCTGAGCGCCTGAGCCCCTTTCTGCGGGTGCAAAACCTCTGCATAATGTGTTAAACATCAAGCAACGCGGCCACATCTGGGGAATCAGGGCCGGGTTTGAGAAAATACGGTCGGCAGATCGGCAAATCGTCACAATACCGACCATTTCGCGGGCAGAACCGCAGGGGCATGAATCAGGGGCATGAATACGCAACTCAGCAATGATAGCGGGACAGCGGTCGAGCCAGCCGACAGCTTTGACGTACCGCTGGGCGATCTTATGCGCGGCGAACGCGCCACGCTTGGCAAATCGTTGCTCGATGTTGAACGTGAGCTCAAGATCAAGGCCGCCCATATCGCGGCGATTGAAAATGCTGACCTGTCGGTTTTTGCCACCAAGGGTTTTGTGGCGGGCTATGTCCGCTCTTATTCGCGCTATCTCGGGATGGATCCCGAATGGTGCTATCGTCGGTTTTCCGCCGAGGCCGGGTTTTCCGGCGTCCATGGCACGCAGGCCCTGCAGGCACAAAACGCCAAGCGCGCCTTTGCTGCCGCACCGGGGGGCACCCTGAACCCCAATGACGTGATGAAATCGGCGCGTGTGTCCTTTGCCCCGCAGCGCGATAGCCTGTTTTCGCATATCGAACCGGGCGCGCTCGGGTCGGCGGCGGTTCTGATCGCGCTGGTGGTGGGGCTCGGCTATGGCGCTTGGTCGGTCCTGACGGAAATCCAGAGGGTGCAGTTCGTGCCGGTCGAAGAGGCACCGGCAACCGTCGCGATCCTCGATCCGCTGGCCGGAGCCACCCTGAACGGAACCGGGGGCGATCTGCCCGATGCTCGGACGCCGACAGTGCCGGGCTATGATCCGATCGACCGCCTCTACCGGCCCGAGGCCCTGGATGTCCCCGTTCTGACGCCGCGCGATCAGGCTATTGCAACGCTCGACCCCGATGCCGTGGGCCGCTTTGCGGGTCCGGTGCGCCCCGCCATTGCATCCCCCGCGCTGGCCGTGGCTGTCCCCGCCGCGCCCGCCACCGCAGAAGGCGGCGCGGCCAATGGCGTGCAGCTGGCATCGGGCGTGCAGGTCACGGCCGATCCGGTACAGGATGAGGTTGTCCTCTTCGCGGTGCGCCCGTCCTGGATCCGGGTCAGCTCGGCCTCTGGCACGGTCTTGTTCGAGGGCACGCTCAATACTGGCGACACCTATACCGTTCCGGCGGGTGCCGATGGCCCGGTGCTGCGCGCGGGCAATGCCGGATCGCTTTATTTCGCGGTCAATGGCGTGACGCTCGGGCCGTCAGGCCCCGGGGCCTCGATCGCGCGTGACGTGGCGCTGTCGGCTGATGCGATCACCGGTAGCTATGTGATGGCCGATGCCACCGCCGACCCCGATCTGCCACGCGTGGCCTCGCTCGTCTTGTCGGGCGAATCGCCGGGCGGCAATTAAGCGGCGCGCGCGGCCTCCCTGTGCCGCAACGCGGGCTTGGCTCTCTGCCAGTGGCGCGAATGGCCCGCATTGCCCACCGCCGCGCAAAGGATTATGTGCCAAGGCGCAGATGACGCAGCCTCCGGGAAACCGCCCTCATGTCTCACAACCCGATCCGCCCCTGGCGCAATATCGACCGCCGCGACAGCCGCCGCATCCATGTCGGCCCCGTGCCGGTGGGCGGCGGCGCGCCGATTTCTGTGCAGACCATGACCAACACCCTGACAACGGATGTCGCGGCCACCATCGCCCAGGTGCAGGCCTGCGCCGAGGCCGGGGCCGATATCGTGCGTATTTCGGTGCCCGATGCGGCGAGCGCCATGGCGTTGAAGGAGATCGTGTCTGAAAGCCCGGTTCCGATCGTTGCCGATATCCATTTCCATTATAAACGCGGCATTGAGGCCGCCGAGGCCGGGGCCGCCTGCCTGCGCATCAATCCCGGTAATATCGGCGATGCAACCCGCGTCCGTGAGGTGGTTAATGCCGCCCGCGATCATGGCTGCTCGATCCGGATCGGCGTTAATGCCGGCTCGTTGGAGCGGCATCTGCTGGAGAAATACGGCGAGCCTTGCCCCGATGCGATGATCGAAAGCGGGCTCGATCATATCCGCATCCTGCAGGATCACGATTTCCACGAATTCAAGATCTCGGTGAAGGCCTCGGATGTGTTCATGGCGGCGGCTGCCTATCAGGGCCTGGCCGAGGCAACCGATGCGCCGATTCACCTTGGCATCACCGAGGCGGGCGGCCTGACCACCGGCACGGTGAAATCGGCCATCGGGTTGGGCAATCTTTTGTGGGCGGGTATCGGCGACACCCTGCGCGTCAGCCTTTCGGCCGATCCGGTCGAGGAGGTCAAGGTCGGCTACGAGATCCTGAAAGCGCTCGGGCTGCGCCACCGCGGCGTCAATATCATCTCCTGCCCCTCCTGTGCCCGGCAGGGGTTCGATGTGATCAAGACCGTTGAAATTCTTGAAGAAAAACTGTCCCACATCAAGACCCCGATGAGCCTGTCGATCATCGGCTGCGTGGTTAACGGGCCGGGTGAGGCGCTGATGACCGATGTCGGATTTACCGGTGGCGGGGCCGGGGCGGGGATGATCTATCTCGATGGTAAGCAGGCCCATAAACTGGCCAATGACGGTATGGTCGATCACATCGTCGAAGAGGTCGAGGCGCGCGCCGCGCTGATCGAGGCCGCGGCGGAAGCGGCTGAATAGCGCGCGTATCGCATGGCGCAGGACGGGGCCTCCGGCGGAGGTATTTATCGCCGAGATGAACGCAGAAGCGACCGATAGCCCGGGCAGGCGCGGCCGTCGGCCCCCGCCGCACGATTTGGGTGCGATACGACGGGGGCCTTGTTGCGGATATCGGTTGGTTTACCTGCCCCCGCTCAGGTGACTTTATGTCAAACTTTCTTGCCGAAAGGTTAACACATGCGGCGTATGGAAAATATTCTCGTCTTGGACCTGCGGCCCCCATGCCGGCGATCCGGGTTAAAGCGCGCCATTGCGCGGCATTGCAGGCCCGCTTAGGGTTGGTTCTGGGTCCTTAATGGTGAGGAAAAAAACGGACATGTCCGATCTGATGCAGTTGCCGCGGAATGAAGACGGCATCGCAACCGCCCTGGGGCTCCTGAAACAACGGTTCGGTGATCGCTTTGCCACCGGCTATGCGATTCGCGAGCAACATGGTCACACGATGACCTGGATCGAGAACCAGCCACCTGACGGGGTGGGTTTTGTTACCTCTACCGAGGACGTGCAGGAGATCGTGCGCATCTGCGGCACGCATCGCGTGCCGATCATCCCCTTCGGGGCCGGCACCTCGCTGGAGGGGCATGTGAACGCGCCCGCGGGTGGCGTCAGTGTCGATTTTTCCGGCATGGACCGCATCCTGCAGGTCAATGCCGAGGATATGGACGTGGTGATCGAACCCGGCGTCACCCGCGACGGGCTGAACAGCTATCTGCGCGATACCGGTCTGTTCTTTCCGGTCGATCCCGGGGCCAATGCCACGCTTGGCGGCATGGCCGCGACCGGTGCCTCGGGCACCAACGCGGTGCGCTACGGCACCATGATGCACAATGTTCTGGCGCTGAAGGCGGTGCTGCCCTCGGGCGAGATCGTGAAAACCGCGACCCGCGCGCGCAAGACATCGGCCGGGTATGATCTGACCCGGCTTCTGGTGGGCTCCGAAGGCACGCTTGGCCTGATAACCGAACTCACCCTGAAGCTACACGGCATCCCCGAGGCGATCTCGGCGGCGACCTGCAGCTTCCCGACGGTCGAGGCCGCCTGCAACGCCGTGATCATGACCATCCAGATGGGCATCCCGGTGGCGCGGATCGAGCTCTTGGATGCGCTCTCGGTCAAGGGGGTCAATGCCTATTCCGGGCTCGATCTGCCTGAGACGCCGCTTTTGCTGCTGGAATTTCATGGCTCGGACGCCTCGGTGCGCGAACAGGCCGAGAGCTTTGGCGATATCGCGGCTGATCATGAGGCCCGGGCCTTCACCTTCACCACCAGGCCCGAGGAACGCACCCGGCTCTGGGCGGCGCGCCACGATGCCTATCTGGCCACGCTGGCGCTGCGCCCCGGGGCCAAGGGCATTTCGACCGATTGCTGCGTGCCGGTCAGCCAACTGGCCGACTGCGTCACCCGCGCGCAGGAAAAGGCGGCCGAGCTGGATCTGATTGCCCCGGTGGTGGGCCATGTCGGCGATGGCAATTTCCACACGCTGCCGCTGGTGATGATGGACGACCCCGCCGAGGTCGCCCGGGCACGGGAATTCGTCTCCTGGCTCAATGATCTGGCCATATCCATGGGCGGCACCTGCACCGGCGAACATGGCATCGGGCAGGGCAAGGCACCTTACCTGATCCGTGAACTGGGCGAAGGCGCGATCGAGATGATGGTCGCCGTCAAACGCGGCGTCGATCCGTTCAATCTGTTCAATCCCGGCAAGATCCTGGTGAGCGATGTTTGATCATCTGCGCGCCCATGCCGAACCGCACCGCTCCAGCCGCGCCGGTTGGCTGCGCGCCGCCGTGATGGGGGCCAATGACGGCATCCTGTCGACCGCCTCGCTGATTGTTGGCGTGGCGGCGGGCGGCGGGGATCGGGTTACCATCCTCTTGGCGGGCATTGCCGGGTTGGTGGCGGGGGCCATGAGCATGGCGGCGGGCGAATATGTCTCGGTCTCCAGCCAGGCCGATACCGAACGCGCCGATACCGCCCGCGAACGCCGTGAGCTGATCGAGAACCCCGAAGGCGAGCTGGCCGAACTGGCCGCGATCTACCGCGAACGCGGGCTCAGCCCCGCTCTGGCCGATCAGGTCGCCCATGAGCTGACCGAAAGCGACGCGCTCGGGGCGCATCTGCGCGATGAGATCGGCATCACTGACCTCTCGCCCCCCGCCCCGGTGCAGGCGGCCGTGGTCTCGGCGCTGACCTTTGGCCTCGGGGCCGCCGCGCCGCTGGTCGTTTCGGTGCTGGCCCCGCTTGCCGGTCTGATCTGGTGGGTCGGCCTGACCACCGTTCTGGCCCTGGCAGCTCTGGGGGCGCTTGGCGCACAGGCCGGTGGCGCGCCCAAGCTCAAGGCCAGCATCCGCGTCGTGATCTGGGGCATCCTCGCCATGGTCGCCACCTGGGCCATCGGCTGGCTGGTCGGCACCACGCTCTAGCACCGCCGAAAGGGGCTGGCGCTGTTAGCGCTAACGGTATATAATCGCGCCTGAGATTATCAGGAAAGCCCGCCCATGCCCCTCGATACCCGTATCGCCGCCGTCACCGACCGTATCATTGCCCGGTCCGCCGCCACCCGGTCGCTTTATCTTGATCGGATGCAAGCGGCAGTGGCCAAGGGCCCGACCCGCGCCCATCTCAGCTGTGGCAACCAGGCGCATGCCTTTGCCGCCGCCGGGCCCGATCAGGCCGGGCTGGCCGCGTCGCGCAGCGCCAATATCGGCATCGTCACCGCCTATAACGATATGCTCAGCGCGCATCAGCCCTTCGAGGCCTATCCCGCCCGGATCAAGGCCGCCGCCCGCGCGCGCGGGGCCACGGCGCAGGTCGCGGGCGGCGTGCCCGCGATGTGCGATGGTGTGACCCAGGGCCAGCCGGGCATGGAGCTCAGCCTTTTCTCGCGCGACGTGATCGCGCTCTCGGCCGGTGTCGCGCTCAGCCATAACTGTTTCGATGCCGCGATCTATCTCGGTGTCTGCGACAAGATCGTGCCGGGGCTCATCATTGCCGCGGCCACCTTCGGTCATATCCCGGCGGTATTCGTGCCGGCGGGGCCGATGACCTCGGGCCTGCCCAATGATGAAAAGGCCAGGGTGCGCCAGCAATTTGCCACCGGCGAAGTGGGCCGCAAGGAACTGATGGCCGCCGAGATGGCCTCCTATCACGGCCCCGGCACCTGCACCTTCTACGGCACCGCCAATACCAACCAGATGCTGATGGAATTCATGGGGTTGCACCTGCCGGGCAGCAGCTTCGTCAATCCCGGCACGCCCTTGCGCGACGCCCTGACCGAGGCCGCCACCGACCGCGCCCTCGACATCACCGCGCTAGGCAATGATTTCCGGCCCGCGGGCGAGGTGCTGGATGAAAAGGCCTTCGTCAACGGTATCGTCGGGCTGATGGCCACAGGCGGCTCGACCAACCTGGTGCTGCATCTGCCCGCCATGGCGCGCGCCGCGGGCATCCTGCTGGAGCCTGCCGATTTCGCCGATATCTCTGCCGCCGTGCCGCTGATGGCGCGGGTCTATCCCAACGGTCTGGCAGATGTGAACCATTTCCACGCGGCCGGTGGCCTGGGCTACATGATCGGCGAGCTCATTGATGCCGGTCTGCTGCATGCCGATACGCTCACCATCGCGGGCGACGGGCTGGCGCGCTACCGGCAGGAGCCGCGCCTGCAGGATGGTGCGCTGGTCTGGGCCGACGGGGCAGGGGCCTCGCTCAACGATCGCATCCTGCGCCCCGCCGCCGATCCCTTCGCCGCAACCGGCGGGCTGGCCGAACTGACCGGCAATCTCGGCACCGGTATCATGAAGGTCTCGGCCGTCGCCCCCGAACGCCACGTGATCGAGGCCCCGGCCGCCGTTTTCGACGACCAACACAGCGTCAAATCCGCCTTCCAGGCCGGTGATCTCGATCGCGACGTGGTGGTCGTGGTCCGGTTTCAGGGCCCCAAGGCCAACGGCATGCCCGAATTGCACAGCCTGACGCCGGTGCTGGCAGTGCTGCAGGATCGCGGCCACAAGGTGGCACTGGTGACCGATGGCCGCATGTCGGGGGCCTCGGGCAAGGTGCCGTCGGCCATCCATGTCGCGCCCGAGGCGCTCGATGGCGGCCTGATCGCCAAATTGCAGGACGGCGACCTGATCCGCGTCGATGCTACCAACGGTTCGCTCGATGTGCTGACCGAAGGCGTGGGCACCCGCACCGCCGCCCCCCCCGATCTTTCCGCCAACAGCCACGGGCTCGGGCGCGAGATGTTTGACCTCTTCCGCAATGCCGCCGGCCCCGCAACCTCCGGGGCCTGCTGCGTCAGCTAAGCGCCCCGCCACCCGGAACAGACCGCAAGGACCAGATCCATGACCCCCCAAGCCGCCTCCGTTGAGGCCCGCCGCATCGCCGCTCTCGCCCCCATCATCCCGGTTCTGGTGGTCGAGGATGCTGCACATGCCCGCCCACTGGCCCAGGCCCTCGTCGCGGGCGGCTTGCCCGCGCTCGAGGTCACCCTGCGCACCCCTGCCGCCCTCGACGTGATCCGCGAAATGGCGCAGGTGCCGGGCGGTGTGGTGGGCGCGGGCACGCTGCTTACGCCTGCCGATGTGCGGGCCGCCAAAGCCGCCGGGGCCACTTTCGGCGTCTCGCCGGGGGCCACGGATACGCTGCTGCAGGCCTGCGAAGACGAAGACCTGCCGCTCCTGCCCGGGGCCGCCACCGCATCCGAGGCGATGGCGCTTCTCGAACGCGGCTATGACATGCTCAAGTTTTTCCCAGCCGAGGCCTCGGGCGGCGCGCCTGCGCTTAAATCCATCGGCGCGCCGATCCCGCAAATCGCCTTTTGCCCGACCGGCGGCGTCACGCCGGAAAACGCGCCTGATTACCTGGCCCTGCCCAACGTGGTCTGCGCCGGCGGCTCCTGGGTGGCCCCGAAAGACGCGGTCGCGGCGGGAGACTGGGCCCGCGTCGAGGCGCTTGCGCGCGCCGCTGCCTCGCTGTCACGCTGATCCTTCATCTTGGCAAAAATACCTTGGGGAGCGCGAGGGGTAAAACCCCTCGCCCGATCTTTCTGGCCAGGCACGGCGTTGACGCCTGCATCACCCGCCCTATCCCGCCAGCGCCGCCGCCAGCCGCAGGAGCCGCGCCACCGCATCCTCCAGCAAATCATCCCCGACGGTCAGCGCCAGCCGCACATGGCCCGCCGCCGCATGGCCGAAACTTTCCCCCGGCATCACCGCGATGGCTTCCTCATCCAGCAATCTGCGGCCGAAATCCTCGCCCGACAGCCCCGTCGCGCGGATATCGAGCATTGTATACATCGCCCCCTGGGCCGGGATCGCGCGCACCACGTTCTGGGCCTCGACCAGACGCAAAACGGTCTCGCGGCGGCGGCGAAAGGGGGCGGCGATTTCCGCCTCGAAATCGGTTCCCAGAGACAGCGCGAAAAGCCCCGCCTCTTGCACGAACCCGGGCACGCCATAGGTGGTGGCATTTGCTAGAAACGTAAGATTTTCAACGACCTCCGGCGGTCCGACAACCCAGCCAAGCCGCGATCCGGTCATTGCATGGCTTTTCGACATCGACCCGACCACAAGCGTGCGTTCCGCCATATCCGGCAGGGCGCGCGGGCTGAGATGCCGGCCCTGCCAGACCTGCGTGTCATAGACCTCGTCCGAGATCAGCCACAGGTCATGGTCGCGCACAGCGCCGGTGATGCCGGCAAGCGTTTCGGGTGAATAGACCGCGCCGGTGGGGTTGTTGGGCGTGTTGATCAGCAGGGATTTCGCGCCCGCGGCCTTTTCCGCGATCGCTGTGCCGCGCGGCTGAAACCCGTCGCGCGACCGCGCTTCGACCGCCACCGGCACCGCGCCGACGGCCCGCAACGTGCCGGGATAGGTGGCGTAATAGGGATCAATAAAAAGCGCGCGGTCGCCCGGATCACAGGCCGCGCAATGGGCAGCAAACAGCCCCGCCTGGCCGCCGGGCGTGATCTGGACGTGATCGGGCGTGGTCGCGACTCCGGTCCGTTCGGTCAGCCTTTCCGCAACGGCTTGGCGCAGCGCGGCCATGCCAGGCACCGGCGAATACCCGGTCACGCCGCGCCGGGTCGCATCGTTCATCGCCTGCAAAATTCGTGCATCGGTGCCAATATCATGCTCGCCCTGCGTCAGCTCGATGATCTGCGCACCGTCTGCCTTGCGCTTGCGCGCCAGGTTGAAAAGACCCCAGCCATCATCGCTGCTGTCGCCGTTCAACGTGGAAATCCGCCGTGATTGCTGCATGTGCCTCCCCTCCGTGTCGCGAAGCCGGAGGGGCGCATTTCGCACCCGATTTGTCAATCACCCTGCCGCCCGTTTCGCCGGGGACTTGGCATGGCGCGCCCGTCCCGTTAGGATGCCGCCATGACCGGACCCATGCCCATTATCTGCTGCATTACCATCTGACATTGTCAGGCGGGTCTCAATCCTTACTTCCATCCCAGGTTCTAAGTTGCTACCCCCGCCGGGCACCCGCGCGAGGACGCATTCATGACCGATATCACGCTGCACAACACCAAAACCCGCCGCAAAGAGCGGTTCGAGCCGCTCGACCCCGAGAATGTGCGCATGTATGTCTGCGGCCCCACCGTCTATGACCGGGCCCATCTGGGCAATGCCCGGCCCGTGGTTGTGTTCGACGTTCTTTACAGACTGTTACGTCATGTCTACGGGGCGGATCACGTCACCTATGTGCGCAATTTCACCGATGTCGATGACAAGATCAACGCCAGCGCCTTGGCGCGGAAAGAGGCGGGGGCCGCGGGCACGATCGAGGAACTGGTGCAGGAGCGTTCGGACGAGACCATCGGCTGGTATCTGGCCGATATGGGCGCGCTTGGGGCGCTGGAACCTGACGCGATGCCGCGCGCGACCCGGTTCATCCCGCAAATGGTCGCGATGATCGAGGATCTGATCGCCAGGGGACATGCCTATGCGGCCGAGGGGCATGTGCTGTTTTCGGTCGATAGCTGGCGGGCGGGCTATGGAAAACTGTCAGGGCGGTCGGTCGATGACATGATCGCGGGTGCGCGGGTCGAGGTGGCACCTTACAAGAAAAACCCGATGGATTTCGTGCTTTGGAAGCCCTCGACCGACGATCTGCCGGGGTGGCCGTCGCCCTGGGGCCGGGGCCGCCCCGGCTGGCATATAGAGTGCTCGGCGATGGCTTTTGAGCTGCTTGGGAAGAGTTTCGACATCCATGGCGGCGGGCTGGATCTGCAATTCCCGCATCATGAAAACGAAATCGCCCAAAGCAAATGCGCCCATCCCGAGGGCGATTTCGCGCGTTACTGGATGCATAACGAGATGTTGCAGGTCGAGGGCAAGAAGATGTCCAAATCCTTGGGCAATTTCTTTACGGTGCGGGATCTGCTGGATCAGGGCGTGCCGGGCGAGGTGATCCGGTTTGTCTTTTTGCAGACGCATTACCGCAAGCCGATGGACTGGACGGCGGAGAAGGCGGCGGAGGCGGAGCGGACGCTGCGCAAATGGTATGCGCAGGTTGATGGCGCGAGCGCGACGCAAAGCCCAAGCGACGCGTTAATTGCGGCCCTGTCGGACGACCTGAATACCGCCCAGGCGATCGCTGTTCTACATGGGGCAAGCGAACTCGGCGAATATGGATTATTGAAAGCCAACCTTCGGTTTCTCGGTCTGATGGGAGTGAACCCACCCGATTGGGCAAAGATGTCGGATGTGGATTTGAGCGGATATACCGTGGCCTTAAGCGAAGCCCGTGAAATCGCAATGAAATCAAAGGATTTTTCGGGCGTGGACCGCCTCAAATCCGGGCTTGTGGATGCCGGAGTAGAAGTGCGGATCTCCAAGGATGGCGTGCAATTATTGCCGACGCCCCGGCTCGACTTGGCAAAACTTGAGGGCCTGAAATGAAGAATTTTTTGAACCCTGTACAAATGCGGATCGGTGCCGAGAAGAATTTTGGTGAAAATTCTTCGGGTCCGAAAAATCTTCCAGAAGATTTTTCCGGAGCAGCGCCATGACCAAATCCCGCCTCTTCCTCTACGACACCACGCTGCGCGATGGCCAGCAGACGCAGGGCGTGCAGTTCTCGACGCCGGAAAAGCTCCAGATCGCGACGCTTCTCGACCGGCTCGGGCTCGATTACATCGAGGGCGGCTGGCCCGGTGCCAACCCCACCGACAGCGCGTTTTTCGATGCGGCCCCCAAGACCCGCGCGCGGATGACAGCCTTTGGCATGACCAAGCGGGCGGGGCGGTCAGCCGAGAATGACGACGTGCTGGCCGCCGTGCTGAATGCGGGCACGAAATCGGTCTGCCTCGTCGGCAAAACCCATGTTTTCCACGTCGAAACCGCGCTTGGCATCAGCCTGGATGAAAACCTTGAAAACATTAGCAAATCCGTCGCTCGTCTGGTGGCCGAGGGGCGCGAGGCGCTGTTTGACGCCGAACATTTCTTCGATGGCTACAAATCGGACCCCGCCTATGCGCTGGCCTGTTTGAAGGCCGCGCATGAGGCCGGCGCGCGGTGGGTCGTGCTCTGCGATACCAATGGCGGCACCTTGCCCGATGAGATCGGCCGCATCACCCGCGCGGTGATCAAGGCGGGCATTCCGGGCGATCACCTGGGCATCCACACCCATAACGATACCGAAACCGCCGTGGCAGGAAGCCTCGCCGCCATCGAGGCCGGCGCGCGCCAGATCCAGGGCACGCTCAATGGGCTGGGCGAGCGCTGCGGCAACGCCAACCTCACCGCGCTGATCCCCACGCTCTTGCTGAAGGAGCCTTACGCCAGCCGCTATGAGACCAATATCACGCTGGAGGGTCTGAAAGGCCTGACCATTGCCAGCCGCACGCTTGATGACATCCTCAACCGGGTGCCGATGCGCCAGGCGGCCTATGTCGGGGCCTCGGCCTTTGCGCATAAGGCGGGCTTGCATGCCAGCGCCATCCTGAAGGATCCCTCGACCTATGAACATGTCGCCCCCGAGGTGACCGGCAATGCCCGCATCATCCCGATGTCGAACCAGGCCGGGCAATCCAACCTGCGCCGCCGTCTGGCCGAGGCGGGGATCGAGGTCGCGCCCGGCGATCCGGCGCTCTCGGCCATTCTCGATGAGATCAAGACCCGCGAGGATCAGGGCTATTCCTACGACACGGCGCAGGCCAGTTTCGAGCTGCTGGCGCGTCGCGCCCTTGGTCAGTTGCCGCGGTTCTTCGAGGTCAAGCGCTACAAGGTGACGGTCGAGCGGCGCAAGAACAAGCGCGACCGGATGGTGAGCCTTTCCGAGGCCGTGGTGGTGGTCAAGATCGGCGCGGAAAAGATGCTTTCGGTCAGCGAATCCATGGATGAGACCGGATCGGACCGGGGGCCGGTCAATGCGCTCTCCAAGGCGCTGGCCAAGGATCTGGGCCCCTATCAGAGCTATATCGACGATATCCGGCTGGTCGATTTCAAGGTGCGCATCACCCAAGGCGGCACCGAGGCCGTCACCCGCGTGGTGATCGACAGCGAGGATGGCGCGGGTCGGCGCTGGTCGACCGTGGGCGTCAGCCCCAATATCGTCGATGCCAGTTTCGAGGCGCTCCTGGATGCCATCACCTGGAAACTGGTGCGCGACGGGGCCCCCGCGACATGAGCCGCCGCGCGTTTTTCACCCTGCACCGGGATCTGCCGCGCGAAGGTCCCGGCGAACGCGGCGACGTGGCCTGGGCGGCCCAGATCTGCGGGCTGCGCCCAGATGCGCGGATCTGCGATGCGGCCTGCGGGCCGGGGGCCGATATTCCGGCGCTGCTCTTTGCCGCCCCCAGGGCACGCATCACGGGGTTCGACCTGCACCAGCCCTTTGTCGATGACGCGACCGCCCGGTTTGCCGGTGACGACAGGGTGGCGATCCGGCAGGCCCGGCTCATTGCGATGCAGGACGGGCTGCCGGACCCTGCCGATCTGGGGCCGTTCGATCTGATCTGGTGCGCGGGGGCCGCCTATTTCCATGGCATCACCGAATGCCTGACGGCCTGGCGCGCGGCGCTGGCACCGGGCGGATCTGTGGCCTTTTCCGACGCGGTCTATTTGACCGACGCGCCCAGTGATCCGGTGCGCGCCAACTGGGCCGAATACCCGGCCATGACGGATGCCGCGGGCGTCGATGCGCGGGTGCGCGCGGCGGGGTTTGAAACCGTGGCCACACGGGCGCTGTCGGATGCCGCCTGGGAGGGGTATTACGGCCCCGTCGAACGGCGCATCGCCGATCTGAAACCGGGGGCCGATGCGGATTTACAGTCGGTGTTGGCCGAGGCCGAGACCGAGGCGCGGATCTGGCGCGAGCACCGCGATGAATTTGGCTACCTCCTGTCCGTGGTGCGCCCGCTATGAGCCTGAATGCCTGTGCCGAAATCGTGCAACGCGGCGATCCTGACCGGTTTTTGGCCGCCATGGCCGCGCCGGTGCCGGCGCGGGGCGTGCTCTTTCCGCTCTATGCCTTCAACATGGAGGTGGCGCGCGCGCCCTGGATGGCCTCCGAACCGATGATCGCCGAGATGCGGCTGCAATTCTGGCGCGATACCGCAGAAGAGATCGGGCAGGGCAAACCACCCCGCGCCCATGAGGTGGCGGCGCCGCTGGCAGCCGCAATTCCGCCCGACTGCGCGCCGCTGCTGGAGGCTCTGGTCGCCGCGCGCCGATGGGATATCTACAAAGATGCCTTCGAGGATGCGGCCCATTTCGACGCCTATCTGGAGGCCACATCGGGCAACCTGACCTGGGCCGCGGCCCGCGCGCTGGGGGCGGCCCCCGAGGCCGAGACCCCGATCCGCGCGCTGGCCTTTGCGGCGGGCATTGCGGGGCTGTTGCGCGCGGTGCCCGATTTGCAGGCGCGCGGGCGTGTGCCGCTTCTGGATGGCACGCCCGGTGGGGTGCGCGATCTGGCCGAGCGCGGGTTGGCCAGATGGGCCGAGGGCCGGGCCGGCCGTAGCCTCATCGCGCGCCCTTCGCGCGCAGCACTGCTGGCGCTCTGGCGGACGAAAACCACGCTGATCGCGGCCCGGGATCTGCCCGAACGGGTGATCGAAGGCAAACTGGACGAAAGCGAGTTTGCCCGCCGGGGCAGGCTGCTTTGGGCGCAAATGCGCGGCGGTGTCTGAAGGATGATTATGACCCGTTGCGGGGCCGCTCAACTGTCGCCGCCAGCCGAAAGGTAGTCAGAAAATGCGCCTGTCATTCCAGATCCTGATGATCGTGGTGGCCCTGATCGGGGGGGTGATACTCCTGATCCGAACCGCGCCGATGCCGGTCGCGCGCTGGCATATCGACCCCGTAACCGCCGCGCGGCCTGGCACGCCGAATTTTTATCTGATGCGGGATGACGATGGTGACGCACCGGCCCTGCATCTTGCCGCCCCACCCGCCGAGATTGCCGCGGCGCTCGATCGCATCATGGATGCCCGGCCCCTGACCACGCTGTTGGCCGGCCGCGCGGTGGATGGCTTTGTCACCTATGTCGTACGCACGCCCGTTTTCAGGTTCCCCGATGCGGTGTCGATCCGGTTAACGGCAACCGAGACCGGCACGCGGGTCTCCATCTTCTCGCGGTCGCGGTTTGGCCGGTCGGATCTGGGCGCGAACCGGGCGCGCGTGGCGGCGATTGTGGCTGACCTGAGGGCCACGATGGGCCCGAACGCCCCTTGACGCCCCGGCCCGCCCGCGCCACACCGCCCCCATGTTGCCCGCAGACCGCCTGAGACAGATTACCGAACGGTTCGAGTTTCTCGAAGCGCAGCTCAATGCCGGGCCCGAGGCCGACGCCATCGCAGCCATTGCGCGCGAATATTCCGACCTGAAACCGGTGGTGGAACAGATCGCCGCCTTTCACGCGCTGCAATCCGAGATTTCGCAGGCCGAGGCGTTGCTGGACGATCCCGAAATGGCGGCGCTGGCCGAGGAGGAACTGCCCGCCCTGCGCGCCGCGCTGCCCGCCGCCGAACAGGCGCTGAAAATCTCGCTCCTGCCGCGCGATGCCGCCGATGCCCGGCCCGCGATGATCGAGATCCGGCCCGGCACCGGCGGCGATGAGGCGGCGCTCTTTGCCGCCGATCTCCTGCGCATGTATCAGCGCTATGCCGAGGCGCGCGGCTGGAATTTTGAGATCATCGAGGAAAACCTGACCGAACTGGGCGGCATCAAGGAGCTGATCGGCCATATCACCGGCGAGAACGTCTTTGCGCGGCTGAAATATGAAAGCGGCGTGCATCGGGTGCAACGTGTGCCGAGCACGGAATCGGGCGGGCGCATCCATACCTCGGCGGCGACCGTGGCCGTGCTGCCCGAGGCCGAGGAGGTCGATATCGACATCCCCGCCAGCGATATCCGCATCGATACCATGCGCGCCAGCGGGGCCGGCGGTCAGCATGTGAACACCACCGATTCCGCGGTGCGCATCACCCATCTGCCGACCGGGCTGATGGTCACCTCGTCCGAGAAATCGCAGCACCGCAACCGCGAGATCGCGATGTCGGTGCTGCGGGCCCGGCTTTTCGATCAGGAGCGTCAGCGCATGGATGACGAACGCGCCGCCGACCGCAAGGCCCAGGTCGGATCGGGTGACCGGTCGGAACGCATCCGCACCTATAATTTTCCGCAAGGCCGCCTCACCGATCACCGCATCAACCTGACGCTTTACAAGCTCGACCAGGTGATGACCGGCGATCTCGATGAGATCATCGACGCGCTGACCGCCGATGATCAGGCCCGTCTGCTGGCCGAGATGGAATGACGACCCTGCGCACGGCACTGGCGGCGGGGGCCGCCCGGTTGGCGGCAGAAGGCATCGACGGGGCCGCGCGCGACGCAAGGGCCTTGCTGGCCGAGGCGACCGGAGTGCCCGCCGGGCGGCTGCTCATCGAACCGGATCGAGATCTTGCCCCGAGTGAAATCGTACAATATCAGCTATTTCTGGATCGACGTTCAAGTAATGAACCGGTCGCCCGCATCCTGGCCCGCAGGATGTTCTGGGGTCGCGATTTTCAAGTTTCGCCGGAAACGCTGGATCCGCGCCCGGAAACCGAGACCCTGATCGCGGCGGCGCTGGATCTGGGCCCGGTTGACCGCTTTGCCGACCTGGGCACCGGCACCGGGATTATCGCCGTGACGCTGCTGGCGGAATGGCCCGAGGCGACGGCGCTGGCCACCGATATCGACCCCGCCTGCCTGCGGGTGGCTGCGGCGAATGCCGATCGCCATGGGGCGGGCGACCGGCTGGATTGCCTGGCATCGGACTGGTTGTCCGAGGTCACCGGGCGCTATGCGCTGATCCTGTCGAACCCGCCCTATATCGGCGCAGATGAGATGGCGGGGCTGGCCGCCGACGTGGCCGGGTATGACCCGCATCTCGCCCTGACCGATGGGGCCGATGGTCTGACCGCCTATCGCCGGATCGCGCGGGGTGTCGGCCCGCATTTGTTGCCCGCTGGCCGGTTGATGGTGGAGATCGGGCCAACCCAGGGCGGCGATGTCGCCGATATTTTTCACGCCGCCGGGCTGCGCGATATCACGGTGCTGCCTGATCTCGACGGGCGTGACCGGGTGGTTGTGGCGCGGATGCTCGGATAAGCCACGGGCGCGGCCCGGAGGCATGCGGCAGGCCCCGGGCGGTCGTATGAGGCGAGGCGGTCACAAGCTCAAGCAACGGCGGCGGCGATCGTTCGGGACTTATGCCCGCGCCACCTTGTGCATTTGGACGGCAGGCGACTGTGAACGGAGCCTTTGCCGGCAGGGGCAAAGCCGCCGCGGCAGGCAGAGCCGCCTCGGGCCAACGGCAGCCTTTCCGGGTGCGCAGAGCCGAATTGCCATTGTAATCGGCGCGAAACTGCCCTTAATGTCAGCCAGAGCGGTGTGACATTCAAAACCTCACCGCCTGAACAGTTTCTCTGACCGACTTCTGGCGCGCTTTCGACTGAACGCCGCGCGAATGTCGGAAAGGTCACGGGGGGGCACTCACAAGGACCCCACCAGAATTGCCTCCGCGAGCGGGGGCCGATGAACGGATGACGGGCAAGGCCTGTCATCGGAGACAAACCGCGATGCAACGCGAGCGCAGATTTGAAGTTCGGCACGGCAGGGCAAATGCCCGCGCCTTGCGTTCCCGCGCGCCGCGCATCGCCTTTTCAGGACAACATGACCGTGCAGGCGGGGCCTCTCCGGGGCCTGTCGCGTCGGGGTCATGCGCAAGGATAACATGGCTAAGAAAATGCTTATCGACGCGACACATGCGGAAGAGACCCGCGTTGTCGTGGCCGACGGAAATAAGGTCGAGGAATTTGACTTTGAGTCGCTGAACAAGCGGCAACTGGCAGGAAATATCTATCTGGCGAAAGTAACACGGGTCGAACCGTCGTTGCAGGCCGCCTTTGTGGATTACGGCGGCAATCGCCATGGTTTCCTGGCCTTTTCCGAAATTCACCCCGATTACTATCAGATCCCGACAGCCGACCGAGAGGCGCTGCTGGCCGAGGAACAGGAATACGCGCGCGCCCAGGCCGAAGCCGAGGCGGATGCCGAGGCCAAGCCCAAACGCGGCCGCCGTCGGCGCAAAAAGCCCACCGAAACCCAGGCCGCCGACAGCAATGCCGATGTCGTCGCGACCGGGGCCGTGCCGGGCGATGACACCACCAGCATGCCTGGCTCGATGGATGTGGTCGATCTCGCGGCAGAGGATGATGCGCGGGCTTTGATCGGCGAGGCATCTGATGAGGCCCCCGCCGAAGAAGCGGCCGCAGAACCGGTCGAGCCCTCCGGTGGCGACGCTGTTGCCGACAGCGCCGAGCCTGCGGCGGCGGATGGCGAAACGGCCGAAGAACCGGGCGCGGCCGACACGCCCGCAGAAGAACTGGATGACGCGGCCCAGGACGGTGACGGCGAAGAGGCCGGGCCGGTCTCGGACAAACCCGCAGATCCCAATATCTCGACCGTCTCCGATGATGACGATCAGGAAGATATCCGCCCGGTGCGCAAGCCCCGCCCGCGCCGCTACAAGATCCAGGAGGTCGTAAAGGTCCGCCAGGTCATGCTGGTGCAGGTCGTCAAGGAAGAGCGCGGCAATAAGGGCGCGGCGCTGACCACCTATCTCAGCCTCGCGGGGCGTTATTGCGTCTTGATGCCCAACACGGCACGCGGCGGCGGCATCAGCCGCAAGATCACCGTCGCTTCGGATCGCAAGAAGCTCAAGGAAATCGCCACCGCGCTCGATGTGCCGCAGGGGGCCGGGCTGATTGTGCGCACGGCCGGGGCCAAGCGCACCAAATCCGAGATCAAGCGCGACTATGAATATCTGCAGCGGCAATGGGAACAGATCCGCGAGCTGACGCTGAAATCCATCGCACCGGCGGCGATTTATCAGGAAGGTGACCTCATTCACCGCTCGATCCGCGATCTTTATAACCGTGAGATCGACGAGGTTCTGGTCGAGGGCGATGCCGGTTACCGGCATGCCAAGGACTTCATGAAAATGATCATGCCGTCCCACGCCAAAAACGTGAAGCATTATACCGATCCGATGCCGCTTTTCGCGCGCCATCAGGTCGAGGGTTATCTGGCCGATATGTTCAACCCGGTCGTGCAGCTGCGTTCGGGCGGATATATCGTGATCGGCGTCACCGAGGCGCTGATTGCCATCGACGTGAACTCGGGCCGGTCGACCAAGGAAGGCTCGATCGAGGATACCGCCACCAAGACCAACCTGGAGGCCGCCGAGGAAGTGGCGCGCCAGTTGCGCCTGCGCGACCTTGCCGGCCTTATCGTGATCGATTTCATCGACATGGATGAGCGCCGCAACAACACCGCGGTGGAAAAGCGGCTGAAGGACAAGCTGAAATCGGATCGCGCCCGCATTCAGGTCGGGCGCATCTCGGGCTTTGGCCTGATGGAGATGAGCCGCCAGCGCCTGCGCCCCGGCATGCTTGAGGCCACGACCCAGCCCTGCCATGCCTGTCACGGCACCGGCATCGTGCGCTCCGATGACAGCCTGGCGCTGTCGATCCTGCGCCAGCTGGAAGAGGAAGGCACGCGCCGCCGCTCGCGCGAGGTGCTGCTGACGGCCCCGGTGGGCATTGTCAATTTCATCATGAATTCCAAGCGTGAATATCTCGCCGCGATCGAGGCGCGCTATGGCATTTCGATCCGTATCGAGGCCGATCCGATGCTTGTATCGCCCGATTACAAGGTCGAGAAATTCAAAACGGCCACCCGGCGCGTGCAGGCCGCCGCCCCGGTGATCTCGATGGATAGCGCCCTGATGGACAGCATCGAGGCGGAGGCGGCCGAAGACGAGGCCGCGGCGGTCGTCGACTCGCCCGCGGCCATCGTTGCCGCCGCGGCGGGCGATGAGGATGCGCCCCGGAAAAAGCGCCGTCGCAGGCGTGGCGGGCGTGGTCGGCGCAAAACGGAAGACGGTGCTGCCGATGACAGCAGCGCCGAGGAGGCGAGCATCGCAACAGGGCAGGACTCGACGCCGGCCCCCCATGCCGATGCCGATGCAGGTCCTGAAACCGCGCCCGAGGCCACAGCGCCCGAGGCTGCGCCCGAGGCCACAGCGCCCGAGGCTGCGCCCGAGGCCACAGCGCCCGAGGCTGCATCCGAGGCAGAAGAGGCCGCCCCCAAGCCCAAGCGCAAGCGCGCCAGCCGGTCGCGGAAAAAGCCCGCAGCCGCAGTAGAGGCCCCGGTCGAGGCGGTCGCGACGGATGCATCGGGTGTCGCGGATCAATCCGATGATGCGCCAGCTGCCTCCGAGGCCGCCGCCTCCGGCGTGTCCGGGGAACTGCCCGCCGCGCCCGCCGTCGCCGAGGACACCGCGCCATCTGCGGAGCCTGCTCCGCAAGCAGCCGCGGTCGAGCCTGAGCGCGAACCGGCTCTGGCCGAAGAGGCCCCGGTCGAGCCGGCGCCGGATCGGCCCAAGAAACGCGGTTGGTGGTCGATCAGCTGACAGTGCCGCATAGCCGGAAAAACGAAACGCCCCCAGCTCTGGCTTGGGGGCGTTTTTGCATGTACCCTGATCGCGTGACCATTGCGGCCCCGGGCGCATCTTGAACAGGCTGAACCATCGGGCATCGGTTAACGTGCTGATGTCTTTGATGTCAGGCTTCGTCCGGCGGTTCGGGCCTCTGCCAACCTGCCCGATCGTGGGTGCCCGCAAGCCCTCGGTTTGTCACCGCTGTTGCGACAATGCGGTTTGTGCCACGTCATGGACATCCTGGGCCCGAAGCCATCCCGGACTGCCGCGCGGCAGCAGCCCCATGGCGCGTGTGGCGAGGCTCTGGGCATCGTCGAACCGTCCCAGCAGGGCGTAGCGCTCGGCTGTTGCGGTGGCGGCGAGCCCCGATTGGCCCAGACGCGCATGCGCCAACGCCAGATCGCGCAACATGCGCGGGTCGAACGGATCCCGCGCCCGCGCTTGCGTCAGCACATCAAGCGCCGCGCGATTGCCTGCGGCGGTATCGGCCGCCAGCAGCGCCCGGCCATAGCCCGCCAGGATCAGCGCATCGCGCGGGGCCAATGCCACGGCCCGGCGATAGGCCTGCACGGCGGCCCCGTAATTGCGCGATTCAAACAGGATCTGGCCGCGCAGTTCCTGATAGTAGGGATCGCCCGGGCGCATCTGCACCAGGGCGTCGATCTCGGCCATGGCGCGGGCGGTGTCGGGTTGGCGGTGATAGGCGATGGCGCGGCTGAGGCGGGCAATCTCGGATCTGTCATCGCGGCCCACCCGGCGCAGGGTTCGCGCTGGTGCATTCTGAAACGCGCTGAGCTTGGCGGCCATGCGCTGATACCAATAGAGCGTGGTCGCATCGGGGGCGGGCGCGGGTGCCCCGGCGGCCAGCGCCCGGATCGACCTGAGCCGGTCCCGGGTCAGCGGATGGGTGCGCAGATAGGGATCCTGACGCGGGGCCGACAGCGCCTCCTGACCACGAAAAAGATCCAGCACATCCAGCATCGCCGCCGGGTCGGTGCCGGCGGCGATCATGTAGCGCAGACCGGCGGCATCGGCGCTGGCTTCCTCGGCGCGGGTATGGGCAAAGAGCACGCGCTGCGCCGAAATGGCGGTCCCCACCGCGACACCGACCCCGGCACCGGGATTGTCCGACGCCACCGCCGCGGCAAGCCCCAACAGCAGGCCAAGCCGGGCCACGGTATTGGCCTGACCGATATTGGCGGCGCGCCTTGTGTAATGGCCATTGGCGATGTGGGCGGCTTCATGGGCGATGACGGCTTGCAGCTCGGCGGGACCTTCCAGACGCATGATTAGACCTGAATGGACAAAAATTGTGCGTGAGTCGACAATAAACGCATTCAGCGAGCGGTCATCGACCACGATGATGCGCATCGAAGCGGGCAGACCCGCCGCCTGTAATATCGGGGCGGCAATCCTGCGCAGCGCCTGTTCGATCTCGGCGTCGCGGATGATGGCCTGGGCGGTCGCCGGGCCGCTCATCATCAGAAAACCGATCAGAAACGCCCGGGCAATCTGTATCATTGACCTGTCCTTCGCGGGCTGGTTCATGGGGCGCAAGCTTAAGGAGAAGGCGATGCGTGTTTCAAGGCGGTCCGAGGTCGATCCCTTTATCGTGATGGATGTGATGGAGGCCGCCCGCGCCGCCGAGGCGGCAGGCCGCCACATCATCCATATGGAGGTGGGTCAGCCGGGCAGCGGGGCGCCGCAGGCCGCCCGCGCCCGTCTGGCCGCCGAAATGGAGGCCGGGCCGCTTGGCTACACCGTCGCGCTTGGCCGTCCCGATCTGCGCGCAGGCATCGCCGCGCTTTATGACGAATGGTATGGCCTTTCGCTGGACCCGGCCCGCGTGGTGGTCACGGCAGGGGCCTCGGGCGCGTTCCTGCTGGCCTTTACCGCCCTCTTCGATGCCGGCGACAAGGTGGGCCTGGGAGAGCCCTGTTACCCCAGCTACCGCCAGATCCTGCGCGCGCTCAGCCTTGAGCCGGTCGGGTTTCAGACCACCGAAGCCACCCGGTTCCAACCGGTTCCCGGCGATCTGAGCGATGATATGGCGGGGCTGATCGTGGCCTCGCCCGCCAACCCGTCGGGCACCATGCTGGACCGGGGCGCGATGACCGGGCTGGTCGAGGCCTGCGCCGCGCGCGACATTTCGCTGATTTCCGACGAGATCTATCACGGGCTGCAATATGAGGGGCCGGCGGTTTCGGCGCTGGAGATCTCGGACGATCTCTATGTCGTCAATTCCTTTTCCAAGTATTTCTCGATGACCGGCTGGCGGTTGGGCTGGATGGTGGTGCCCGAGACCCATATTCGCGCGGTCGAGCGGCTGGCGCAGAACATGTTCATCTGCCCGCCCCATGCCGCGCAGGTGGCGGCCCTTGGCGCGCTCTCGCCCGAGGGCCGGGCCGAACTGGACGGCCACCGCGACACCTATGCCGTCAACCGGGCGCTGATGCTGGCCGGACTGGCGCGGGCCGGGTTCGACAAGGTGGCCCCTGCCGATGGTGCCTTTTATGTCTATGCCGATGTTTCGGAGCACAGCGCCGACAGCCTTGCCTTCGCCGCCGAAATCCTTGAAAAGGCAGGGGTTTCCGTCACGCCGGGGCTCGATTTCGACCCGGTGCGCGGCCATGCCACGCTGCGGTTTTCCTATGCCCGCGCGACAGCCGATATCGAGGAAGGGCTGGCCCGTCTGCAACGCTTCATGGCGGCGCGCTGAAGGCTTGGGGTTTGGGCCGCACTCTGCTAGCATCCGGCAATCTCAATTTCGGCGGAAGACCGATGCTCCGGGCAGTTCTGATAATCGTTTCGACACTCTATCTAAACCTGCCCGCGGTGGCGCAGGATTTTCGCGCCGTGGCGCGGGTTGAAGCCGCCGAAAGCTACCTGATCGATCAGGAGCAGGGAGCCGAATTGGTGCTGTCTCTGACTCAGGCCGTGCCGTTTCGGGTGTTCACCCTGGAGGGCCCCGACCGGGTGGTGATCGATTTTCGCGAAGTGACCTGGGGCGATCTGGCCGAGACCATCGACGGATCGACGGCGATGTCATCGGTGACCACGGGCGGGGCCGGGAACGGGTGGTCGCGGATGGTTTTGACGCTGACAGCCCCGATGGCGGTGGTCGAGGCCGGGATGAACACCGATGCGGACGATGGCTCGGCCCTGATCCGGGTGCGTCTTGAACCGGTGGACCGGGCCGGGTTCGCCGCCAATGCGGGGGCCCCGGGATCGGTCCTGTTGCCAACGGCCCCCGCGCTGGCCGCGCCACAGCGTCCGGGCGCGGGCGATCTGATCATGGTGGCGCTGGATCCCGGTCATGGCGGTGTCGATCCCGGGGCGCAGCGCGATGGCATGGACGAGGCCGACCTGATGCTGGTCTTTGCGCTTGAGCTGCGTGAGGCGCTGCTGCGTACGGGGCGGTTCGACGTGGTGCTGACGCGCGAGGGCAACTGGTTTGTCTCTTTGCCCCAACGGGTCACCATCGCGCGCGCGGCGGGGGCCGATGTTTTCCTGTCGCTGCATGCCGATGCGCTGACCGAGGGGCGCGCGCGCGGGGCCACGGTCTATACGCTTTCCGATACTGCCAGCGATGCGGCCTCGGCGGCATTGGCCGAGGCGCATGACCGGGCCGATCTGCTGGCCGGCGTCGATCTGGCCGGCAATGACGATGAGGTGGCCGGTGTTTTGATCGATCTCGCGCGGCTGGAAACCGCGCCGCGTTCGGTGGCGTTGGCCGACCAGTTGGTCGGCGGATTGAGCGCGGCGGGGGCCACGCTTTATAATCAGCCCCGGCTTGAGGCCGGGTTCTCGGTGCTCAAGGCGGCCGATATCCCCTCGGTGCTTCTGGAGCTTGGGTTCCTGTCGGATGTGGGTGATCTGGAAAACCTGCAAAGCGTCGATTGGCGCGCCCGCGTGCAGGAGGGTATCCGTGACGCGATGCTGGCCTGGGTGCAGGAGGATGCCGCGATGTCGGTTCTCCTGCGCCGCTGAGGCGGCCCCGCCAACAGATTTACCGCTGCCAGAACCGGCGGCCAAGCTCGCGCGACACATCGCCCCGGCTCAGGCCGACATCCTCCAGCAGATGCACGTCCAGATGTCTAAGGGCCCTGCGGGTCCGGCGACGTTCCTCCCATTTCGCGATCATCACGGCCACGCGCAGCGCCACCACGGCCAGCGGCGGCAATTGACGCATCGCCAGATAGCCAAGCGCGCTGTGGGTCTGATCCTGTGTCATGGGAGATCCTTTCATGATTGTATTGACACAAAGCTTAATCAATCGATAGTGAAGTGATACAAAGTGTGGCGGCAAGCGTCGAGAGAAACATTGTCATGGATACAATCTGGCAGCCAAGCATCGAGGGCCGGGCCGGGCCGAAATACGGCGCGGTGGCCGCGGTTATTCGCGCCGCGATTGCCGATGGCACGCTTGCCGTGGGCGCGAAACTGCCGCCGGTGCGGGATCTGGCCTGGCGGCTTTCGATCACCCCGGGAACCGTGGCGCGCGCCTATGCGGTCCTGACCGACGAAGGGGCGTTGGAGGCCACCGTCGGGCGCGGCACTTTCGTGGCTCCGCCAAAAGCCGATCTGCTTGACGATGTCTGGTCGCGCCAGGCCCCGACACAGGCCGATGATGAAAACGGACCGGTCAACCTGGTCAGCCCGCACCTGGCCGATATGGGGCAGGTGGCGCATCTGCGCCGGGCCATGGCGCAGGTGGCACGGGCCGAGCCGCGCGTTTTCCTGCATTACCCGACCCGCACCGATTATCGCCCGGTGCGCGACGCCGTGGTGACCTGGCTGTCGGATCTGCCGCTTGGGGTGGTGGATCAGGGCGATGTCATCCTGGCCAATGGCGGGCAAAACGCGATCTGCCTGGTGATGCAGGCGGTTCTGAGCGGCCCGCGCCCGGCGGTCGTGATGGAGGATCTGTCCTATGCCGGGTTTCGCCGCGCGGCGGAATTGATGCGCGCCGAGGTGATAGGGGTTGCGATGGACGCCAGCGGCATGCGCCCGGACGCCCTGGAGGCGGCGGCGAAATCGGGCGCGGCACAGCTGATTTGCCTGACGCCCGATGTGCAGAACCCGACCGGCCGGTTCATGCCGCTGGAGCGGCGCCGCGAGATCCTTGCCATCGCGGAGCGGTATGATTTGCATATTCTGGAGGATGACTGCTATCGCATGGCTGTGCCCCGCGTGCCGAGTTTTCGGGCGCTGGCCCCGGCGCGCAGCTGGCATGTTTCCTCCATCTCGAAGAGCTTGACGCCTGCTTTGCGCGTGGGATTTGCGCTGGCCCCCGAGGGGCGGCGGGCGGATCTGAGGCGGGCCGCGGAATACGGTTTTTTTGGCTTGTCGCAGCCCCTGGCGGAACTCACCCGCATCGTGTTGAGCGACCCGGCCAGCAAAGAAATAGCGCGGGCCATTCGCGCGCGCATGGCCGAATATGTCCGGGTCGCGGTGAACGTGCTTGGCCGGTTCGACCTTGCCTGGGACGCCGAGGTGCCGTTTTTGTGGCTGACGCTGCCTGCCGGCTGGCGCAGCGCCGCATTTTGCCGGGCCGCAGAGGCGGCGGGCGTGCAGATCCGCTCAGCCGATGAGTTCTGCCTGCGCGACGGGCGCGCGCCGCATGCCGTGCGCCTTGCCGTGAATGGGCAGGTGAGCCTGGCAGGGTTTGAGGCCGCGATGCAGCGATTGCGCGACCTGTTGGACAATCCGCCCGAGCAAATCAGCGTCTGAATATGTGGGGTAAAATAATACCGTATTCATAATGCGCTGAAATTGCAGGAATATTTTAAAATCGGGGCCCTTGACGCCAGCCAATATTAGCTTAGAACAGCCCCATCGACAGAAGGCCTCGCGCCTTCTGCTTTCATTTTCTGATGTCCGGTGCCGCCCTGGCCCGGCAGCCCAAGGAAACCCGAGATGAAGACCTTCTCTGCCACGCCGGCGGATATCGACAAAGACTGGATCCTGATCGACGCCGAAGGCGTGGTTCTGGGCCGTCTGGCCTCGGTTATCGCCATGCGGCTGCGCGGTAAGCACAAGCCGTCCTTCACCCCCCATATGGATATGGGCGACAATGTTATCGTCATCAACGCCGACAAGGTGCAGGTGACCGGCAACAAGCGCAACAAGCCCAACTACTGGCACACCGGGTATCCGGGCGGCATCAAGTCCCGCACCACCGGCCAGATCCTGGAAGGCAAATACCCCGAGCGCGTGCTGACCCAGGCCGTCAAGCGCATGCTGCCCGGCGGGCCGCTCAGCCGCCAGCAGATGACCAACCTGCGCGTCTATGCCGGGGCCGAGCACCCGCATGAAGCCCAATCGCCCACCGTTCTGGATGTTGCATCCATGAACCCGAAAAACACCCGGAGCGCATGATCATGGCCGAGACTATTACCTCTCTGGATGAGCTGAAAGCCGTGGCCGGTGATGAGGCTGCCCCCGTCGTTCTGGATATGGGCGAGCCGCGCGAGCAGATCCGCGACGCGCTTGGCCGTTCCTATGCCACCGGCAAGCGGAAAGATGCGGTCGCCCGTGTCTGGATCAAGCCCGGCTCCGGCAAGGTTACCGTCAACGGCAAGGACATGGACGCTTATTTCGCGCGTCCGGTGTTGCAGATGATCCTGCGCCAGCCCTTTACCGTTGCCGGCCGCGAAGGCGAGTTCGACGTGATGGCCACCGTCAAGGGCGGCGGCCTGTCCGGTCAGGCCGGTGCCGTCAAGCACGGCATCTCGGTCGCGCTGCAGCGCTATGAGCCGTCCCTGCGCGGCGCGCTGAAGGCGGCAGGGTTCCTGACCCGCGACAGCCGCGTGGTGGAACGCAAGAAGTTTGGTCGCCGCAAGGCGCGCCGGAGCTTCCAGTTCTCCAAGCGCTAAGGCCGAGCGAGAAAAAACTCAACAAAATCAAACGCCCGCTTGCAATAGCGGGCGTTTTTTGTGTTCGCATTTTGGAAGTATATTATTGGCGGTTAGGGGGGGGCGATTTTGGCATTATCGCAGCTTTGTTGCACAAACCGGCTTAGGGGATTCATGTCGTGACTCCAGAGTGATGGCGACAGGTCATAAGCAAGCCTCGCCTTCCGACCTGCAATACCAAGACCGGGTCAGCCGATAATCGGGCGCTGAAGCGCCGTGGCGCGCTGAGGATCTGGTTCGCCCGCCAAATGACACGGAACGCGGCACCGTCCGGCAAGCGTGGCCGACAGCAGCTTGAACAGCCCCACGGCGATACGGGCCTGCCTGACGATGAACGTGCTGTTCGGGCTGACCCGCCGCCAGATCACCGGCGGTGCTGAAAGCCTCTTGAGGCCGCCCCGCACAGACCGGGATGTGCCGGATTTCAGCACCTTATGTCGCCGTCATCGCGCCGCGCAAAACCGGCCAGGCCTGGCAAGCTGGCACCGCTGCTGCGGTCGCCGGAAGAGCCGCGCCGCGCGCTTTGGCGGAATTGGCGTGGCGAGCGGCGCCGAAGTCGCGTCGAGACCCCCCTATCATCGCTGCAGACAGCGACTGCCGGGCACCGGCGGCAGCGCGGCCGCTTCCGCCTGTCAATCGACCGCGGCAATTGTCCGGTTCCGGGGCTTTGCGACAGCGGGATTCGCAAGGCTTAACGCGAAGCAGAAATTCGCGGCCCAAGCGCGACGAAGAACAGCGCCAGCCCCTGCGGACCTGTCGGCGCAAGCCAGTGCGAGAGTATGACTTCTGCTCGGCCGCCGATCGGCAGGTCCCGACACGCGGCTAGTGGTGGCGGGTCATTTCGTATCTGCGCATTTTCTCCCAAAGTGTCTTGCGCGAAACGCCGAGTTTCTCGGCCGCCAGATGCAGTGTGCCGTCGGCTTCGTCGAGCGCGCGCCGGATTGCGGCGCGTTCTGCCGAAGCAACATTTTCCTTCAGTGTCATCGGTGCGCCCGCTGCCGATCTTTCTGCGGTTGCAGGGAATTCATCCGCCGAGAGGTCCAGGACCTGAATCTGCGGTCCCGCGGCCAGCGCCACCGCCCGCTCGATCATGTTGCGCAGCTGGCGGGCGTTGCCGGGAAAGTCCATCCGCAGGAGCCGTTCTTCGGCTGTGGTGGACAAACCGTCCACCGGTCGGTGCATACGTGCCGCCTGCTCGGCGACGAAATGGCGCGCCAGGTACAGGATGTCATCGCGCCGCGCGCGCAGCGGTGGCACCTCGATCCGCAGCACGTTGAGCCGCCAGAACAGATCGGGGCGGAACGCACCGCGCGCGACCTCGGCCTCCAGGTCGGTCTGGGTCGACGCCATTACCCGCACGTCCAGCTCGATCGGGCCGGTGCCGCCCAGCCGCTCCACGCGATGGTCCTCCAGGATGCGCAAGAGCTTGATCTGGGTGGCGTCCGGCACTTCGGCGATCTCATCGAGAAAAATCGTGCCCCCCTGGGCCTGCTCGAACCGTCCGGCGCGGTTTTCCTCGGCACCGGCGAAGGCCCCTTTCTCGACGCCAAAAACTTCGCTGCCAACAAGCCCCGGCGGCAACGCCGCGCAGTTGACGGCGACAAAGGGACCGTCGGCACGGGCGCTGTTGCGATGGATGAATCGGGCCACCACTTCCTTGCCAACACCGGATTCTCCGGTCAGCAGGACAGCGCTGTCGACATCGCGGATGCGCGCGGTGATCTCCTCGAGCCGTCGCATTTCCGGGCTCCTGCCCAGCATCCCGGACCCCGGCATGGCCGCCGAGCCGTCGGGTGCCACGAGCGGCGCTGCATACCGGTCCCGCGCCCGTTCCACGGCACGCCGGGCCTTTCTCACCAAGAGGTCGAGATCGAACGGTTTGGTCAGGTAATCCGCGGCACCGGCCTTGGTCAGCGCCACCGCGTCCTCGACCGAGATATAGGCGGTCATCAGGATGACCGGCGTGCCCGGATGGATGCGGCAGACCGCCTCGAACAGGTCGCGCCCATCGCCATCGGGCAGGCGGATGTCGGTGGCCACGAGATCGAAGGCGCGCTCTTGCAGGGCGCGCCGGGCCGTCGCGAAATCGGGGGCGGCGACGGTGTCGAACCCCTCCATCTGCAGCCGGTCCTCGATCGAGATCCGCATGATCTGATCGTCTTCGACGACCAGAATGCAGGGCGGGGGTGAGGGGCTGACTTCAGGCAGCACGGGTCGCGCCCTCCTTTTCCTCAGGCTTTGCGGCGTGGTGCCCCGGTGCACCCGTGGTGGCCATCAGCGGCAGCGTCACCTCAAAGCGCGCGCCAGCCTCCGGCGCGCTGTCGACGCGGATGGTGCCGCCCATCCTTTCGACCAGCCGATAGGTGATCCACAGCCCGAGCCCGTTGCCGCCGGGTGAGGTTGTGTAAAAGGGCTCGAACATCTGGCTCTGGGCCTGTTCGTCAAGCCCGGGACCGGTATCGGCGACCTCGATGATCAGCTGTTTTTCGACCCGCCTCGAGCGAAGCGCCAGCCGGCCGCCTTCTGGCATCACGGCGATGGCGTTATGCGCGAGGTTCATGATGATCTGATGCAGATGCGGGCAGGTGCAACTCAGCGTCAGGCCGCCGAGATCGCGGTTTTCGATCCGCCAGTCCAGCGTGATCGGACGGTCGCCGATTTCCGAGCGCACCATGGCTTCGAGATCGGTGAGGCAGCCCACCTTGCACGTCCGCGGACAGTTCTCGCCGCGCAATTCGCCCAGAAGCGCCTGCATGGTCGCGGCGATCCGTTTCAGCCCGGTGTCGAGAAGCGGAATGTATTTCCGCACCAGCGTGGCGTCGTCCGGGCGCTGCGCCAGGGTGTCGACGCAGTTGATCATCCCGCCCAGCGGGTTGTTCACCTCATGCGCCAGCCCGGCGGCGAAACGGCCAAGCACGGCCATCCTCTCTGCCTCGACGAGTTCTTTTTCGAGGCGTTTCTTTTCGACCAGTTCGGCCACCATGCGGTTGAACTGCCCGGTCAGATGGCCGATCTCGTCCCGGTCCTTCGCCGCCACCGGCTGCACCGCGTGCAGGTCGCCGCGTCCGACCGCATCGAGCCCCTCGCTGAGCGCGCTAAGCGGTGCCACCATACGCCGCGATATCCAGGCACCGAATAGGCTCATGACCAGCGCCAGACCGAGCGAAAAAGTGAGCACGATCACGGTGTCGCGGCGCAGCTGCGCCGTCAGTCTTTGGGTTGAGCTGCGCAGCAGCAGAGATCCGACCGTCAGCCCGTCGACGATGATCGGCGCGACGGCGTCGACAAAGTCCGGATCGCGCAGTTCCGCCGGCACCAGATGCGCGCGCTCGGCGCCAAGCGCGTGGTCGAACGGCACCCGCCCGGTGTCACCGGCTGTACCCAGCGGCAGCCCCACCGGGTTTCGCGTCGGGTCCGTATGCGCCAGGACGATCCCCGCAGGGTCGACGAAGACGGCCTCGACCACCGGCGCATCGGCGATGCCATCGGGATCGCGGTCCCGCAACTGCCGCAGCACACGATAGAGCGACCAGACATCATTGTTCAGGATCGAGCTGCGCCCGGCGGCGGCGGTGGCGCGGGCCAGCGCCAGGGTCTGCGTCTCCAGCCCGGCACGCTGCCGCGCCCAGTTGCGGTCGATCACCACAAGCCCGATGATCAGCGCCGAGGCGAACACCACGAATGTGATCGTCAGCGGGATCTTGACCATCAGGCTGGGACCGCCGGTCCAGAGGCGTATCTGCGGGCGCATCACAACGCGTCCGCCGCAGAGCCCGCGAATGGCACCGCCGCCCGGCGCGCCAAGTCACGGATCGAATCGTAAAGTGGTGGGGACACTTGCGAAAACCCGTCGAGATCCAGCCGCGCCAATAGCGCCGCGCCCTCGGGATCGCCGGCCATGCCGGTCAATGTGTTCAGCAGGCGAAGGCGCACGTCCGGGGCCAGGTCGCGATGCACCACGATCGGCGGAAAGCCAAATTGCCGCGAGGCCCGGATCACCCGGGTGCGGGCCACCAGATCGGGTTCATAGCGGCTCTGGATATTGTAGATGTAGGAATCGACGGCCCCGCCATCGGCCACCTGCTCGGCCACGGCAGCGACGGTTTCGGCGTGGCTGTAGGTGAAAAAACTGAAGCGGAAGAACCGGTCGGGGTCGTGGCCCAACTCTGCCAGCGTGGATCTCGGCACCAGATAGCCCGAGTTGGAATCGGGATCGGAATAGGCAAAGACCCCGTCGCGCAGGTCTTCGATATTCCGGGCAACGCTGTCGGCGGGCACGATGACCAGCGAGCGGTAGAGCGGGGCCCCGCGATAGACCGGGGCGACGAGGAGATCGAGAAATTCCGGCTCGCGCGGCTGGACGTAGGGGTAGCCGCAGATCCAGGCCGCCTCCAGCTCGCCGCGGGCCAGCAGATCCATAATGCCGGCATATGTGCGGCGCTGCACAAAACTGACGGCGCGCCCGGTCCGGATCGTCAGGTAGTCGCGGAAGTCATTGAAAGAGCGAACGTATTCGCGCACCACCACGGCGGTAAGTCCGATCCGAAGCGTGCCGTCATCGGCAAGCGCCGACAGCCGGCCGGGCAGGGCCGCAAGCCCGGCTGCAATCGTCGTGGAGCGAAGAAACCGGCGCCGGTTCATGGCGCTCCCCCTTCTCTCTGGTGGTTATCCTGTCGCCCCCGGCGATATGCCGAAAAACCTGTTCCGGTCGCGGAGCGGTCGGGCGACCTGGCAAGACTAGCACAATCCTGGTGCAAGTGCACGGCTGCGCCTGGCTTCGGCCTAGGCAAGGATCTGCACCGGTTCGCCCGCGTCGCAAAGACCGCGGCGGATGACAAAGCGCGTGCCGCCGGACCGGTCCGACTGACGCGGTGCCGCCGGTCCGGCGAGGTTGGCCGCGATCGAACCAGCCGCGCCCCCCGGCAGGCGGCGCAACGCGCGGCCGCAGCGGCCAGCTCTTCGGTGGTGCCGGTACCGTCGACGATCAGGACCACCAGGCATTCCGTGCCGATCTCGTCCCCGGTTTGGGCCAGAGGGGCGGCCGGGGCTGTCAGCGGCAGCGCCAGGACCGGAAGAGTGCCCGAATTCACGCCACGCCGGGCCCTGCGGCCTGCTCCGGCGGGGAAAGGGCCGCAGTCAGCTCGCCCGGGGCGAATTCCGCCGCGACATCGGCAGGCACGACCAGCGCCTCCAGCCCCGCCCCGGCGGCGGCGGTGTCGAAATGCGCGTATTGCCAGCCACCGCCGGAGATCCAGAACCGCATCGTGGGGGCCAGCCGGTGCGCCTTGGCCAGCATCGCGCAGGGAAACCCCCGCCGCGCCGCCTCGGCCGTGGGGCTGTGCAGCCAGACCTCGGCGAACCCGAGCATCGCGGCCTGTGCCAGCCAGTCGCCCAAGCGAACCGTCCCGCCCGCCTCGTCAACCTCGTAGGCCGAGGCCGAGACGGGATCGAGCTGATAGGTGCTGAATCCGCTGACGGGTTGACCGGGGGTGAATCCAAAGCGCGGCACCACCTTGCGAACCTCGGCCCGCGGCACGATCGCGGGTGCCTCCGGCCCGGCTGCCCGTTTGGCGGCGGCGGCCAGGCCGTCGACGACGCAGAGCCTCGCGCCGGTTGGTGCCGACGCATCCGGGGCAAGATGCCAGACGGTGCCGGGGGCATCGCCGGGGCGCTCTGCGCCGGGGCCACAGGTGCGGATCGCCGCATTGGCGTCGGGATGAACGCCGCCGGTCACGATGAGCCGCGGCCCGGCTGCGGTTGCGTGGGGTTCGGGGTCAGTCGTCATGAATCAGCTCCCAAATGGTGCGTTCGCCTTCGCTGCGGCGCTGCAGGCCGGCGTGTTCCCGCGCGATGGCGCGCTGCACCGCTTTGGCGAGACCGAAGAAGGCCCCGGCAATGTCGCCACCGGGTTCGCCGACCACGATCGGCACACCGCTTTCGGCGCGGCGCGCGGCGGCGAGGTCGGCGGGAATGGCCCCGAGATCGGCGACGTGCATGCGCCCGGCGATGTTGCGTGTGGTGCCGGGATCGAACAGGGCCTGGCGCTCGCCGCAGCAGGGGCAGATGAACTCGGCCATGTTGCGCACGATGCCGAAGACCGGAATATCGTGCTCGTGAAACAGCGCCACCCCGCGTTCGGCGTCGACGCTGGCCATGCGCTCGGGCGTGGTGACGATCACCGCGCCCGTGACCGGGATCTGCTCGACAACGGTAAGCAGAACGTCACCGGTGCCGGGCGGCAGATCGACCACCAGCACGTCGAGATCGGGCCAGGCGACATCGCGGACCAACTGTTCCACCGCCTGCGCGACGAGCGGTCCCTTCCAGGCCACGGCCTGTTCGGGCGGGATCATGTCGGCGACCGAGATCACCTCGACCCCGTGCCGCCGGCGCGGGATGGCGCGGCCGTCCTCGCCCAGATCGGGCGCGGCCTCGGTGCCGGCAAGCCGCGCCACGGACGGCCCCGAAAGATCGAGATCGACGATCCCGGTTCGCAGGTCGCCGCGCGCAAGCGCCGCCGCCAGGTTGACCGCGACCGTGGACTTGCCGACGCCGCCCTTGCCGCTGCCGACCAGAACGATGTCGCGCACCCCGGCAACCGGAGCGGGTCCGGTATCGGCGATGCTGTCGCGGATCAGTGGGATGTCCATGGGCGCTCTCCTGTCATCTGCGGCACCAGGTCCTGCGCGACCTGTGCGGCCAGTTCGCCGATCCGGGCCGAAAACGGTGCCTGCGGGTCGGCCAGCACTATCGGCGTGCCCCGTTGCGAGGCGAGCAGCACATCGCGCAGGAACGGGATGCGCGCCAGCAGCGGCAGGCCGGTCTCGGACTCGAGCCGGTCGCCGCCCCCGGTGCCAAACAGCGGCGTCTGGGTGCCGCAGCCTGTGCAGGTCACTGTGCTCATGTTCTCCACGATGCCGAGGCAGGGAACGGCGATATCGGCGAACATCTCCAGACCCCGGCGCACATCGTCGGTCGAGATCTGCCCCGGCGCGGTCACCGCCAGGACACCCGCGATCGGCACCGCCTGGGCCAGCGCCAGATGCACGTCCGACGTGCCCGGCGGCAGATCGACCACCAGTATATCAAGGTCGCCCCAGTCGACCTCGGCAATGAGCTGCGGCAGCCCCTCGTCGATCAGGCTGCCGCGCCAGGCCAACGCCTTGCCCTCGGGCATCAGAAAGCCCAGCGACATGACCTTCAGCCCATGCGCCTCGACCGGGGCGATGCGGGTGCCGTCGGCGGTGGTTTCGGCCCGGGCCGAAACCCCCAGCAACAGCGGGGCCGAGGGGCCGTAAACATCGGCATCGAGCAGACCGACCCGCAAAGGCCGCCCCGTCGCGCCATTGGCCAGGGCCGCGGCCAGGTTGGTCGCGATGGTCGATTTTCCGACACCGCCCTTGCCGCTATGCACCGCCAGAACCACGCCCGGTGCCTGCGCCAGGATCGACGTCACCGTCTGCGGCCGGGGTTTGACCACCACGCGCGCCACGCCGGGCACCTGTGCCACGACCTCGCGCATCACCGCAGCCAGTTCTTCGCCGCCGTCGGGGTCCACCAGCTGTGGCTCGATCAGCACCCGCACCGCGCCACCGGTGGCCACCACCGCCGCGACATGGCCGGCCGACACCACATCCGGCCCGTCCTCGCCGACGGTGATCGCACAAAGCGCCCTCAGCACAGCGCGTTCGAGCGGCGTCTCGCTATAGGCTTCGATCATCTGCGTGCCATCTCCTCAAGATATCCGGCAATCACTGTGGCCTCGGCCTCGGAGATCACCGTGTCAGCCCCGTTATTGTCCCGCATGGTCCGAACGATGCGGCTCATATCCTCGCTCCGAAACCCTGAAAGATCGGGCAGCTCGTGACAGGTCGAGCACCGCGCGCGATAGAGCCGCGCCGGGCCCGTGGCCAGCCGCCCACGGCCCCAGACCAGCCATCCCGCCGCGGCCAGTGCGGCGATCCCACCGGCCGCGGCCAGCGGTTTCCAGTCAGCCACTCAGCATCTCCAGCCATTCGTCGTCCATTTCATGTTCGTTCTCGCAGTCGGGGCAGTTCGCGCCGCCGCCCCGAACGGGCGCAAAGGCCCCGCCGCACGTGCCGCATATCCGCTCTGCTCGGGCAAAGAGCGCCTTCCTTCCCACCATCACATCGGCGACACCCCGCAACGCGCGCGCCGAAATGGCACCCATCGGGCAGACCTTCAGGCAGAGCGTGCAATTGGTGCAGAGTGCGGGGTCGAAGCTGACCAGGCGGTGGCCGGGTTCAACTTCGCCGCCAAGCGCGCCGGTGGGGCAGAGATCGGCACAGACCATGCAGCCCGAACAATCCTCGCCGATCAACCGGCCCGTGGCCCCGACCGGACCATCGTCGCGAAAGGGCAGCGCGGTGCGGCGGCGGGCAAGCGCCTGCTGATACGGCACCGGGTGCGCGGCGAATCCGTCACCAGTGTCCCCGGCGGCGGCAAAATCGCCGAAACTGGGCATTGCGGGGGGCTCTGGCGGCAGGTCGCTCAACGCACCGAACGCGCCGCGCAGCAGCTGGCGGCGGCCGACGGCCCGACGCACCTCAGCCGCCGCGTCGCCCCGGGCCTCGGTCTGCTCGCCAGCGGTCACAATCGCAGGTGCGTCCTCACCGAACCATCTGGTCAGCTCGCGACGTGCGGCCTTGAGCGCCGGGCGCGCATCCCCGCCGGGGCAGCCACGACAAGCGTCGAGGCCCGCCAGTTCGATCCGCTGCGCACCTTCGGCGAAAAGCGCGGCCATCACCCGTGCGTCGAGCATCCGGTGGCAGGGCACCTGTGCGACATCGCCCCCGGCCTGGCGGCAGCCGATCCGGGCTACGCCATTCTCGATGGCAGCGGCGATCAGCGCCTCGGGGTCAAAGCCGTCATGGGTGATTGCGCCCGCGGGACAGGCGGGCACGCAGGCACCACAGCCGGCGCAGGCCACCGGGTCGATCGTCACCTCGTCGAGCGTCAGGGTAATCGCATCGGCATGGCAAACCCTCTGGCACAGGTTGCAGGCCTCCAGCCGGCCGCGCAGATTGATGCAGGAGCCCTCGGCCACTGACAGCGCCGCGCCCTGCGGGGCGGGTGTGGGTGCCATTGCGGTGCCGTCTGTCTCGCCGCTAGCCCTCATTGCAGCACCTCACGGTCCCCGGCCGTGGGCACCTCGGCGGGGCCTGCTTCTGCCTCGCCGCCGAAATGACGCCCCAGCCAGGTGATCAGCGCATGTGCGCTGACCACATTTGTCGCCAGCGGCACGTTGTTGAGATCACAGGCGCGCAGGAATTGCCGGATGTCGGGCTCGGCGGGATCGACCGTCAGCGGGTCATTGAGAAAGATCACCGCAGCGATGGAATTGGTGCAGACCAGTCCGCAAAGCTGGATATCGCCGCCCTTTTTCGCGGGGAAGAGATGCGTCACCTCAAGCCCGGTCTCCGCCTCCAGCACCTCGCCGGATTCGGCGGTCGAGATCAGGCGGAATTCTTCGAGCACGCGCCGGTGCTTTTTGACCAGCGTCACCAGCCGGCGGTTCCGGGACCTGTGGGCGATGAGGATAAGTGCGCGCATTGGCCCTCACCTTCCGGCGGTCACTGCCCGGACCCCGGACGGGGCGGGCAGGTGCCGTTCGGCGCGGTCGGCCAGCGCGCGCTCGTAGATGCGCGCATGCGTGGCGGCCAGAAGCGCGGTTTCAGTGGCGAAATCGGGCCCGCGGGCAAGCGCGCGGCGCATCGACCGCAAATGTGCCGGTGCGTGCGCGAGGCTTGCAAGCGTCGCGGCGAAAGCACTGGAATCGCCATGCTCCACCGTCAGCCCGTGCAGCCCCTCCTCGAACCTTGTCGCCTCGACCCGGGCGGTGCGCAGCACCGGTTTGCGGAACGCCGCCGCCAGATCGAGGATCGGGCTGCGGCAGAGCTTGGCATAGGGCATGGCAATGAGGTCGGCCGCCTGAAACAGACCGCCGACCTCATCGGGTTCCAGGTAGCGGTCGATGACGCCGATCCGCAGCCGCCGCCGCGCCGCCGCCAGCACCGCGGGGTCGATCCCGGCGGTGACGCCGCATCCGGCCAGCATCAGGTGCAGGTCGTCGGGGCATTCGGTCAGCGCCAGCGCGCGCAGGAGCGGCTCCAGCCCCTTGCGGGCGCAGCCATGGCCGAAATGCAGGGCGCGAACCTCGTCTCGCCGACGCGGTTCGGCCTCGGGCGGTATCCGGCGCGGGGCTTGCGGGTGGGCGATGATGTTGGGGCTGCCGGTGGCCATCGACATCGCGTCGGGGTCGACATCGAGCATCTCGGCCGCTGCCCAGCGCATCGCGCCATCGCGCACCACGACGCGGTCGAAGACGCCGTAGAGCCGCCGGAAAAGCGGCATGGTCATCCAGCGGCCGCGATGCGGCAAAAGGTTGTGCGGGGTGTAGAGCACGGTGGCACCCCGCCGTTGCGCCCAGCGGACGTAGAGCGCGGCAGCGATCGGGTCGGCCAGCCACTGAAAATGCACCGCGTGGGGCGCAAAATCCCGGGTCTCGGCCATCAGCCGACGCCAGCCCGCAAGCCCGGATGTCAGGGTTGCGCGCCGCTCGAAAGGGGACGGCCAGCCAGCGAGCTCGTCGCGGGGCGCGGTCACCAGCCGGACCCGGTGCCCGGCCTCGTGCAGCCCGAGCGCCAGCGCATGGGCATAGTGGCTGAGAAAGCCGCGCCCCGAGCCTTCGACGATCAGAATGCGGTCGGCTTTGTGCATCGCATCCTCCCTAAAGCCCCGAGGCCTTGCGGAACTCGGGGTCGGATTTCGGCCGGATAAGCGGCTTGCGGTTTGCCGTCACCAGCCGGCGCAGCGTCTTTTCGTCGGCGATCTCGCAGATATCGGCCCAGACAACCTTTTCGACCAGTTCGAGGATCGCGCCGTAGAAAGGGTGCCGCGCGCAGCTGCGGGCGCGGCGGCTCCAGCCGACCACCCAGGGGCCGATCTGGTTGCGCAGGAACCGGACGCGGCGCTGATGCCACATCTCGGCGGCCGCCGTGTCTGCGGCCTCGAGCGCCTCGGCCTGCCGCGCCAGAAGCTTTTCGACGAAGGCCAGCATCACCGCCACGTGGTCGGGAAACTCGCCGCTGTGCAGGTTTTTGAATTCGAACCCTGCCTTGCGATACGCGGCGGTGGCCAGATCGGCCTGAGGCTGAAAGAACCGCCCGGTCTCGAAGACCGAGCGATAGGGCATCGCCGCGCCGGGCACCACGAACAGCGCCGCGAATTCCTCGGCCAGATCCGCGAGCACCTGCTCTTGCGGCCCCTCGGCGACGTCCTGTCCCAACTCGAGCCCCAGCTCTGCCAGGGTTTCGATGAGCGGCCCGCGCATCAATGCCAGCAATTCGGAATCGACCTCGGCCTCGAGACAACGCGCCAACAGGGTATAGAGCCCTGATTGCGCCCGAAGATCGGCGGCGCTCAGCGCGGGTGCAGGCGCGGGTTCCAGCTCTTCGGGAATGATGAATTCGTCGGTTTTCATTCTTGTCTCCTCTGGTGCGGATGCCGCGAGAGACTGTCGCGGCTGGCCGTCGAACCCGTCAGTGGCCGCCGAGTTGAGGCTCGGGCAGGGTGTCCCAGTCGACGTCGACTTCCGGGTGGTTGGCCCTGTGCAGATCGCCGGTATAGGCGTAGCGCAGCGTCTCGTCGTAATCCCGCATCGACTGTTCGACGCTGACATTGATGTCGCCGTATTCGTCGCCCTGCTGCGCCAGTGCCACCGTGACCACCGTGTCGTACCAGCCCTGCGAGCCGCCGATCGGATCGGTCGAATGCTGGATAATCGCGTTCGGGTGCACCCCGCGGTCGTCCCACCAGACGTTGTTGGCGATGTCGGGATCGTCGCCGAGCGCCCAGTCGGAGGCGGGATCGCGCTGCTGCAGTGTGGCGAGCCGGCCATAGGCGGCATGGCCGCAGGCGGTCGAGATCGAGACCACCTCGGGATGGAGACCCTCGGTCAGATGCGCCCGCGTCACGATATAGCCCATCGGCGAGGTGATGCGGATCAGGTCGCCGTCGCCGATGCCCATCGAGCCTGCCCGCTCGGAATTAATCCAGGCGGGGTTCTTGTGGTACATCTCGGCCAGGTATTTGAGCGAGGCGGTCCGGGCCTGGGTGTGGACGTTGACCTTGTAGGTGCTCAACACCATCTCGTTCGGGTCCTTGTCGCGCGAGGCCAGCCGCTTGTAGACGGGCAGCGGGTTGAAGCCGTAGGTGCGGAAACTTTCCTTGTAGAGCTCGATCCTGCGCGACGGCGTTCCGAAGCCGACATAGTTGCGTTCGTTGATGCGCACACCGATCGGCTCGCCGTCGCGGCGGATCGTGCCGTCCTGGCCGATTTCGGTGCCGAGCATCGCTGCGGCCGGGATCTCGCTGGTGTGCAGCCCGTAGGCGGCCTCGATCTCGTCGCCGTTGTCATCCACCAGCTTGCCGTCGGTCTTGTCGACACTGCCATAGATCGGCCACACCCCCTTTTCCTTGAGGAAGTCGTAGCCGCCATCCTCGTTCAGACCGGGGATGTCGTCGAAATGCTGGCGCATCCAGTCCTCGACCGAGTCGAACTCGAAATACCGCCTGATACCAAGCGATCCGTCGGGGTCGACCTTCTGGATCACGTCGATCATCGTCTGGCGGAATTCCTGGGTGCCGCCCAGGGGCTCGATCACCGGCTGGCGGATGCTGAGGCAGGGGTAAAGTCCGCTCGGCATCGATTCCGGATCGTGACGCTCCAGATAGGTGACGTCGGGAATGATCAGGTCGGCCAGTTCCGTCGTCTCGGACATGAAACAGCTGAACGAGACGAGATAGGGCACCAGGCTTTCGTCCTTCAGGAACGCCTCCCAGACCTGCGGTGAGGCGTAGGTATAGACCGGGTTGTCGTAATAGGTCATCCACACCGACACGTTGGCCTCGCCGCGCATCACCATATAGGGCACGTTGGTCGACACCCCGTGCGAGGCCAACGGATAGAGCGGCGGGCTGTTCAGAACGCTGGGTGCCGGGCCGGCGGGCGGCGCGGGCTCGGGCTGCGGCCAGCCCATGCCGCGCGGCAGACAATAGCCGCCCCTCGTCTCCACGTTGCCGGTGATCACGTTCAGCATGTGGATCGCCGCCTCCTGGTAGGCCCCCCACATATGCTTGCACGGGCCGCGATACGAGAAGGTCGTGGCCGGCTTGGTGGTGGCGAATTCGCGCGCGATACGCCGGATGTCCGAGGCCGCGACGCCGCTTTCCTGTTCGGCGAATTCGGGCGTGTAGGGTTCCAGATGCGCGATCAGCTGCTCGGCGGTGACATTGGTCCAGTCGCGCACGAAATCGGCGTCATAGAGCGCTTCGTTCATGATCACATTGGCCATTGCCAGGGCGATCGCGGAATCGGTGCCGGGATAGGGCGCATGCCATTCCTGGCTGTAGCCGGCGGTGTTCGACAGCCGCGGATCGAAGGTGACGATCCGGGCCCGGTTGCCGACCACGCCATCGACCAGCCGCTGCGAGTTGGGGTTCATGAAATACGCCGCCTCGAGGATGTTCGAGCCGAAGTTCAGAATGTATTTCGTCTTGGCCCAGTCGGGGGATTCGATGTCCGGCCCCCAGGAGGGTTCCAGCCCCACCTTTTTCGACGATTCGCAGATATTGGTGTGGTTCACCATCGCGTTCGAGCCCAGCGCGTTCATGAACCGCTTGGTGCCACCGCCGGTGCGGTCGCGGCCCCATTTCAGAACGATCTCGTTGAGGATTTCGGGCTCGTCTTGTTGCCGCGAGCGGAGCACGACCTCGCGCAGCTTTTCGGCCAGCAGGGTGGTGGCCTCGTCATAGCTGATGCGCCGCCAATTGCCCTCGCCGCGCGCTCCGGTGCGCACCAGCGGGGTCATGATGCGGTCGGGATCATAGACATGCAGGAAACCCGAGTTGCCTTTGGCGCAGAGCTTGCCGCGGGTGTTGGGGTGATCCATGTTGCCTTCGAGCTTGACGATGCGGCCGTTCTCGATCATGGCGATGCCGCCATCCTCGATGTTGCAGGCCAGGCAGGTAAAGGGCACCGACTGGCGCTGTTCGCCGGTTTCCGGTGAAAAATCGGCACCGCCAAGCTCCTGCTCCATGGCCACCAGGCGCTGGCTTGCCAGGGCCGCGCCGACCGCCGAGGCCGATGCGCCCAGCTTCAGAAATCCGCGGCGGTTGGTCTTGATCTTCTCATGAATACCCATCTTTTCAGCTCCTTGCCGGTCTCTGCCGGGGTGCGTGTCAGTAGTAGAGTTGCGGCAATTGGCCTGCGTAGATGATCACTTCGCGCAAGGTGTAGGCACCGACCGCGCCCAGCACGCCAGCGAGCGTCACCATGGCCGGGCTCTTGGCAAAGGTCATCCGCGGCAGAACCATCGGCCCGATCGTCAGCGCCAGCGGGATCAGCACGCCGACGACGAGACCGAGCCACCAGAACTGAAGCGAAAACTCGGCGTTGATCGCGGCCCAGGCCTGCTGCAGCTCTTCCGAGCCATAGACCATTGTCTGCACCAGGCCGAGGAACAGAAACAGCGTCACGCCCAGCGAAAAGGCCAGGATGAACCGGACCAGCCGCGCCGCCTCGGCGCTGAATTTCCCCGTCACGAGCAGCAACAGCCCCACCAGCGCCGCGCCCGATGTGATCGACAACATCACGAACAGCACCGGGATGGTCGGATTGGCCCAGAGCTCGCGCGCCTGGTTCACCATCAGGTCCAGCCCGGTATAGAGCGGCATGCTGAGCGCCAGGAGCGATCCGACGATCGCCGAGAAGCGTTGAAGACCGTGGTGGCCTGTGAACCGGCCGTAGAGAAAGCCCAGGATGGACAGGCCGAAAAGCGGCAGGAACACCGACCCCCAGCTGAGCGGCGAGGTCCAGCGGAAGTAAATGATCGGGTTGAGGAAACGCTGCGGCTGGCTCAGATCTCCGATCAGGAGCGGCACCACGATGATCAGCAGCACCAGCGCCGCGATGGCACCGATGACCTCGAAATTGCGGAACGGGTCGGCCACGCGGCCGAATGTGGCTGGCCCGGCGGCCACGGCGAATGTCATCGCGGCGGTGCCGATCAGGAAAAAGTAGATGACGATCTCCAGCCCCCAGCCGGCGATGTTCATCGGCATATATTCAAACATGGTTTCCTCCCCGGGTCACAGCAGGCCGCCGAAGTAGCGGCTGCCGTCGTTGTGGCGGTAAAAGGCCTCGGCGTCGCGTCGGGCCGCGGCCGAGACGGGTGCGCTGGTTGCCTGCTCAAAGCTCTGCCGGTCGGGTCTGATATAATAGACCTGCGGCCTTGTGCCCCTGTCCGGCTTCAGCGTGACGGTGTCCTGGGTGCCGACGATTCTCGCGACCTCGCTGTTGGGGTCGTTGATGTCGCCAAAGATGCGCGACCGGCCGATGCAGGTCTGAACGCAGGCCGGCACCAGACCCTGCGACACGCGGTGGTCACAGAAGGTGCATTTGTCGACGACGTTGTTGATGCCGACGCGGCTGCGGCTTTGGGGCAGCATGAAGCGCGCGTTATAGGGACAGGCGATCATGCAGGTGCGGCAGCCGATGCAGCGTTCGTAGCGCTGCAGCACATAGCCCTCGTCGTGCTTGTAGGTCGCCGCCGTTGGACAGTTCCGCACGCAGGGCGGGTTGTCGCAGTGGTTGCACAGCCGCGGCATGAAGTTGCGCCGCGTGTTGGGGTAGGTGCCGGTGTTCTTGACCCGAACCGTGGTGCGCCAGACCCCCAGCGGCACGTCGAATTCGGCCTTGCAGGCGGCCACGCAAGCCATGCAGCCAATGCAGCGCCTGAGATCGACGACCATCGCCCAGCGCTTCCTGCCGGCGACACCGAATGAGGGTTCGGCCTGCAGGCCAATTGCGGTCATGGTGTCGTCCTCCATCTTGCTCATCCCGCCTCGCTATCCGCAAACCCAAACGCCGCAGCCCGCGAGTTGCCGGGATTCTGCTCCCGTTTGACCTTTCCTCCAAGTGAAATCAGCCCCGATACACGCGCCGCGTCGCCATGTAACCGTTGGAAAAAAGATGATTTTTCTGCCAGTGCATTGAACCGGCAGCGGGCAGCCATATCGCAACCGCCACGTTACGATTTCGTAACGCGCACACTGGTCTGGAAGGTGTGGGCTCGACCTTGTCGGCGGGAAATCGGCGCACTAACCGTCGGTGCCGACGTCACCATTTCGTAACATCCTGGCGTTTCGGATCGGGCACGGCGGGCGCGGGACTCCGGCGCATGCCAGCCTGTCGCCTTCGCATTCTGCGGCGCAGCGGCACTTGGCCCGGCTTGGAAAAAACTTTCGCATCGTCGCCGGATTTGCGGGCCGAAAGCTGTTTCAGCGCGTTGCCGCGCCGGGACTCACCCGCCGGAGCGGACGGTGATTCGCCATTACGGCCGGTCTTCGCCACGGCTCGGGCGAACGAAAATGCCCGGTCACACCGCCACCGAACCGGCCCGGGGATGGGGCCTGGCGCGGCTTTGAGCACCGGTTTTGGGCGATTGCCACGCCCAGTAATTGCTATTGCCAATCTGTCGGGGGACAGGTGACCGCGGTGACGGCGCAAGCCGCCGATTGTCCGGACGCCAACCGACAGACGCGAAAATCAACATCCCGAAGACTCCTGCGCGTGCGATATCGGGTCAGGTCGGCCAGGATGCGTGCAAATTTCCGACGCCTGGAATCCGGCCGGTTCCATGCCCTTTTTTCATGGGTTGGTATCCAGCATATCCACACATTTGGCGATAATCCGGGCGAAAGCGCAGGGCGGCGGGCCATCATTTCTTACGCATTGACATCCTGCCATCGTATCAATACCTCATGATGTATGGATAAAACTGCCACTCTTGCCGCGCTTTCCGCCCTGGCCCAGCCCACCCGGCTGGACGTGTTTCGCCTGCTTGTAAAGGCAGGTGACCAGGGGATGTCGTCCGGCGAGATCGGCGAGGCACTGGACGTGCGCCAGAACACGATGTCCGCCAACCTGTCGGTGCTTCTGCAAGCCGGGTTGGTGCGCAACCTTCGCGAGGGCCGAAGCATCCGTTACTTCGCCGAGATGGAGGGCATGCGCACATTGCTGGCCTTTCTGATGGAGGATTGCTGCGGCGGGCGGACCGAGATTTGCCAGCCCATCATAGCGGAAATTGCCTGCGCCCCGTTAGGTCGCTCCGACCTCACGGGCACGCCCGATACGACCGGATCCTATTGACAGATTGATGGCACCAACATGACAACCTACGCAGTGAACGGCCTTGGCCGCATCGGAAAACTGGCTCTGAAGCCGCTCCTGGCACGTGGGGCAGAGATTGCCTGGATCAACGACGCGGTGGGCGATCCCGCGATGCACGCGCATCTGCTGGAGTTCGACACGGTTCACGGGCGGTGGGATGCCGCGTTCTCGCATGATGGCGACAGCGTGACCATCGACGGCACGCGCCTGCCTTTCGTCGGCACGCGGGATCTGGCCGGGCTGCCTCTGGGCGGGGTCGATGTGGTGATCGACTGCACCGGGGCCTTCAAGAGCGCGGCGAAACTCGCGCCCTATTTCGAGGCCGGGGTCAAGAAGGTCGTCGTCTCGGCCCCGGTCAAGGACGGGGATGCCGCCAATATCGTCTACGGCGTCAACCATGACATCTACGATCCCGCAACGCATCGGATCGTCACGGCGGCCTCCTGCACCACGAACTGCCTGGCACCGGTGGTCAAGGTGATCCACGAGGCGATCGGCATCCGGCACGGATCGATCACCACGATCCATGACGTGACAAATACCCAGACAATCGTCGACCGGCCCGCCAAGGATCTGCGCCGGGCGCGGTCGGCGCTGAACTCGCTGATCCCCACGACCACGGGCAGCGCCACGGCGATCACGCTGATTTACCCTGAACTGAAGGGGCGGCTGAACGGTCATGCCGTGCGGGTGCCGCTGCTGAATGCCTCGATCACCGATTGCGTCTTCGAGATGGCGCGGCCGACGACGGTTGAAGAGGTCAACGCTCTGTTCAAGGCGGCAGCCGAGGGGCCGCTGGCCGGTATCCTCGGCTATGAGGAGCGGCCGCTGGTCTCGGCCGATTACACCAATGACACGCGCTCCAGCATCGTCGATGCGCCCTCGACCATGGTCGTGAACGGCACGCAGGTGAAGATCTATGCCTGGTACGATAACGAGATGGGCTATGCGCATCGGCTGGTGGATGTGGCCCTGATGGTCGGGGCGTCGCTGTGACCGACCGTCCCGACGGCCTGTCCGCCTATATCGCCGTCACCGCCGCTTACTGGGCATTTATGCTGACCGATGGCGCGCTCAGGATGCTGGTGCTGCTCTATTTCCACACGCTCGGGTTTTCGCCGGTGCAACTGGCCTATCTGTTCGTGCTTTACGAAGTCGCCGGGATGCTCACCAACCTGTCGGCGGGATGGATCGCGGCGCGCTTTGGGCTGACCTCGACGCTTTATGCCGGGCTGGGGCTACAGGTGGTGGCGCTGATTGCGCTGGCGCAGCTTGATCCGGGCTGGGCGGCGGGGCTGTCGGTGGTTTTTGTCATGGTCGTGCAGGGTGCCAGCGGGGTGGCCAAGGATCTGGCCAAGATGTCGTCGAAATCCGCGGTGAAACTCCTCGCGCCGACCGAAGGCGGGGGGCTGTTTCGCTGGGTCGCGCTGCTGACGGGGTCGAAGAACGCGGTGAAGGGCCTGGGCTTTCTGCTTGGTGCGGCGCTTTTGGCGACGGTCGGTTTCGTCTGGGCGGTGCTGGCCATGGCGGCGGTGCTGGCGGGCATCCTTGTCTTTGTCCTCTTGGCCATGCCGCCGGGACTGCCGAAGGGGCGCAAGGGCGCGAAATTCTCCGAGGTCTTCTCGAAATCGGCCAATGTCAACTGGCTCTCGGCGGCGCGCGTGTTCCTGTTCGGCGCGCGCGACGTCTGGTTCGTGGTCGGCGTTCCTGTCTATTTCTACGCGGTCCTGTCGGACGGCACCGAGGACGCAAACCGCGCAGCCTTCTTCATGATCGGCACGTTCATGGCGCTCTGGATCATCCTCTATGGCGCGGTGCAGGCTTCCGCGCCGCGTCTTCTCAGGGCCTCCGCCAGATCCGAGGCGGAATTGATCGGGGCCGCGCGCGGCTGGGCCTGGGCGCTTGCCGTCCTTCCCGCGGTGTTGAGCGTGGCGGCGCTGCTGTCGCCCGCGCCGCAGACCTGGCTGACTGTTGCGCTTACTGCCGGGCTGCTTGTCTTCGGGGCGATCTTCGCGGTGAACTCGGCGCTGCATTCCTACCTGATCCTGGCCTTTACCCGGGCCGAGCGGGTCACCATGGATGTCGGTTTTTACTACATGGCCAATGCCGGCGGTCGTCTGCTGGGCACCGTTCTTTCGGGCCTGACCTACCAGGCGGGCGGGCTTGCCCTGATGCTCGGCACCGCGGCCCTGATGGTGGCGGTGTCGGCGCTGGCGGCGGGAGGTCTCAGACCCAACCCCGATAATGGGGCCACGGCGTGAACATGCTCAGAGCGATATCCCCGTCCAGAAATAGATCCCAATTCCAGGCCCATTGAACCCGCGCAGACCGTCGCAAACCGTATCCAACCAACGTTCCAACTGCCGCCTCAAGGAGTTTTTTTATGCTCGCCCTCTCGATTTTTGTCGTTACCCTGATTTTCGTCATTTGGCAGCCCCGCGGGCTCGGGATCGGGTGGTCGGCGCTTGCGGGCGCGGGCTTCGCGCTCGCCACCGGCGTCGTGGGGTGGAGCGATGTCGGAACGGTGTGGAGCATTGTGTGGGACGCCACGTTCACCTTCGTCGCGCTGATCGTCATCTCGCTGATACTGGACGAAGCCGGGTTCTTTTCCTGGGCTGCCCTGCACGTCGTTCGCTGGGGCGGCGGCAATGGACGCCGATTGTTCATGCTGATTGTATTGCTTGGTGCCACGATTGCCGCAGTGTTCGCCAATGACGGGGCAGCGCTGCTGCTGACGCCGATCGTTCTGGCAATCCTGCTGCGGCTGGGCGTTGCCCCCGCCGGTGCCTTGGCCTTTACCGTCGCTTGCGGTTTCATCGCCGACACGGCCAGTCTCCCCTTGGTGGTCTCCAACCTGGTCAACATCGTGACCGCGAATTTTTTCGAGGTTCCGTTCGGCAGATACGCCGCTGTGATGGTCCCGGTCAATCTGGTGTCGGTGGCGGTCACGCTGATTGTTCTCAGGCTCTGGTTCCTGCGCGACATTCCGGTGAAATACCGTTCCGAGAGCCTCGAGACACCGCGCGACGCGATCCGCGATGTGCAGGTGTTCCGGGCGTCCTTTCCCTTGCTGGGGCTTTTGCTGCTCGCGTATTTCCTGACGGGTCCGCTGGGTGTTCCGATCTCCCTGATCACCGGCGCGGCGGCGCTGGCGCTGATGGCAATCGCCGGGCGCTGGGTCAGCGGCGGTCGCGGTGCGACTGTCGAGATCGCCAGGGTCTTGCGCACCGCGCCCTGGCAAATCGTCCTGTTTTCACTCGGCATGTACCTTGTCGTCTACGGTCTGGGGAATGCGTGGTTGACCGAGGCGGCCAGCGTCGTCCTTGCCTGGCTTGCCGAACAGGGCACGTTCGTGGCCACGATCGGGACCGGTTTTGCGGTCGCTGCCCTTGCCTCTGTCATGAACAACATGCCTGCCACCCTGGTCGGAGCGTTGGCCATCGATGCCGCCGACGTCCCCGCGTTCACCCGCGAATTGATGGTCTACGCCAATGTCGTCGGCAACGATCTCGGGCCGAAATTCACCCCGATCGGCTCGCTGGCCACACTGCTCTGGCTGCATGTCCTGGCGGGCAAGGGCCATCGAATTACATGGGGACAATACATGAAGGTCGGCTTGATTTTGACCCCACCCGTCCTGTTCGCGACGCTGGTCGCATTGTGGATCTGGCTGCCCTTCGCGCCCTGACGCCGTCGGAGCGTTTCCCTGGCGGTCCGCCCGCAAACGAAAGGAAACATCAACCCGGCCGCCCGCCACGGAGCGACAGCCGCATTGCTTGATGTTCCTGTCTGGCGCGGGCAACCCTTATGACAATCCGATCTGAGCGTTGGCGCAGAGGGCGCGGCGACGGCGCTTGAGGATCTGCGCGGCGATATGCATGGCTTTTCGGACCCCGACAGCAATTCGGGCGACCTGGTGACCGCCTCCGGTCTCGCGCCTCTCGGCGCAACACCCGATGGCTTTTTTCGCGGTCCGTATATGGCCAGGGCCACCGCAATGCCATGCGGGCGGTCTGACCCGATCGGGGGGCGAGGATGGCTATGTCCGGGAGACGCTGGCAGGCGTTGAACCATGCCTTGCCGCGCGAACCGGGATCGTGACCAGATCGGAGTGGCTGGGCTTCCCGCGCTTTGCCACCCGCGCGGACAGGGCTTTGGACGTGGATGTTCTGCGGTTCGGCGCGGCCCTCGGAGTAGGTCGTCATGGCGCGAATGCTCCGCCCCGTCGCATTGCTGGCCCGCCATATGGGCGACGTGGGCAACACGGGGCATCCCATCCCCGAGGCGGCGATTCCACGCCCGGATAGCAGCAGGCCCGGGGCCGTGGTCTGCGTCCCGCCGTTTTGATGGCGATGGATAAGGGGATACCCAACCTGGTGGGGGTGAACCAGATGAACGCCCCTGACCCCGGAGCTGTCCGCCGCTCGCGCCTGGTTCGAGAGGGCCCAGGTGCCTCGGGCGCAAGAAAAGGCGCAAAGGCCTCGGCCATCCGCGACACATATGGGGCACGTCCCCAGCCGGCGTCGCGGCGGCGCATACGGCGTCTTCGCCAAAACCAAGCACCGATTGCCCGTTCACACCGGGCACCCGGATGGTCCGATCTGCGATCTGTGGCGTGTTGCCCCTGCGCTCACGCCGGGTCGCATAGCAGAACATGGCCGGGACCGGTGCGTTTCGCGGAAACGCGAGATAGGCAGATATGCCATCGTCCCCGACCCGGGTTGGCGTGAACGCGGTCCGCGCGCTCGCCGCGTCGCCGTAGTTTGGGGGGCGTCTTGCCAGCCGAAGCAGCGGCATACGATGACGCGGCCCCGGGAAGATCGGACTTGGCCGCGTAATGAAGACAAGTCAGCAGCCGGCAAACCGGGCGCAGGTCGGTCTGCCGGTGAGAGGTGGTTCAACCTCTCACGGTCGCGCTGGTCGTCGTCGACACAGGTGCCGATCTGGTTTTCGAGATCACCCGGCAGATGGTCGTTTTCCAACAGACCCCGGGTCGTCGCGGTTTGATGCCAGCGTTCAACTTCGGCGTCGGATACGGCTATCTGTTGGGCTGTAACATCATGTTCATCCTGTCCCTCCTGGCGATTTTGATGATCGCCTCGTCGCGGGCCGGCCTGAACCGGACGGCGCGCCGGACCCTGCATCACCGCGACGGCGAAGCGGGTTTTGGGCGGTGGCGATGCCCTGGGCCTGGCCATTGCCGCAACCCGGTGAGGCCAGGACAGCCCTGAAAAATGCCGGTTCCGGCCGCCCCGGCATCGCGCAATCGCCCTGGCTCTTTTCTTTCGGGCGCATTTGGCATATAACTGACTGGCGCGTCAGTCAGTGATCGAGAGCCTAGCATGCCGCAAAAAACCCGGATATCCGATAAAGAGCCCGAGCCTATGAAGCAGCGCCTGATGCGCGCCGCTGAAACGGTGTTTCACGACAAGGGATACCAGGGTGCCCGCGTCTCCGACATCGTCGGGTTGGCCGGGGCCGCTCAAGGCAGCTTCTACCTGCATTTCAAGAGCAAGAAGGCGATTTTGGTCGAATTGATCGACGGGTTCTTCGCCCACCTCATGGATGAAACCCTGGGAACCCATCCGGTCGCCGACCTCCGAAACCGCGAAGACATGGCCGATCAACTGCACATCATCTGGACCACGCTGATTGCGTTCTGCCGCGCCCGCCCCGAGCTGACGCGGCTGGTGCTGGATGCGCCCTCGTCGCTGCCGCCCGAGGACCGCCAGCACCTGGCGCGACATTTCGACGGCATCGCCCGCGCCCTGGCCGAATACTGCCGCCACACGATCGACAAGGGGCTGGTCAAGCCGCTCCATCCCGATCTGATGGGCTGGGTCATCCTCGGCATGGTCGAACGGGCGCTTCATTATGCGGTGTTCGTGGCACCGGGCCAGGATCTGGCCGACCTCGCCGCCGATCTGACCGAATTCGAACTGGCCGGGCTGCTGGCGACCGGTCCAACCGGGAGGGGCACGAGATGACTGCAACGATACGGATTTTCGCGGCTGCAATTGTTATCGCGGCGGCGGCCGCGCTGTGGTGGGGCAGCCGGCCCGAGCCGGAGCATCCCGACCGGCTGGAGCTGTTCGGCAATGTCGACATCCGGCAGGTCGATCTGAGCTTCCGGGTGAGCGGGCGGCTGGAACAGGTTCTTCCCGACGAGGGCGACGGCGTGGCCGCCGGCGATATCGTGGCGCGGCTTGAGGCCGCCGATTTCGCGGATGCGGTCGATTTCGCCGAGGCCCAGCTTGCCGCGCAGCAGGCGACGCTGGACGCGCTCGTCGCCGGCAGCCGGCCCGAGGAAATCGCCCAGGCCGAGGCCAATGTGGAACAGGCGCGGGCCGCTCTGCGCTTTGCACAGGCCACACTGGATCGCCAATCCGCCCTGGCCGAGCGGGATTTCACACCGTTTCAGGCTCTGGACGAGGCCCAGATGCAGGTCGATATGAACACCACCCGGCTGCAATCGGCGCTGGCGACGCTGGCGCTGGTCCAGAGCGGGCCGCGCGAAGAGGAAATCCGCGCCGCGCGCGCCGCGCGCGATGGGCTGGCGGTGTCGCTCGATCTGGCGCGGCGCCGGTTGGAGGATGCCGAACTGATCGCCCCCAATGACGGCCGGATCCTGACACGGGTGCGCGAACCGGGTGCCGTCATCGCCGCGGGCGAGCCGGTCTTCACGCTGTCGCTGAACGCGCCGGTCTGGGTCCGGACCTATGTCGCCGAACCCGATCTGGGCCATGTCGTCCCCGGCACGCCCGCCCGCGTCACGACCGATTCGGGCGGCACTTATGAGGGCCGGATCGGCTTCGTCTCTCCCACCGCCGAATTCACCCCCCGCAGCGTGCAGACCCGTGAGCTCAGAACCTCGCTTGTCTACCGTGTCCGCATCGTTGTCGATAATCCCGATACCGGCCTGCGCCAGGGGATGCCCGTCACGGTGGGGATCGACCTCGACGGCAGCGATGACTGACGCGCTGATCTCCGTGGCCGGGCTTGGCAAGCGGTTTGACGGCGGCACCGTCGAGGCGCTGTCGGATCTGAGCTTCGAGATCGGCACCGGCGCGATCACCGGGTTGGTGGGGCCCGACGGGGCCGGCAAGACGACGCTTTTGCGGCTGCTGGCGGGGCTCTTGGATCGTGACGAGGGCGTGATGCGCGTCTGCGGGCTGGACCCGCGGAGCGATGCGGCACCCCTGCATGCCCAGCTTTCCTATATGCCGCAGAAATTCGGCCTTTACGAGGATCTGACGGTTCTGGAAAACCTCGACCTCTATGCCGATCTGCGCGAGCTTGGAGGCCCGGAACGGGCGGAGCGGTTCGAAACCCTTCTGGCTTTCACCACGCTCGGCCCCTTTACCGGGCGGCTGGCCGGCGCGCTGTCGGGCGGGATGAAGCAGAAGCTGGGCCTGGCCTGCGCGCTGATCCGCAAGCCCCGGCTTCTGCTCCTCGACGAACCTTCGGTCGGCGTCGACCCAATCTCGCGCCGCGAATTGTGGCGCATGGTTCAGGATCTTGTCGATGATGGCATCGGCGTGATCTGGAGCACCGCCTATCTCGATGAGGCGGAACTCTGCGGCCGCGTATTGGTGCTGAGCGAAGGGCGGATGATCTTTGACGGCCCGCCGGGCGGGATGACGGCACCGCTTGCCGGGCGGGCCTTTCGCCTGACCGGGGTAGAGACGGGACGCCGCCGTATCCTCGGCGATCTCCTGACCCGCGCCGATGTTGTCGACGGGGTGATCGAGGGGGCCGATATCCGGCTGATCCTGCGGCCCGGATCCGAGCCCGGCGCGCTGAGCGAGGGGCTGACGGGGGCGCGCATGGTGCCGGTGCCGCCCCGGTTCGAGGATGCGTTCATGGATCGGCTCGGCGGTGTCGGCAAAGAGCGCTCGCCCTTTCGAAACGGTGCCCGCGCGGACGGAAACCCGGGCAAAAGCGTGATCCGCTCCGATCGCCTGACCCGGAAATTCGGGGATTTCGTGGCCGCGAGCGAGATCAGCTTCAACGTCACCGAAGGCGAGATCTACGGCCTGATCGGCCCCAATGGCGCGGGCAAATCCACCACGTTCAAGATGCTCTGCGGGCTGCTCAAGCCGACCTCGGGCAGCGCCACCATCGCGGGGTTCGACCTTGGCCAATCGCCCAGCAAGGCGCGCGGCCGCCTGGGCTATATGGCGCAGAAATTCTCGCTTTATGGCGATCTGAGCGTGCGCCAGAACCTAGATTTCTTCGCCGGGGTCTACGGGCTTTCCGGCGCGGCCCGCCGCACTGCCATCAGCCAGATGATCGACACGTTCGAGCTGGGTGAGCTTCTGGGCCAGGATGCCGGGTCGGTGCCGCCGGGGCACAAGCAGCGGCTGGCGCTGGCCTGCGCGGTGATGCACCATCCCGATGTGCTGTTCCTCGATGAGCCCACCTCGGGCGTCGATCCCCGCACCCGGCGGGAATTCTGGACCCATATCAATGCGCTCTCCGATAGCGGGACCACGATCATCGTGACCACCCATTTCATGGAAGAGGCCGAATATTGCGACCGGGTCGGCCTGGTCTATGCCGGCAACATGATCGCGGAGGGCAGCCCCTCGGCGCTGAAGCTGCGCGCCGGAGACCCCGATATTACCCTTGAGGAGGCGTTTATCCACCTGGTCGAGACCTCGCAGAGCGGCGGGGTGGCACCATGAGCCGGCAGGCCGCACCGGGCCGCTTCAACGCGCGCCGCGTCCGTGGCCTGATCCGCAAGGAGGTGCGCCAGGTTCTGCGCGATCCCAGCAATTTCGTCGTCGCGATCATCCTGCCGGCGCTGCTGTTGTTCCTGTTCGGCTATGGCGTGACACTGGACCCGCGCCATTACGAGCTGGGGCTGGTCATCGAACAGCCGACCGCCGAAACCGGCAGCCTGGCCGCCGCATTCACCAATTCGCCGTTCTTCGAGGTCCAGATCGCGCAGGACCGCCGCCAGCTGGAGCCCGCGCTGGTGGCCGGTGATCTGCACGCGCTGGTCGTGGTGCCCGCCGCGGCCTCGGCGCGTGCCTATGGCGGCCAGACCGCGCCCATTCAGGTGATCGTGGATGGCAGCGATCCCAATACCGCCAACCTGGTTCTGGGTTATGTCGAGCTCTTATGGGCCAACTGGCTGGAACAGCAGAGCATCGGCCATGGCGGCATGATCGCGCCGCCGCCGATCTCGATCGAGCACCGGGTCTGGTTCAACCCCGAACTGGCCAGCCGGAATTATCTCGTGCCCGGCTCCATCGCCATCATCCTGACCCTGATCGGATCGCTCCTGACGGCGCTGGTTATCGCGCGCGAATGGGAACGCGGCACGATGGAGGCGCTCTTGGCGACCCCGATCAATGTCGCCGAATTGCTGATCGGGAAACTGGCCCCTTATTTCCTGCTCGGTATGGCCTCGATGGCGCTGTCGACGGTTCTGGCGGTGACCGTCTTCGGGGTGCCGCTGAGGGGCTCGATCTGGGTTCTGACGCTGATCTCGGCGGTCTATATGCTGGCCTCCCTGGGCCAGGGCCTGCTGATCTCGACCCTGACCCGCAATCAATTGGTGGCCTCGCAGGTCTCGATCCTGTCGGCCTTTCTGCCGGCTTTCTATTTTTCCGATTTCGTGTTCGAGATCGACAGCATGCCGGTGGCGCTGCAATGGGTCAGCTATATCGTGCCGGCCCGTTATTTCGTCTCGTCCCTGCAGACGGTGTTCCTGGCCGGCGATATCTGGCCCGTGATCCTGCCCGATACCGCCGCCCTCGGCCTGGTGTCTGCGGTGATCTTCACCGTCACGCTGATGCGCACCCGAACCCGGCTGGATTGATCATGCTGACACGTCTTTTCGCCCTGATCACCAAGGAACTGCTGGCCAGCGCCCGCGACCGGCAGACGCGGTTCATCATCCTCATCGCGCCGCCGTTTCTGCTGTTGATCTATGTTTTCGCCATCACCCAGGATGTCACCAACCTGTCGATCGGCGTGGTCAATCGTGACGAGGGCCGCTTTTCCCGCGAGATCCTCGACCGCGTTTCCGCAAGCCCGCGGTTCCGTTCGGTCACCTATTTCGAGGATGCCGACGCGCTGGCACGCGCCATCGACGAACAGGCGGTGTTGGTCGGCCTGCGGATCCAGTCGGATTTTTCGCGCCGGATCCTGCGCGGGCAGGGGGCCGAGCTCCAGATCCTGCTGGACGGGCGCCGCTCGAACGCCGCCCAGATCGTCTCGGGCTATGTGCTGCGGATCGTGCAGGACTACAATGTCGAGCTGATGCAGAGCGTCGGCCAGGCCCTGCCGGCGACGGTGCTGTCGCGGACCTGGTTCAACGCGAATTCCGCGCCGCTCTGGGCTGCCACGCCCGCCCTCTTCGCGGTCCTGTCGGCGATTGTCGGCTTCATGGTCTCGGCGCTGTCCGTGGCCCGCGAACGCGAGCTGGGAACGTTCGAGCAGCTTCTGGTCTCGCCGCTCACCCCGGTCGAGATCCTGATCGGAAAGACCCTGCCCGCCCTGTTGATCGCGCTGGCGAGCTCCGCCGTCATGCTGGCCTTTAGCTATCTGATCCTGAACGTGCCGATCCGTGGCAATCTGGCGGCGCTGTTTCTGGCCATGATCGCGTTTCTGCTGTCGATTATCGGGATCGGCCTGTTCATCTCGTCGCTGGTGCGCACACAGCAGCAGGCGGTGATCGGGCTCTTCGTCTACATGATCCCGGCCGTCCTGTTGTCGGGCTATGCCACGCCGGTCGAAAACATGCCCGGCTGGCTGCAGATCGTGGCACAGAGCAACCCGATCACGCATTTCATCGTGATCTCCAAGGCGGTGTTCCTGCGCGACGCGCCGGGGCTGGTGATCTGGGCGCATAGCTGGCCACTGTTGCTCATCGCGCTGGTCACGCTGTCGGCGGGAACCTGGCTCTTCAACCGGCGGTTGGCGTGACCGGCCGGACGCTGCCGCGGCCGGGCCGCAGATCTGCGGATTTCCGCAAAACTTTTATGCGCATTTGCCCTGCAAGCGCCGGGCAATCATGTTGCCGCTTGCAAGCCTGCAACCGGTTCAACGTCAACACACGAGATGCGTTGTACGGCGCTTTGCAGATTGGTCGTAGCAGACACCAGCGAATGGGTTGTTCAGGCCGAGACCTTGTTCGCCCGCAACGAAGTTCGCCACTGTTCGTACGGTTCCGATCACTCGGGTCATGCTGCTTCCCGCAGGATCTCGGGCCCTCAGAGCGTCACGGAATGGGTTCGCGTCAGCCTTGGTGGCGCATCGGGTCGAGTTACAGTTGCCGCTTCACCGGCCAACTGCAGCATATGTTTCAAAAGAAACTTCGCGTCACGGCACCTCAGGTGAAGCCAATCCTCATCGCGTTGATCGGCGGCCCGTCTGGCCCTGGCTTCGGCGATTTTGACCGACCTTGTTCGCAGTGACAATCCGGCCCGCGGCCATGCGTGATGGCGTTTGAGCCCGGTCGGGATATGCCTGCGGAAGTAGAAAACCCCGTTTTTCACGAAGGTGAGCCTGGACGAAATGGTCGCCGACATGGTCTGCGGTTGCTGGCGACCTCTATAAGCTGAAGCGAAACCAATGCGTTAGCTGACGGGGTGGTGCCGGTCGAAAGGACAAACCTAGAACCGGATAACCCAAAGGCGCGGCCGCGCCTCGGGCGGTCAGCCCGCCCCGTCGGAGGCGCTGCGCGCCGTGAGGCGGAATATGGTGCCGGTCGAGGGACTCGAACCCCCGACCCCCTGATTACAAATCAGACGCTCTACCAGCTGAGCTAGACCGGCCCGCGGCACTCGATATGAGATTGCCGCGCGGCGCACAAGAGGGCAGGCGCGGGCAGAACGGGAAAATCCTGCGGGCGGGGGCGGGCTATTGGGTTGCGTGGCGGGGCAAAGGTGACCACCATACCCGGTGCATCCCGGGGCTGCGCGCCCCGCAACGAGAGCCGCCAATGCCGTCGCCGTTTCCAAGCCTGCACCGAATGGGCGAGGCCGCCCTGTTGGTCGCCTTTGCCGATCATCTGTCGATGCCGGTCAATGCCGCCGTGCTGGCCTTTCGCGCGGCGGTTGATGCGGCGGACCTGCCCGGGGTCGAGGAAACCGCGACATCGCTGAAATCGGTGTTGCTGCGCTTCAATCCCGATCTGGTCGATCATGTCACGCTGGAGGGGCAGATTCAGGCCTTGCTGGCAGAGCGTGACTGGATCTCCGGCGAGATGCCGCATAATCGCCGCCTGTGGCGCATCCCGGCGGTCTTTGGCGGCGATCACGGGCCGCAACTGGAGGAGGCCGCCGCGCTGGCGGGGATGGGTGCCGATGCCGCGATTGCCGCGATCTGCGCCACCCGGCTGCGCGTGATGACCATCGGGTTCGCGCCGGGGCTGCCCTATCTGGGGCAATTGCCCGAGGGGTTTGATATTCCCCGCAAGACCGAGCTGAACCCGGCCGTTCCCAAGGGCGGGTTGGGGCTGGCCATTCGGCAGATGGTGATGTTTCCCGTCGAGACACAGACCGGGTGGCGCTGGATCGGGCAAGCGGCCTTTGACGGGTTTCGCCAGGATGCGACCGTGCCTTTTGCGCTGAATGCGGGCGACGAGATTCTCTATCGCGCCGTCAGCGTGATGGAATTCGAGGATAGCGTGGCGGGGCTTGCGACCGGGCAGGATGCGATGGCCGAGGTTCTGCCATGAGCGCCGCGCTGCAGATCATCGCGGCGGGGCCGGGGCTCAGCCTGCAGGATTACGGGCGGCCCGGCTTTCTGGGCCGCGGGCTGTCGCGGGGCGGTGCGATGGATCCTCTGGCGCTGGCCGAAGGGGCCGCGCTGATGCTGATGCCCGCGGGCGATGCGCTGGCCATCGAGATGGCGGGCGCGGGGGGGCGGTTTCGCGCCGAGGGCGCGGCCTTGCTGATTGCGCTGACCGGTGCGCCGATGGTGGCCGAGCTGGACGGGGTGCGCCTGCCCTGGCCGGGCAGTTTCCTGATGCCAAAGGGGGCCGAGCTCAGGATCGGCGGCGCGCTGGCGGGCAGCTATGGCTATCTCAGCGTGGCCGGTTTGCAGGCCCCGCGCGTTCTGGGGGCACGCTCGGCGCATCTGGCGGGCGGCATTGGCGGGCGGCTGGCCGCCGGCGCGTCTTTGCCCTGTGTGCCCGCCCCCAATCCCGGCGGGCTGAAGCTGGTGCCCGAGGATCGCTTTGGCGGCGGCACCATCCGCATCCTGCCCTCGGCCCAGACCGATCAGTTCAGCGCCGCGACCCTGGCCCGGTTCGAGGCCACCGAATTTCGCAAGGATGCCCGCGCCAGCCGGATGGGCGCGCGCATGGCTCAGGACGGCGGCGGGTTTTCGCAAGACGCGCATCTGGGGATCCTGTCCGAGATCATCGTGCCCGGCGATATCCAGGTGATCGGCGATGGCGCGCCCTTTGTCCTCTTGCCTGAATGCCAGACCATGGGGGGCTATCCGCGCATCGCCACCGTCATATCCGCCGATCTGGCGCGGGTGGCACAGGCCGCTCCCGGCGCGCCGATCCGGTTTCGCTTTGTCACGCTCGATGAGGCGCTGGCCGCGCGGACCGCTGCCGCGAAACATCGCAAGACGCTGCCTGATGGCGTGGTGTCGCGGGTCCGCAATCCTGCTGACATTGCTGACCTTCTGGCCTATCAATTGGTGGGCGGGGTGATCTCTGCCACCCATGACCCGGAGGACTGAAGCATGGCTGCCAGCGTCGATCTGAATGCGGATATGGGCGAGAGCTTTGGCCCCTGGGTGATGGGGCGCGATGCCGAGATCCTGCAGGTTGTGACCTCGGCCAATGTGGCCTGCGGCTTTCATGGTGGCGACCCGGGCGTGATGGCCGAAACCATCCGCATCGCCTCGGCCAATGGCGTCGGCATCGGCGCGCATCCCGGATTTCCCGATTTGCAGGGCTTTGGCCGGCGGCGGATGCAGATGGCCACCGGGGATCTGCAAAACGCCATCCGCTATCAGCTCGGGGCCATTCAGGGCATGGCCCGGTCGCAGGGGGCCACCGTCCGGCATTTCAAGCTGCACGGGGCGCTGTCGAATATGTGCGCCGAGGATGAGGCGATGGCGCGCGCCTGTTACGAGGCGGCGCTGTCGGTCGATCCGGACGTGATCATTTTCGTGCTGGCGGCCACGGCGCAGGAACGCGCGGTCACCTCTCTGGGCTGCAAATGGGCCGGTGAGATCTTTGCCGACCGCGCCTATAACGACGACGCGACGCTGGTCGACCGGTCGCTGCCCGATGCGGTGATCCACGATCCGGCCCATGCCGCGCTGAGGGTGGTGAAAATGGTGCAGTCCGATGCCATCATCGCCGAAAGCGGCGCGCATATCCCGGCCCGGATCGATACGATCTGTCTGCATGGTGACAATGCGGCGGCCCTGCAGATCGCGCGAACGGTGCGGGCGGGGCTCGAGACCGCGGGCATCGCGCTGGCCCCGGTCGGGGCCTGAGCCGCGCCCTGACATATCCCGGAACCAACGAAAGCAACCGATGACCGACCATATCCATTTCGCGCGTCTCGCCGAGACCGCCCGGCCCCTGGCCCCGCTGCCGACAGCCGTTATAGCCCCCGAAAGCGCCGATGCGCTGATGGGGGCGCTGTTGGGCCGCGATCATACGCTGATCGATCCGATCTTTGTCGGTTCTGCGGATAAGATCGCCGCCGCCGCCGAGGAACTGGGGGCCGATATTTCGGGCATCGAGATCATCGACATCGCCGATCATGCCGGGGCCGCCGCGCGCGCCGTGGCGCTGGTCCATGAGGGCCGGGCCGGGGCGCTGATGAAGGGCCATCTGCATACCGACGATCTGCTGCGCGCCGTTTTGAAACGCGAGGGCGGATTGCGCACCGACCGCCGCCTGAGCCATGTCTTTGCCATGGATGTGCCCGGCCATGACCGGCTGCTCTTTATCACCGACGGGGCCATCAACATCGCGCCCGATCTGGCCTGCAAGGCCTCGATCGCACAAAACGCGCTGGATCTGGCGGTGGCGGTCGGTGTGACCGCGCCGAAGCTGGCGGTTCTCTCGGCGGTCGAGGCGGCAAACCCGGCCATCCCCTCCTCGGTCGAGGCGGCCGAGATCGCGGCCATGGCGGCGCGGGGCGAGATCACCGGCGGATCGGTGCAGGGGCCGCTGGCCATGGATCTGGCGCTGAGCCTGCATGCCGCCGCCGTCAAGGGCGTCGAGGGCCCCGTCGCCGGGCGGGCCGATATCGTGCTGGTGCCGGGGCTGGAGGCGGGCAATATCCTGTTCAAGGCGCTGACCTATCTGGCGGGGGCCAAGGCGGCGGGCGTGGTTCTGGGGGCGGCGGTGCCGGTGATCCTGACCAGCCGGTCCGATGACGAACATGCGCGGCTGGCCTCCTGCGCGGTGGCGGTGCTGGCCGCGGCACATCACTCATGAGCGTGATCCTGACGCTGAATGCCGGGTCGTCCTCGATCAAATTCGGGCTCTATGACACCTCCGCCGAACCGGTCGAGGAACTGACCGGCCAGGTCGATGCGCTTGGCAGCAATGCCCAGATGGAATTGCAGCCCAAGGGGGCCAGCCTGACGCGCGAGGCGCTTGGGCCGACCGATCATACCGGGGGCGTACAGGCCATCCTGAGCGCCATCGCCCCCTATCGCGCCGGGCGTGCCATTGCCGGTGTCGGCCACCGCGTGGTGCATGGCGGCCCCGATCTGGCGGCCCCGGTGCGTCTGGACGACGCGATGATCGCGCGGCTGAGCGCGCTGATCCCGCTGGCCCCGCTGCATCAGCCGCACAACCTGGCCGCCGTTCAGGCCGCCCGCGCGGCGTTTCCCGATGCGGTGCAGGTCGCGGCTTTCGACACCGCATTCCATCGCGGCCACCCATGGGTCAACGACACCTTCGCCCTGCCGCGCCGCTATTATGCGCGCGGCGTCCGGCGCTATGGATTTCACGGGCTGAGCTATGATTACATCTCGGGCGTGCTGGCGCGCGATTATCCCGATCTGGCGGCAGGCCGGGTGGTGGTGGCCCATCTGGGCAACGGGGCGTCGATCTGTGCCATGAAGGCGGGGCGGTCGGTCGGCTCGACCATGGGGTTTTCGGCACTGGACGGGTTGCCGATGGGCACAAGATCGGGGCAGCTCGATCCCGGCGTGGTGCTCTATCTGATGGATCAGGAGGGTCTGAACGCCGATCAGATCATGCGCCTGCTATACCATGAAAGCGGGCTCAAGGGGCTGTCGGGCATCAGCCATGACATGCGCACCCTGCTGGCCGCCCATGCCGAGGAGGCCAAGCAGGCGATCGATTATTACGTCTTTCGCCTGGCGCGCGAGATCGGGGCGATGGCGGCGGTTCTGGGCGGCATCGATGCGCTGGTCTTTGCCGGCGGCATTGGCGAACACGCCGCCCCCATCCGGGCCCGCGCGCTGGAGCGCCTGGAATTTCTGGGCCTGTCCATCGCGCCCGAGGCCAATGCGGCCAACGCCACCCAGATCGGCGCGGGACGGGTTCCGGTCATGGTCATTCCCACCGATGAGGAACGCATCATCGCGCGCGCCACCGTGGCCGCGCTCGGGCTGCGCCGGGCCGATACCTGAACGCGTCTCAGGCGGCGGCTGTCGGGCGCATCCGCAACCAGATCAGCGCCCCCGCCGCCAGCGCCAGAAACGGCAGCATGGCCAGGTTCACGGCCGTCCAGCCCGCCACCACCGACCCGCCCGAACAGTTCATCAGCCCGCCAGAGGCCAACGAGGCCACGGTCACGAAGCCAAAGACCAGCGCGTCGTTCATGCCCTGCACCCGGCCGCGTTCTTCGGGGGCATGAGCCGCCGCCAGCAGCGTCGTCGCCCCGATAAAGCCGAAATTCCAGCCAAGCCCCAACAGGATCAGCGCGACATAGAAATGTCCCAGCTGCATTCCCATCAGCGCCACAACACCGGCCCCCGCAAGGATGAGCAGGCCAAGCGACATGATCCGTTGGGTGCCGAACCGGGCAATCAGGTGGCCGGTGAAAAAGGACGGCACGAACATGGCCAGCACATGCGCCGACACGATATCGGCGGCGTTGGCCTGCGAAAACCCGATGCCGACCACGGCCAGCGGTGTTGAGGTCATGACAAGGTTCATCAACGCATAGGACACCATGGCGACGATAATCGCGGTCAGGATGCGCGGGTCGCGCAACAGCGTGGCCCTGTCACGGCCGCGGGGCTCATCGGCCGAGACCGCCTGCGGTTTGGGCAGATCGAGCAACAAAAACAGCAAGGCACCAATCAGGTTGAGCACGATAATCGCCATATAGACGCCCATGAAAGGGATATCCGTCGCGGGATCCGTCGCCTTGACCAATTGCGGCCCGATCAGCGCCGAGGCCAGCCCGCCCGCCATCACATAGGAAATGGCCTTGGGCCGGTAGGTGTCAGAGGCCGTATCGGCGGCGGCAAAGCGGAAAAACCCCTGCGACGACATGTAGATGCCGGTGAAATACGAACCCAGCAGAAAGATCGCAAAGGATTCCGCATAAAGTCCCGCCGCCGCAACCGCCGCCCCGACCGCCCCGCCGGCGGCACCGATGGCAAACCCCACCCTGCGGCCATAGCGCTGCATCACCGCCGAGATCCACGGCGCGGTGGTCATCGAACCGAATACAACAAGCGAAATGGGCAGGGTCGAGAGACACGGATTCGAGGCCAGTCTCTGGCCCGCCAGCCCGCCGACGACGAACACCATCGGCATCTGGCTGCCCAGAATGGCCTGCATCGCCACCAGCACCATCACATTGCGGCGGGCGCGGGCATCGCCTGCGGGATTGTTGACAAGGTCAGTCATGCCTCCACCGCTAGCCGCGTTCGGCGCGAATGGAAAGCCCCGCGTGGCGAATTTCCCTGTGTCTCTGCGCCATTATCCCGGACGTGGTGACGCGCGGCGGGTCGAAATGCGCCTTGCGGGATCGGGGTCAATGCGGTGCCACGCGCTGTCTTGAACCGGCGGCGATCAGGATTGGCAAGCTGTCCGGGCTATGACAGGTTGACCGCCAAAGAAGGGCGCGCGCAATGGTCGGACGCATTATCGAAGATCTGGACTGCGTCGCCGAAGGGGCCGCCTGGCTGGCCGAGGCCTGCCCGCGCATGGCCTATGCGCTCGATCACACCGGGCCGCTGCCCCTGCGCCGCCGCCCCGATGGCTTTGCCCAGATCCTCAGCGCCATCGTCAGCCAACAGGTCTCGGTGGCCGCCGCCGATGCCATCTGGGGGCGGCTCAGATCGGCAGGGCTCACCGGCCCGCGCAAGATCCTGTGGGCCAGCGACGGGGATCTGCGCGCCTGCGGCCTCAGCCGCCAGAAGATCCGCTATGCCCGCGCCCTGGCCGCGGCGCGCATCGATTATCGCGCCCTGCGAACCGCCCCCGATGATCAGGTCATCGCCCGGCTCATCGAGGTCTCGGGCATCGGCAACTGGACGGCCGAGATTTACGCCATGTTCTCGCTCGGGCGCGCCGATGTCTTTGCGCCCGGCGATCTGGCCCTGCAGGAGGCCGCGCGCCTCCTCTATGGCCTGCCCGAGCGTCCCGCGGAACGGGCAATGCGTGACATGGCGCAGGCCTGGTCGCCCTGGCGATCGGTTGCCGCCCGCACGCTTTGGGCCTACTACCGCGTGGCAAAGGAACGGGAAGGCATCAGATGACGACGACATTGGAATTTGGCCGGCGCGAGGCCGCGTCGGGGCAGGGCGACAGCCTGGTGATCTTTCTGCACGGATACGGGGCCGATGGCCGCGACCTTCTGGGGCTGGCCGACCCGCTGGCCCCGCATCTGCCCGACACGGTCTTTGTCGCCCCAGATGCGCCGGAACGCTCGACCGTCAACCCGATGGGCTATCAGTGGTTCCCGATCCCCTGGCTCGATGGCTCGCCCGAGGATCTGGCCGCCGAGGCGATGGCGCGCGCGGCGGTTGAACTGAACGGATTTCTCGATGCGATGATGCAGGCCGAGGGGCTGACCCCTGACCGCGTGGTGATTGTGGGTTTCAGCCAGGGCACCATGATGGCGCTGCATGTGGTGCCGCGCCGCGATGCCGCATTTGCCGGTATTGTCGGCTTTTCCGGCCGCCTGATGGAGCCGGAACTGCTGGCCGATGAAATTCGCACCCGCCCGCCCGTTCTGCTCATTCATGGCGATGCCGATGATGTGGTGGCACCGGCGTCCTTGCCCGCTGCCGCCGAGGCGCTGCAGGGCGCGGGGATCGATGTTTATGCCCATGTCATGAAAGGCACAGGCCACGGGATCGCCCCCGATGGTCTGTCCGTGGCGCTGGCCTTTATCCGGCAATGTCTGGGCCTGGATCAAGGCGCGCAAGGCTGATGCCGCCGCCCGAGGCCGCGGGCGGTGAGGCCGATCTCCAGCAGATGGCCGTTCTCCGGCGCGGCGCAGATCGCGATGCCGAGAACGCGCCACGCCGATCGGCTGACCTTCCGCAAAAAAATGCATCCTGATCGGGGGGGCGGCCAATCTCGCCGCTTTGCAGCGTTGCGCGTGGCGGCTATGGGGCGGCCCGGCATCACCGATCGCGGCGCGCTGTCGGCCCCGGCCAATTCCATCGCCTGTCAATCGCGCTTCGCGTATTGCTTGCACTTTCCAGCCTCTGCGCGCTGCAGTAAGGTCGCGGCATGATCACAGAGCTTGGACATTTTGCCCTCATCCTCGGCTTTGCCGTGTCGATCATCCAGGTCGTTCTGGCGAGGCTGGGCCCAGGTGGGAACGGGCCAGGGTGGAGCGCCGTCGCGATGCCGGCCGCGACCGTGCAACTTGTCCTGGTGGCTGGCAGTTTTGCCGCGCTTGCGATGGGGTTTGTGAGGTTTGATTTCTCGGTCGCCCTGGTCGCGGCCAATTCGGACAGATTGGTGGCGATGCCCGACAGGCTTGCTGCACTCTGGAGCAGCTACGAGGGCGGGCTGCTGCTATGGGGGCTGTTCGTGACATTGCTTGCGGCTGTCACCGCGTGGACCGGCGGGCCGCGCCTGGCCGCCCGCGCGCTGGCCGTTCAAAGCAGCGTTGCGGCGGCGGTTTTGGGCTTTATCCTCTTTGCGGCAAATCCGTTTCTGCGTCTCGACCCGCCGCCCTTTGGCGGCGCGGGGGCTGTGGTGGTGGATCGGGGGCTCGCGCTGCCGCTGCTTTCGCTTGGCTCTGCGGGGCTCGTGATGACGTTTTCCGTTGCGGTCGCGGCGCTGACCGCGCGCGCGCGCGATGCGCGCTGGATCCGTTGGATGCGGGCCTGGGCGGCGGCCAGCCTCGTGGTCCTGTCGCTTGGCATTGCTCTGGCGATGCCGGGCGCGGCCTCGGGGCCGGTCATGTCGGGGGGGCAGCAACTCTCAGAGTGGGTCATGATCGGACTGTGGGTCATCGCGGCGGTGCTGACCGGCCTGGCGTTTATGATGAAAAACCGCCCGGCATTGACCGGTTGGACGATCCTGGTCTCCATTCTGGGATTTGGCATTGCACTATTTGCCGCCCTGCTGCTGCCGCCCGCGGTGCCCGCCCCGGGGCCAGCTATCCTCAGCGACCCTGTGCGTGTCAGTTCAGCGCTTGTCATCGTGGCGGCGTTCATGGCCGGGGCGGTTTTGCTTTTCCTGCGGCACCGGCGGGATCCTGGGGTGCCGGAGATGGCGCGCGCCGATGCCGTCGCCCGGCCCGGCGAACGCCCGGAGACCTGACGCGGCGTTTCGACTTTCCTCATGACCGACCGCCCCCTATCTATGCCAGGCAGATCCCGCTTTCATCCGCAAAGAGGCAGACCGATGGACTATCAGACCCTTACCTATGACGTTACCGATGGCGTGGCTGTCGTGACGTTGAACCGTCCCGATGTAATGAACGCGCTGAACGCGCAGATGCGGGCCGAATTGCTGCATGGCCTGCGCCAGGCGGCGGGCGCGGCGCGCGCCGTGGTGCTGACCGGGGCGGGCCGGGCCTTTTGCGCCGGGCAGGATCTGGGCGATACCGGCAATCTCAACACGATCAATCTGGAGCGGTTGCTGCGCGATGAATATACGCCGATTTTGAATGCCATCGCCGAGTGCCCGGTACCGGTGATCTCGGCCGTCAATGGCGTCGCGGCCGGGGCGGGGGCCAATCTGGCGCTGGCCGCCGATGTTGTGATCGCCACCGACAGCGCCAGTTTCCTGCAGGCCTTTTCAAAGATCGGCCTCATTCCCGATGCCGGGGGCACCTATACGATGCCGCGCAAACTGGGCCTTGCCAAGGCCATGGGGCTGGCGCTTTTCGCCGACAAGCTTTCGGCGCGTGCCGCCTCGGATATGGGGCTGATCTGGGAGGTTGCGGACGACGCCAGTTTCGAGACCACGTGGCGCGCGCGCGCCGCCTATCTGGCCAACGGCCCGACCCAGGCTTTTATCCGCACCAAACAGGCGCTGCGCGAGAGCCTGGGCAATGACATGCAGGAACAGTTGATGCTTGAGGCGCGGCTGCAGGGCGAATGTGGTCGCACGCGCGATTTCAAAGAGGGGGTGCTGGCCTTTCTCGACAAACGCCCGGCCAGCTTCGAAGGGCGCTGATCACGGACCGCTCCGATACTGCCCCGGCATTCCAACGCGGCGCGAAATCAAGGGGTGCAGCGCGCTAAGTCGCGGTGTCGGGCCTCTGCGTGTCGCCGGACCCGTGTTCGTGTTCGTCGCGCTTGAGCCGTGCGCCGCGCCCGCCGCGCCGCTTGGTGATCAGCGCCTTTCGGCCGGGCAGCTCGGTCATGATGCGGCTCCGGTCTTCGGGCGATAGCTGGCTCCAGGCCCCGATTTCGTCAATGCTGCGCAGGCAGCCGGTGCAGATCCGCGCCTGCGGGTGGACGACGCAGATCTTGACACAGGGGCTTTCGATCTCGTCGCGGGTCCAGACCTGATCGTTCATGTCACGCTGCCTTTCAGATGGCCAAGCCGATCCAGTACTCCTTGCAGGATATACCCGGCCGCGACGTGATCTATCACCTCGGCGCGACGTTTCCGTGTCGTATCCGCCTCCAGAAGCGCCCGTTCGGCGGCGACCGTTGACAGGCGTTCATCCCAGAACGCGATTGGCAGGTCGATCAGCCGGTCCAGATTGCGGGCAAAGGCGCGGGTCGATTGCGCGCGCGGGCCTTCGCTGCCATCCATGTTGAAGGGCAGGCCAAGCACCACCCCGCCAATGGCGCGATGCGCGATAATGGCCTGCAGAGCGGCGGCATCGGCGGTGAATTTCACCCGTTTTATGGTTTCCAGCGGCGTAGCCACCGCCAGAAACGGATCCGAGACCGCGACGCCGATGGTTTTGGTGCCCAGATCCAGCCCCATCAGGGCGCGCGCGCGCGGCAGCGCCGCCTTTAGCTCCGCGATATCATCACAAATCATTCGCTTTCCTCCAGCCCCGCACCGGCATCCCGGATCAGCGCCAGCGCCACATCCGAGCCCGCAAACACGATCAGCGCCTGATCATAGACCGACCGCGCGCTGCCCGGCTGCTCCAGCGTCAGATAGGCCAAAATCAATTGCGCCCAATCCTGAGGCGGGCCTCCCAGGTTGGCCAGCCGTTCGGCAAGCCCTGCGGCCATGGTCTCAAGCTGGGTATCCCCGGCACCCGATCCCTGCGCCGTCGCGGCGGCGATTTCGGCGGCGGTGGGGCCGGGCAGGTCCTGGTCGGGTGGCTGGGCCAGATCCTCGATCGAGACGGGCTTGCCGGCCAGCGCCGCGACCGCCTCGATCTGGGTGCGGATCGGGCCGATCCACAGATCGCCCGGCTCGCTATCGGCCAAGAGCGCGCGCCAGATCCGATAGGCCAGATCGGGCCGCCCCTGTTGCGCAAACATCAGCCCGGTGTAGTATTGCGCGCCTCCGTTGCCGGGTGCGCGGCGCAGAACCTGCTGCAAAAGGGTCTCGGTTTCGGGCGACACATAGCCGCCCGCCGCCAGGAACTGGATCTCGGCGAGGTCCATGTATTGCCCGGCATTGGCCTCGCCCCCCAAAGCCGCGATCAGACGCTCCTGCGCGATGCGCGCGGCGATGAAATTGCCAAGCCGCGCCTCCTCTATGGCCAGGAGGCCCAGTTCCTCTGTCGCGTCGGGGTCGGCGTCGACGGTTGCGCGCAGCTCGGCCACCATGGCGGCGCGGCGCGGGTTTTCATCGACGCGCGTGGTATTGGGCTGCGCGGCCTCGGCCGCGGCCTGGCCGGGGCGGTCGGCGCGCGCGGCCTCGATCAACGCGATGCGGGTGGCAATCGGCAGGTCGGGATATCCCGGGGCCCCCAGCACCCGGTAGAGGCCAAGCGCCCCCACCATGGCCAGACCAATCGCGGCCAGCACCAGCGCCCGCCCGGGTTGCGCCCGGTCCGCGCGCATAACGCTCAGCCCGAGTATTGCGCCGACCAGAGCCGACACCAACCCCGCCACCATCCAGAACCCCATGCGCCCTCCGCCCGTTGGATATGCCTAATTTCTACCGCGTGGGGCGGTCATCCGAAACCCCCTTCGAGGCGGAGGTCCCACGACCGGGCCGGTGTCGTTTTTTCCGACCGAAATGCCGCGCCGGGAACCACGTCTGACGCGCCAATTTCGCATCAAGCATCAGCCCATCCGCGAACGAGGTCACCCCATGCGCCGCTACTCTGCTTTTGCCATCGCCCGAGAGGCGGCCCGCTATCACCAGGGCTGGGAACGCGCCTGGGCCGCGCCGGAACCGAAAGCCTCCTATGACGTGATCATCGTGGGCGCCGGCGGCCACGGGTTGGCGACGGCATTCTATCTCGGCAAGAATTTCGGCATCACCAATGTGGCGGTGATCGAAAAGGGCTGGCTTGGCGGCGGCAATACCGGGCGCAACACCACGATCATTCGTTCGAACTACCTGCAGGATCCCTCCGCCGCGATCTATGAAAAGGCGCGCTCGCTTTATGAAACCATGAGCCAGGATCTGAACTATAACGTGATGTTTTCCCCGCGCGGCGTGCTGATGCTGGCACAGACGCAATCCGAGATCCGCGGCTATGAACGCACCGCGCATGCCAACGCACTGCAAGGCGTGCCAACCGAATTTGTCGGCCCCGAACGCGTCAAGGAAATCGTGCCGATCATCAATATCGACGGCCCCCGCTATCCGGTTCTGGGCGCGCTCTGGCAGCCGCGCGGCGGCACTGCGCGCCATGATGCGGTGGCCTGGGGCTATGCCCGGGCCTGTTCCGATATGGGCATGGACATCATCCAGAAATGCGAAGTCACGGGCATCCGCACTCAAGACGGGGCCGTGACCGGGGTCGAAACCACCAAAGGCGCGGTCGGCTGCAAGAAACTGGGCGTCGTCGTCGCGGGCCATTCCTCGGTGTTGGCTGACATGGCGGGCTTTCGCCTGCCGATGGAAAGCGTGGCCCTGCAGGCGCTGGTCTCGGAGCCCATCAAACCCTGCATGGATTGCGTCGTGATGGCCAATACCGTGCACGGCTACATGAGCCAGTCCGACAAGGGCGAGATGGTGATCGGCGGCGGCACCGATGGCTATAACAATTACACCCAACGCGGCTCGTTCCATCATATCGAGGAAACCGTGCGCGCCCTGGTTGAAACCTTCCCGATGATCAGCCGCCTCAAGATGCTGCGCCAATGGGGCGGCATCGTCGATGTCACTGGTGACCGCTCGCCCATCATCTCGAAAACCCCGGTCGAGGGCATGTTCATCAATGCCGGATGGGGCACGGGCGGCTTCAAGTCGATCCCAGGCTCGGGCTGGGGCTTTGCCGAGCTGATGGCGCGGGGCTATTCACCGCTGACGGCAGAGTTTGGCCTCAACCGGTTCCGCGAGGGCCGCTTCATCGACGAAAGCGTGGCAGCGGGGGTGGCGCATTGAACCGGCCTCGCCTTCATCTTGGCAAAAATACCTCGGGGGGTCCGGGGGGCAGCGCCCCCCGGCGGATCCCGTCAGGGAAACCATGCCATGCCCTATGATCCCGGAATGGCCGATCAGATGCGCCTGGATCTCGGCGACCTGCCGGGCCTGAGCGAGAAAAACATGTTCGGCGGCCTCTGCTTCCTGCTCGACGGCAACATGATCTGCGGCGTCCACAAGGATGGCGCGATGTTCCGGGTCGGCAAACCTGCCGAGGCCGCGGCACTCGCCATTCCCGGTGTGGTCCCGCTCGGCTTCACCGGCCGCAGGATGGGCGGCATGGTCGAGATGGACGCAGACGCCTTTGCCGATGACGCGGCCCGCATGGATGTCACAGCCCTTGCGCGGACGCATGCGCAAAGCCTGCCCGCCAAGGAGGCAAAGAAATGAAACCCGTTGGGAGACCCGCAAAATGCTGATCCTGGAATGCCCCAATTGCGGCGTGATGGCCGATGAGACCGAGCTGGCCCCCGGCGGCGAGGCGCATCTGAAACGCTTCGGCCCCGGCTCCTCCGAGGAAGAGTTCGAGGGCTACCTCTTTCACCGCGCCAACCCCAAAGGCGTGCATTTCGAACGCTGGCGCCACGCCAATGGCTGCGGCAAGTGGTTCCACGCCGCGCGCTGCACCAACACGCTCGAGGTTTTTGCGACCTATACCGCACAAACCGCCGACATCCCCGCATCCGTGATCGCCGCCGTGCAGGCGAAACGCCCCAACTGGAGCCCCGAGCAATGAGCACCCGTCTGGCCACCGGCGGCCGCCTGATCGACCGCAGCAGCACCCGGGCCTTTTCCTTCAACGGCAAACGCCTCTCGGGCCATGCCGGCGACACGCTGGCCTCGGCCCTCCTGGCCAATGGTCAGGTGATGATGGGCCGGTCCTTCAAATATCACCGCCCGCGCGGCGTGGTGGCCTCGGGGGCCGAGGAGCCGAACGCCCTGATGGGGATCGGCAAGGGGGCCACGTTCGAGCCCAACCAGCGCGCCACCACCACCGAAGTTTTCGACGGGCTGGAGGCCATCAGCCAGAACCACTGGCCAAGCCTCGATTTCGATGTCGGAGCCATCAACGCGATGGTGCCGCGCCTGCTGCCCGCGGGGTTCTACTACAAGACCTTCATGTTCCCGCGCGTTGCCTGGAAACATGTGTTCGAGCCGATCATCCGCAAATCCGCCGGTCTGGGCGCGGTCCCCAAAGACCGTGACGCCGATCGCTATGAACATTTCCACGCCTTCGTCGATGTGCTGGTGGTGGGCGGCGGTATCGCCGGGCTGCAGGCCGCGCTCAGGGCCGGTCAGGCCGGGCTTCGGGTTCTGCTGGTCGAACAGAGCGCCAACTGGGGCGGCCGCGCGCCGGTCGATGGTGTCGAGATTGACGGAAAACCCGCCGATGAGTGGATTAACGACACGCTTCAATCCCTTGAAGAGATGGAGAATGTTCGCATCCGAACCCGCGCGATGGCCTCCGGTATCTATGACCATGGCTATGCGCTGGTCTATGAGCGGCTGACCGATCACGCGCCAGAAACGAAAGGCCCCCGGCATCGCCTGTGGCGCATCCGCGCGGGCCAGATCGTCACCGCGACCGGAGCCATCGAGCGTCCGCTCAGCTTTGCGGGCAACGATATTCCCGGCGTCATGCTGGCCTCGGCGGTGCGCGATTACCTGGTCAACTGGGCCGTCAGCCCTGGCGACCGCACAATTGTCGTGACCAATAATGACGATGCCTACCGCACCGCGCTGGCCCTGCAGGATGCAGGGCTTGCGGTGCCCGCCATCGTCGATGCGCGCCCCGAGGCGACCGGCGATCTGGCCGAGGCCGCCCGCGCCAAAGGCATCCGCGTGTTGACCGGCACCGGCATTGCATCGGTCAAGGGCAAGAAAACCGTCACCGGCGTGGTGCTCTGTGCACAGGCCGGCGAAGGGGCCGCGACCGAAGAGATCGCCTGCGACGCGGTGGCGATGTCGGGCGGCTGGTCGCCGGTCGTGCATCTGTGGTCGCATTGCGGCGGCAAGCTGATCTGGGACACCGAACAATCCCATTTCCGCCCCGACCCGGACCGCGCCCCGACCGGTCATGACGGTGCGCCGTTCGTCGTGACCGCAGGCACCGCCTCGGGGGCGCTCAATGCAACGGATGTGCTGGCCGATGCCGAGAAGGCGGCATCCGCCGCCGCCGAGGCGCTTGGCAAATCGCTGCCAGCCGCTGATGTCCCCGCCGCCAATGACACCCGCGAGGCCCCGATGCGGCCGGTCTGGATCATGCCGCAAGGCGCTGGCCCCGAAAAACGTATCAAGATGTGGCTCGATTATCAGAACGACGTGAAGGTCTCCGATGTCAAACTGGCCGCGCAGGAAGGCTATGAAAGCGTCGAACACACCAAGCGCTACACCACGCTCGGCATGGCCACAGATCAGGGCAAACTCAGTAATATCAACGGTCTGGCGACGCTTGCTCAATCGCTGAATGCCGAGATCCCGGCCGTGGGCACCACCACCTTCCGTCCGCCCTATACGCCGATCTCGTTTGGCGCGATCGCCGGTGAGGCCCGCGATGCGGTGTTCCAGCCCATCCGCCGCACCCCGATCCATGACTGGCATGAGGCGCAAGGGGCCTATATGGAGCCCGTCGGCCATTGGCGGCGGCCCTATTGCTACCCCAAATCCGGCGAGAGCCACGATGAAGCGGTCCAGCGCGAAGTTCTGGCCACCCGCAACAGCCTCGGGCTGCTCGATGCCTCGACGCTTGGCAAGATCCTGGTCAAGGGCCCCGATGCGGGCCGCTTCCTGGATATGCTCTACACCAATATGATGAGCACGCTGAAACCGGGCAGATGCCGCTATGGGCTGATGTGCAACGAAAACGGCTTCCTGATGGATGACGGCGTCGTGGCGCGGCTCGATGAGGAGACCTTCCTCGTTCACACCACCTCGGGCGGGGCCGAGCACAGCCATGCCCATATGGAGGATTGGCTGCAATGCGAATGGTGGGACTGGCAGGTTCACACCGTCAATATTACCGAGCAATTCGCCCAGATCGCGGTTGTCGGCCCCAATGGCCGCAAGATGCTGGAGAAACTGGGCGGCGGCATGGATCTGTCCGCCGGGGCGCTGCCCTTCATGGGATTTGCCGACGGAAAGATCGGCGAATTCGACGCGCGGGTGTTCCGGATCTCCTTCTCGGGCGAGCTGTCCTATGAGATCGCCGTTCCCGCCAGCCAGGGTCGCGCCTTCTGGGATGCGCTGCTGGAGGCGGGGGCCGAATATGACATCACGCCCTACGGCACCGAGGCGCTGCATATCATGCGGGCCGAGAAGGGCTTCATCATGATCGGCGATGAAACCGACGGCACCGTCATTCCGCAGGATCTGGGTCTGAACTGGGCGATCTCGAAGAAGAAAGAGGACTACCTGGGCAAACGCGCGCAGGCGCGCAGCCATATGACCGACCCGACCCGCTGGAAACTGGTGGGGCTGGAAACCGTGGATGGCGGGGTGCTGCCCGATGGCTCCTATTGCGTGGCGTCCGGGTCCAACGCCAATGGGCAAAGGAATGTGCAGGGGCGGGTGACCTCCAGCTATCATTCGCCGACGCTCGGGCGCGGTATCGCCATGGGGCTGGTTCTGAACGGGCCGGACCGGATGGGCGAGACCGTTGAATTCAACAAGGTCGATGGCTCCATGATGGCCGCGAAAATCGTCGATCCGGTTTTCTTCGACAAAGACGGGGACAAGCAGAATGTCTGATATCAGTGCATTGGCGGGCGCGGTTTCGACCGGGGCCACAACCGTCGCAGAGGCGGGCCTGCAGGGCATGGTCACGCTCAAGGGCGATCTGGGCTCGGCCAAGGTCAAGGCGGCGCTGAAGGCGGTGGGGCCGGGGCTGCCCGCGCAGCGCGGCATCGTTGAAAAAGCGGCCCGAGCGGTGGCCTGGATGGCGCGCGACGAGGTGCTGATCCTGTGTGCGCACGGTGAGGCGAATAGCGTCGTGGCGGATCTGGAGGCGGCGCTGGCGGGCAGCCATTTTCTGGCCGTCAATGTCTCGGATGCGCGGGCCATGTTCCGGGTCACGGGGCCGGGGGCGCGCGAAACGGTCGCCAAACTTGCCCCCGTCGATTTGCACCCTGAAAGGTTCGGGGCCGGTGAAATGCGCCGCACCCGTCTGGCGCAGGTACCCGCGGCCATTTGGCTGAGCGATGAGGCGGAGGTCTCGGTGATCGCCTTCCGCTCGGTTGCGCGCTATGTCTTTGATATTCTCGCGCTCTCGGCAGATGACAGTGGGCCGGTCGGCCATTTCTGAGCGTGGGTCAGGGCGTGGCCCCGCCTGCGATACGGCCCGGCCGCAGTCGCGCGCATCATGTGCCGTCGATAAACTTGACCTGACCGCCCCGGCGCGCCAGTTTCAGAGGCAATAAAAACCACAAGCAGACATGCGAGGCAGGTCAGATGCGCCGTTTCGATGAGCAGGCCTTCTACAACAAGCGCACATTCGAGGCGACCGGTTGGACATATTTGCAGGAATATGCCGTCGATTTCCTGGATTGGTATGAGGAATGTCTGAAAACCGCCCCCAGGCGATCCGGCAAGGAGTGGATGATCGCCTATGACAGCCTGCCGAAGAAAGATTTCTGGCGCGCCATGCGCCGGGGTATCGGGAACTATTTTCGCGCCCAGGGTGTGTTTCCGGATTTCCGCGAGGCGCGCGATTTCACGGCGATGACGGTCCTGAACTCGATCATTTCTCCGATGCCGCGCGTGAACCCCGCCGACAAGCTGCTGGTTGGTGAATACATCCCCAAATCCGTGCAGGACACGATCCGCCCGCCCAAGGTCTTTGCCTCTTATGCCGATGCGGATGATCTGGACAAGGCCAAGCTAGGGCGCGGCAATTACGTGATCAAATCGAACCATGGCTCGGCCCATGTGATCCGCGCCAAGGCCCCTATCTCCAAAAAGAAAATGGCCGAATACAAGGACACCGCCGCCGGTTGGCTGGCGGGGGATCATGGCACCTATTCGTCGCAATGGTGGTATCGGTTCATTGATCGCAAAGTATTCATCGAAGAGGATCTGTGCCGCAGCGACGGCGAGATTGTTCCCGATTTTCGGTTTCACGTGATCAATGGCAAGGTGGCTCTGTTACAACTGGATCTTGGCCTGGGCACCGAGGATCGCAACAATCCTGTTTTCGACGGCGATCTGAACTATCTGCCGCATGATTTTCTGCGCGCCAATATGGGCGAGGTCGATCTGCCCGAAGGGGCCGATATCGCCCGCGACGCCGCGCACGAGATTGGCAAGCAATTCCCTTACGTCCGGGTCGATACATATGTACGCGAGGGCAAGGTGTTTCTGGGTGAGCTGACATTCCTGCCCAATTCGGGCCGCCGCAAGATCCGGTCGCCGGCGCTTAACGAAATGCTGTGCAGCTATTTCGATCCGATCCCGCAGGTCGTGGCGATCGGTGACTGACTGAAATCGTCGGAAATTTTCGCATCCGGGCTTGACCTTGTGGCACCGGGCACTCCATTTGTGAGCCAGTAGTGACGCGAACAACAAGGGGCCCGACCGATGGCATTCGAACTTCCCGACCTTCCTTACGCCCATGACGCATTGGCCGATCTCGGCATGTCGAAAGAGACGCTGGAATATCACCACGACCTGCACCACAACGCCTATGTCACCAATGGCAACGCCGCCATTGCGGGCACCGAGTGGGAGGGCAAATCCCTCGAAGAGATCATCACCGGCACCTATAATGCCGGGTCGGTGGCGCAAAACGGCATTTTCAACAACATCAGCCAGCTGTGGAATCACAACCAGTTCTGGGAGATGATGGGGCCGGGGGCCTCCGCGATGCCGTCGGAATTGCAGGCCGCCCTGAGCGAGAGCTTCGGCTCGGTCGATGATTTCAAAGCCCAGTTTTCCGCCGCCGGTGCCGGTCAGTTCGGTTCCGGCTGGTGCTGGCTGGTGAAAAACGCCGATGGCTCGCTGGCGGTGACCAAGACCGAAAACGGTGTGAACCCGCTCTGCTTTGGCCAGACGGCGCTGTTGGGCTGCGATGTGTGGGAACATTCCTACTACATCGATTTCCGCAACAAACGCCCCGCCTATCTGACGAATTTCCTCGACAATCTGGTGAATTGGGAAAACGTCGCCAGCCGGATGTAAGCCGCGCAGGAACGTAGACCTCTCAAGGCCCGCTGGCGCAGAACCCGGCGGGCCTTTACTGTTTCGGGCGGGCGCGGTGCAGGGCCCGCATCACGGCGGGCACGTCGGAAACCGTTGTGAAAAAGCCCAGCAGGCTGGCATCGGCAAAGCCCTGGGCCACGATATGATCCAGCAGATCGCTCAGCTTGTCCCAATAGCCTTCTGAATTCAGAAGGAAAATGGGTTTGCCATGCAGGCCGAGCTGGCGCCATGTCAGCACCTCGAAGAACTCATCCAGCGACCCGGCCCCGCCCGGCAACACGACGATGGCATCGGCATTCATCACCATGACCTTTTTGCGCTCATGCATGGTCTCGGTCACGATGAAGGTGTCCAGATCGCGTTTGCCGACCTCCTGGTTCAGCAAATGCTGTGGGATGACGCCAAAGGTGGTGCCGCCCGCCGTCATCGCGGCGCGCGCGGTGATGCCCATCAGACCGACATCGCCGGCCCCGTAAACCAGCCGCATACCGGCCTCGGCCAAGGCGGTGCCCAGGGCGCTTGCGTGTTCTGAATAGGTCACGGATCCGCCCGCGCGCGAGCCGCAATAGACACAAACGGAATAAGTCATTGGTGTATCGCCCCAAGATATGGTGTTTTGACCCATGATAGACCTGTTGCTAAGGTCGCACAACTGCGCGGGCCGATGGGGATGGCCCGCGCAATCGGGGAGAGCGGATAAGCATGGCATTCTGGTCAAGTTTCGGCCTGAGCAACGGCATGGCGGCGGCGGCGGCTGCGGCAACGGTGGCCGTGGCGGGGGTGGTCGGGTTTCAGTTTCTGGGTGAGGACGAGGCGCGCGCGCCGGATGGGCCGCAGCCGATCACTGCCCCGTCAGGGGTGGTCACCCCATCAGAGCAGCCTGATCCCGAGATCGCGGCCGGCGCACCACCAGCGCCCGAGGCCGCCCCCCAGGGTGATGTTGCCGCCCCGATTTCCCCCAGCTTCGATCTGGTGCGCGTCGATGCCGCCGGAGGGGCCGTGATCGCGGGCCGGGCCGCGGCCAACGCGGATCTGCGCCTGCGTCTGGACGGGCAGGAGGTTCTGATGGCCAACAGCGATGGCACCGGGTCTTTCGTGGCGATGCTGTCGATCCCGCCCTCGGATTTGCCGCAGATCCTGAGCCTTGAGATGGTGATGGCGGGGGGCGATGTTCTGATCTCGGATCAGAACGTGATTATTCAGCCCGCTTCCAACCTGGCCGCGGCGGCCCCCGCGTCCGACGCATCGCCCGATCTGCCCGATATCGACGTTGATTTGCCTGGCGTGGCCAGCGCCGCCGATCCCGCGCTGGCCGGTGCCACAGCCGAGGCACCGCAACTGACCGTCCCCGAAGGCTCGGGCGCGGTGCCGGCTACCGGGATCTCGATTGCAGCGGATGGCGGTCAGGACGGCGCGGCACCGGCCGCGAACGAGGTTGAGGCCGGCGTGACCGAACTTGCCCTGTTGGAGGCCGAGCCGGCGGATGCGGGACCGCCTGAGGCCGCCTTGGCCGAAAATGATGACGCCGACGCCGCGCCGGGGGGTCCGGCAACCGGCGGCGTCGCCGCCCGGCAAGCCCAGGGCACCACCCCGACCGAGGCACCGGTGCAAACAGAGCCGGTCGCGACCAATGAGGGGCTGGCCCCGGAGGCGGCAGGCGCACCCGCCTCCTCGTCGATCGCCGCCACCGCATCGCCGGCCGATGCGGCACCGGAGCAGACCACCGGCCCCGAACCTGCGCCAGGGATCTCCGGTGGTGCCGCGCCGGACCCGGCCCCCCAGGAGGCGGCAGAGCCGCAGGCCCCGACCGTCATGATTGCCGACGCCCAAGGCATCCGCGTGGTGCAGTCCGGCGGCCCCGAACCACGGGTGCAGGTGCTGCTCGATACCATCTCCTATGACGCCCAGGGCGAGGTGCTACTGGCAGGCCGGGGCCCGGCGCAATCGGATGTGCGGCTCTATCTCGACAACCAGCCGGTGCAGCTGGCCCGGATCGACACCGCCGGGGGCTGGTCGACGCAACTGCCGCGGATCGATCCCGGCACCTATACGCTGCGCGTTGATGAGGTCAGCGCCGAGGGGGCCGTGCTCAGCCGGATCGAAACGCCGTTTTTGCGCGAGGAACCGGCCGTTTTGGAGACGCTGCCGCAGCGCGACGGTGTCTCGGTGATCACGGTCCAGCCGGGTCATACCCTGTGGGGCATCGCGCGCGAAGAACTGGGGGCCGGGGCTCTCTATGTTCAGGTCTATGAGGCCAATCGCAATCTCATCCGCGATCCGCACTGGATCTATCCCGGTCAGATCTTTGCCATCCCCGATGAAATCGCGGGCCAGTAGCGCGATTTTCGCAGAAACGCACACGCCAATCGCGCGCCGGTGATCTGGTCATCCGGGCGTTACCGGCATAGGTATCACGTTCCCGTGTAACAAGACCAAAGGCCGCGCATGCCCCCCAACACCATAACCGATATGCCGACAGGTGCCGAGGCGCGCCGATCGGGGCTGCGCACCATCCGCAAGGTGGCTCCCTATCTGTGGCCGGATGCGCACCCCTGGGTAAAGCGCCGGGTGTTGGGTGCGCTGGCGATGCTGGTGGTGGCGCGGCTGATCTCGGTCTACACGCCGTTTCTCTATGCCGATGCGGTCGACACGTTGGCCGGGGACCGCAGCCCCGAGATGATGCTGACGCTTGGCGCGGTCGGGCTGACGGTGGCCTATGGGGTGGCCCGCGCGATGTCGGTGGGCTTCACGCAGCTGCGCGATGTGATCTTTGCCAGGGTGGGCCAGCGCGCGCTGCGGCAGCTGGCGCTGGAGACGTTTCAGCATATCCACGCCCTCAGCCTGCGTTATCACATCACCCGCAAGACCGGCGGTCTGTCGCGCATCATCGAGCGCGGCGTCAAGGGCGTCGAATTCCTGCTGCGTTTCATGCTGTTTTCCATCGGGCCGCTGGTGCTGGAGCTGTTGATGATCGGCGTCGTCCTGGCGGTGATTTTCGACATCTGGTATCTGGTGGTCGTTGCCGTCACCATTGCCATCTACATCTGGTTCACCTTCAAGGTCACCGAATGGCGGGTGCGGATCCGCAAGGAAATGAACGACCAGGATACCGATGCCAATCAAAAGGCCATCGACAGCCTGCTGAATTTCGAGACCGTGAAATATTTCGGCGCCGAAGAGCGGGAGGCCGCGCGCTATGACGCGGCCATGGCGGGTTATGAGGCGGCGGCGCTGAAAACCTCCTATACGTTGGGGCTGTTGAATTTCGGCCAGGCCGTGATCATCACCATCGGGCTGGTGGGGGTCATGGTGATGGCGGCGGTCGGCGTGCAATCGGGTGAGCTGAGCGTCGGCGATTTCGTGATGGTCAACGCCTATATGATCCAGATCACCCTGCCGCTGAACTTCCTGGGCACGGTCTATCGCGAGATCCGGCAATCGCTGGTCGATATGGGCGAGATGTTCGATTTGTTGGGCCAGCCCGCCGATGTGGTCGACCGGGCTGAGGCCACGGAAATGATCTGCCCCAAGGGCGAGGTTGCGTTCGAGGATGTGGCGTTCGGCTATGACGCGGAACGCCCGATCCTCAAGGGTCTGTCTTTTTCGGTCGGGGCCGGTGAAACCGTGGCACTGGTCGGCCCGTCGGGGTCGGGTAAATCGACCATCGGGCGGCTTCTCTTCCGGTTCTACGATGTCGGGGCCGGGGCCATTCGCATCGACGGGCAGGATCTGCGCGATGTCACGCAATCCAGCCTGCACAATCAGATCGGCGTTGTGCCGCAGGATACCGTGCTGTTCAACGACACCATCCGCTACAACATCGCCTATGGCCGCCCCGATGCCAGCTTCGCCGAGATCGAGGCGGCGGCGCGCGCGGCCAAGATCGACGGCTTCATCAAATCGCTGCCCGAAGGCTACGAGACCCAGGTGGGCGAGCGCGGGCTGAAGCTCTCGGGGGGGGAAAAGCAGCGGGTCGGCATCGCCCGGACGCTGCTGAAGGATCCGCCGCTCCTGCTGCTGGATGAGGCGACATCGGCGCTGGATACCGAGACCGAGCAGGACATTCTCGAAGAGCTCAAGATGATGGGGCAGGGGCGTTCGGTGATCACCATCGCGCACCGCCTGTCGACCGTGGTCCATGCCAATCAGATCATCGTGCTTGAGGCGGGGCTGATATCCGAGACCGGCACCCATGAGGAGCTGCTGGAGCGCGGCGGGCGCTATGCGGCGATGTGGTACCGTCAGGCCGCCGAACGCGAGATCGCGGCCTGAGGCGGGGGGCCCATATGTTGACGGGCCGCAAGGCCAAGCGACGGCCATCGCGGGTGCTGTGCGTCCATCGCCCTGCGGTGTCGTGATCGTCCGTGACCCGGGCCATTCCCGACGCGGATTACGAAAAATCTGCCACTCAAGCCGCCAGGCATCGGGATACGGAGAGGTCAGGACCTGTTGATCAGGCTCGCCAGCGGGGGGAAACCTGACCGGGGTTCAACAAAAAATGGCATGTGCGCCCCCGCTCGTTATGGTGCCCTATAGATTAAAGCCTGCATTCACATGCGTAACTCTGCCATCAAAAAAGTTAAAACCAGCGATTGCCTCGCAGCGGTAGAAGATCCACCGCCAGGGACGCGCGCGTGGCCTGCAAAACGCGATGCTATAGTCGGTCATGTATCTGGCCGATCGAGGGCCAGACTCCCCTTGAATGGCCCCCTCTCCGCGACCCCCCCCATCCCGCGCCAGCAAAGTACCGAGTGAGTTGATCGCGTGATCAGGCGACGCCAAGGAAGGCCGCCCCGAGGCGGTCACTGTTGAACGCGCCATAGCCGTCGCCATCATTTTCGAAAAGACGGTCATCAAATGGCGGGGAGGAAACGAGGTCGTCGCATTCGGAGCAATCAGGCAAGGGCCGCGCAACCGCCGCATTGGAAGAAAGAACGACTGCAGCGACTGTCAATCGCGCATACGCGGCAATGCCGCTCCAAACCACCACCCAGGACCTCCAACCGACTACGCCGCCAGAGTTGATCACGTGGCAGAAAACAGAACAATGGGGGCGGAGCCTTCGTCACCACGACTTCATTCGTGCGTTCACGATCGCGACGAGCATCCGGGCGACAGTCATGATCTCGGCCATACCGGGGTGCGCCCGCCGCGCAAGCCTATTCCGCGGCCCGCAGCGGGGCGTTCGCCTCCGGCGCGTCGTCTTCCTCCGAGGCATCCTCCACGCGTGCTTCGGGGCCAGGCTCCAGCGGCACGACCTCCGTCTGCGGCGGGGTTTCCCACATGATCACCGGCAGGCGGGCGTGGCGCGCGGCACGCGCCAGCGCCCAATCCTGCGCCCGCAGGCTCATCCGGCGCGCGCCCAATCGGCCAAGCGCGCGCGCAAGTGCGGCAAAGATCGTTGCCGCCCAGACCCGCAGCGCCAAGAGCGACGGCGTCATGATCAGCGTCAGCACCGTGGCGATGCCCAGACCAAAGACAACCGCCGTGGCCAGCTGTTTCCACCACAGCGCCGTGGGGCTGTCGATGGTATAGCCCCCGGCCCCGAAATCGAGGCTGATGCCATACATCATCGGCGCAAGCCCCGCCATCGTCGTGATGGTGGTCAGCAACACCGGGCGAATGCGGGCCTCGGCGGTGCGGGTAATGGCCTCGATCTTGGGCATATAGCGGCTGTATTCCTGATAGGTGTCGATCAGAACAATGTTGTTGTTCACCACGATCCCCGCCAGCGCCACAATGCCGGTGCCCGTCATGATGATGGAGAAGGTCTGATCCATCACGAGCATGCCGATCAGCACGCCTGTCGTGGATAGAACCACCGCCAGCAGCACCAGCACCGAATTATAAACCGAATTGAACTGCGCCAGCAGGATGATGAACATCAGCCCGAGCGCGCCGAGGAATGCCTGACCCAGGAACGCCTGGCTTTCCTCTTGCTCGGCCTGATCGCCGGCCCATTCCCAGCCGATCGAGGCGGGCAGGGGGTTGGTCTCCAGCCACTCGGTCAGCACCGCGATGCGTTCATTGGCGGTCACCGGAACAGTCGTCAGCGTGCCATTTTCAAGACCTCGGGCGATGCCGGTATCGGCGTCCAGCGCCGAAGCTTCGACCATGCGGCGTTCGCCGGTTTCGGTATTCGTCAGATTGACCAGCCCGTCCTCGACATCAGAGCGCACCGTGAACACACGCGTTTGATCGCGCCGGTCGATCTCGGAAAGCTGTGCCACAGGGCTGCGGCTGATGAAATTTGTCAAGGGCACCAGCCCGTCGGCGGTGCGCACCCGCAAGGTGTCGAGCGTCGACAACACCCGCGCCTCTTCTGGGAACCGCACGCGAATCTCGACCTCGGAATCCGAGCTTGGCACCCGCATCGTATCCAGCAGGATACCACGTGTGACCAGCTGCACCATCGCGCCCACCGTGACCACATTGGCCCCGTAGCGGCCCGCAGCCTCGACATCGACATCAATCTCCCATTCCACGCCGGGCAGGGGCAGGGTGTCCTCGATCAGGGTCAGGCCCGGCGTGGCCTCGAACCGGGCGCGCACCGTGCTGGTTGCTTGCTGCAACTCCTGCCAATTGTCGCCCGACAAACGCAGGCTGACCGGCTTGCCCTCGGCAGGCCCGCGAGACGCGGCAAGGATCTCGGTCCGGATGCCGGGGATCTGGTCCAGCCGGGCCTGCAGCGCGTCCAGGATGTCGTCGCCGGGCGGGCGCTCGCCCCAGGGTTCGAGATCAAGCTGCACCTGCCCGATGGTGTCGCGCGGGGCCTCGGAGCCGCCGGTATTGTTGTTCAGCCCGCCTTCGCCGGCAAAGGCAAACACATCGCGCACGCCCTCGGTGTCCAGAACGATGGCCTCGACCAGGCGGACCTGCGTGTCCATTTCCTGGACCGACAGGTTGCCACGGGCCCGGACATAGACGATGGCGTTTTCGGGCTCGGTCGAGACAAAGAATTCAACGCCGTTATTGTTGTTCTGAAAGGTCACGAAGACGACCCCGACAAAGGCGACAATGGCCGCGATGGCGACCAGCGGCATTACCGGATTGCCGACAATGGCGTGGATGATCCAGCCAAACCAGCTGCGCCGGTATCCCGCCCGGATGGGTTTTTCACGCCTGGCCAGCCGGACCGAACCCAACATGACCGACATCAGGACCGAGGCGGCCACAAAGAGCAGCCCGCCGGGCAGCATCGCCATGAAGGGCGAGGCATCGTCGGCGACCGCGAACAGCACACCGGGGCTGATGGTCTGCATCGCCGCCATGAACATGAGATACCCCACGGCCAGCGTCAGCGCCGCGCGCAACGCCCAGACGGGTATCAGATGTCTGACCACCGCGGCACCGGTCTCGGTCAGGCGGGTGAACCGCGCCGCCACGCCGCCCAGAACCGGCAGATAGATCAGCGCCACAATCAGCGAGGCCGACAGCACAAAGATCAGCGTCACCGGCAGCATGCCCATGAACTCGCCCGGCACACCGGGCCAGAACAGCATCGGCAGAAAGGCACAAAGCGTGGTCGCGGTGGAACTGATGATGGGCCAGAACATGCGTTTGGCCGCATCGGTATAGGCCTGCATCGGCCGGGCCCCTTCGGCCAGGCGCTTATCGGCATATTCGACAACCACGATGGCCCCGTCGACCAGCATGCCAACCGCCAGAATAAGGCCGAACATCACGATATTCGAGATCGTGACGCCCATAATGCCCAGGAGGATGAAACTCAGCAGAAACGAGGTTGGGATCGCGAAGCCCACCAGGAGCGCCGAGCGCGTCCCAAGGGCTGCCAGCACCACGATCATCACCAGCGCGATGGCGGTCAGGACCGAGCCTTCGAGTTGGCGCACCATGCTTTCGACGGTCACCGATTGATCCAGCGAGGTCGAAACCTGCACCGACTGGCGCAGTTCGACGGGCCATTCGGCCTGCGCGGCCTCGATTTCGGCGCGCACCAGGGCGGCGGTGTCGATGATATTGTAGCCGAGCCGCTTGACCACCTGCAACGCCACCGCGGTTTCGCCATTGAAGCGCGCGGTGCCGACCTGATCCTCATAGGTCAGGCGGATATCGGCCAGATCGCCAAGCGTCACCACGCGGTCGCCATTGACCTTGACGGGCAGGGCGAAAATATCTTCGGTGTTTTCAAAGCTGGCGGGGATCGAGACCGAGATGGCCCCGCTATCGGTGCTGACCTCGCCCGCGGCGATCAGCTGGTTGTTGTTTACGACCGCATCGATAAGCTCGCGCGCGGTGACGTTATAGGCCTCAAGCGCGAGGGGGTCGATGATCACCTCAACCATCTCATCGCGGTCACCGGCAAGACCGGCCTCAAGGATCGGAGGCAGGGCCTCCAGCCTATCCTGCAATTGCCGCGCCAGGCGCAGCAGCGTGCGTTCGGGCGCGTCGCCCGACAGCGACACGATGATGATCGGAAACTCGGAAAAGTTGATCTCGTTGATCGAGTAGTTTTCCGCCCCTTCGGGGAACTGGGCCGAGGCCGTGTCCATCGCATCGCGCACATCGGCGATGGTGGCGGATTTGTCCCAGCCGAACTCGAACTCAAGGAACAGCCCGGCATAGCCTTCGGCGGCGGTGGCCGAGATGGTGGTCAGCCCGTCGAGATCCTGAAATTCGGTCTCCATCGGCCGGACCAGCAGGCGTTCGCTATCGGCCGCTGAAATGCCCGGAAAGGGGACCGAGATAAAGAGCCCGGGCACGTCGATATCGGGTTCGCCCTCCTTGGGCAGGCCGATATAGGCCGCGGTGCCGACCACGACCGACAGGATCACGAAGGCCACGACCATGCGCGCGCGGGCGGCGGCCCAATCTACCAGGCCGGTCATTGGGTCAGATCCTCAAACCGAGGATCGACCAACACCCCGTCGGTGACATATTCCTGCCCGACGATAATGACGTCGGCCTGATCCGGCAGCCCGGCAAGCAGGACGCCATCGGCGTTGTCGCGCAGGAACGTGACCGGCGCAAAACGGGCGATTTGATCTTGATCCACGATGCGCAGGCCCAAGATGCCCTCATCGTTCAGCGTCAGCGCCGAGGAGGGCAGCAGATGTGCCATCAACCCCTCCGAGGCGATCAGGATATCGGCGGTCTGACCGTCGCGGATCGACAGATCGGCATTGTCGACGGTGATCTCCACCCGAAACGTGCGGGTCTGCGGATCGGCGGAGCGGCTGAGAAAGCTGACCGTGCCACGCACCTGTGCCCCGGTTGCCAGCCGTGCGGCGGCAGGGGCCCCGACGGCAACGCGATCGACCTCGGCCTCGGGCACAAACCCCACCAGCTTGATCGGGTCGAGCTGGATGACCGTGGCACAGAGCGCGCCGGGCTGCATCAGCGATCCGATTTCGGCGGTGTCGCTTTCCAACAGCCCCGCGAACGGCGCAAAGACTTGCAGCCGGGCGATCTCTTCTTCGGCGCGGCCCAGGCTGGCCTCGGCCGATTCGATGCCGCTCATGGCGGCCTCGACCCCGGCCTGGGCCGAACGGATGGCCGCCTCGGCGGCGGAGACCATAGCCGCGGTCGAAGCGGCGCGTGTTTCAGAGGCAAAGCCGCTTTCCGCCAGGCGGCTGGCGGCGTTGTTGTTGATCTCGGCTTCGGTCAGACGGGCCTCGGCCTCGGCCAGGCGGGCGGTGGCCTCGGGCAGACGGGCGGTGGCCTCGGCCAGGCGGGCCTGGGCTTCGGCCTGGGCGGCGGCGCGGGTCCCGAGCGCAATTTCGCACAAGAGCTGCCCTTCGTTGACAAAGGCACCGGCGCGTATGGGTTGCGACACGATCAGGCCCGAGGTCTCGGCGCGCGCCTCGACCTGGCGCGCGGCCTCGGTCCGGCCTCTCAGCGCAACGGCGGCATCGACCTCAGCGGCCTGCGACCGGCGCACCACAACCGAGACATGGCCCCAGGTTTCGGCCACCGGCGCGACCGTTTCGGCCACAACGGTTTCTTCCGCGGGCATGGGGTCTTCGTTGCGGAAACCGTCCGCAAATGTGACCAGGCGATCACGCTCCATCACCAGACCATAAAGTACAGCAGAAACCAGCAACGCGGTCAGAATTGGAAAAAGTCGCATCGGTGCCTCATTGGGGGGGGGCAGAAAAAAACGTCGTAAGCTTCTAGATCAGGGGTCCGTCTGAAATTTCAACCTTGCTCTATTCGCTGAACCGTTCCGTTCAGTTTACTTTGCGCGTTCGGCATTCGCAAGACTGAACTGGTCGGTTCAGTTTTTGGTGGCCAGGGCCGGTTTTCAGGCTCGATGTCTTGGCAAGGGCCCGGTTCTCGCGCTAAGAGGCGAGGCGCGATGCGACAGCTGCGCGAAACAGCAAGAATCTTGGGGCGCCGACATGGCCAATACCGACAGTTTCATTGACGAAGTAAACGAAGAACTGCGCCGCGATCGCCTGTTTGCGATGTTTCGGAAATGGGGTTGGATTCCGATCCTTCTGGTGCTGATTCTTGTCGGCGGGGCGGCGTATCGGGAATATGCGCTGTCGCAGCAGGAAACCAGCGCGCGCGCTTTCGGCGACGCGTTGCTTGCCGCGCTGGACGAGCCCGAGCCCCAAGATCGCCAGGGTGCCCTGGCGGCGGTCAGTGCCGAAAGCGACGCCGCGCAGGCGCTGCTGGCCTTGTTGTTGTCGGCCGAGCAGGCCACCGGCAATGACCGCCAAGGTGCCGCGGCTGGCCTCAGGACATTGGCCGATCAACCCGGGCTGGCACCGCGTTACCGCGATCTGGCGCTTTTGAAGGCGCATCTGCTGGATCCGCAAGACGCGACCCAAGCGCTGGCGATGCTCGATCAACTGGCCTTGCCGGGCCGGCCGTATCGCCCGCTCGCGATGGAACAGCAGGCTTTGGTGCATATCGGACAAGGTGATATCGAGGCCGGAATCGCGCTTTTGCGGCTGCTTGAAGAAGACAGCCAGGCCACACCGGGCTTGCAACGGCGCACAAGTCAGTTGATTGTGGCGATTGAGGCCGGGTCGACCTTGCAAGACGCGCCTGCGCAAGAGGCAGCCGTCGAGGATGGTGCAGGCGACGACACGGCGCTGGAAGATGAGCCGCTTTTGCCCGGCGCTCCCGTTGATGCGGGTGCCGATGAGGCCGGTGCGGTGGACGCAAGCGAGTAAGACCCGCGCGGGATGCAAAACCGGCGGCAAAAAGAGGCGGCAGGCAGATGAGCAGGGTTTCAATCGGATTGATCGGGCTTGGGCTGTTGGCAGGGCTTGCCGGCTGCGCGCAACGCGAAGAGATCCTTGAGGGCGAACGGTTTGGCACACGCGTGCCGCTGGCGGCCGCGTTTCCGGCCGAGGAGGGCGCGGCCGCGCCCGACGCGGTCGTGCCGGATGGGCCGCGCCCCATCACGCTGGCCGCGCCGCGAAACCTGGATGCCTGGCCGATGCGTGCCGCGACGGCGCAAAACCGTATCCCGCATGTCGCGCTGGCCGAGACCCCGACCGAGCTGTGGGTTGCCGATATTGGCCAGGGCAATTCGCGCCGCAACCGCATCACTGCCGATCCGGTGGCCGCCGATGGCCGGATCTTTACACTGGACGCCGAAGCCGGGCTGGTCGCGACCGGCCTGAATGGCGAAACCTTGTGGAGCGTCGATCTGACGCCGGGGTTTGAGCGCGGCGGCGGTGTTTCGGGCGGCGGGCTGGCCGTGGCGGGCGGCGCGGTCTATGCCTCGACCGGATATGGTGAGCTGGTCTCGCTTGATGCCGCGACCGGCGGCGTCAATTGGCGTCAACGGCTGGCCGCGGGCATCACCGCGCCGACCGTGACGGAAGATTCCATCTACATCACCAGTCGCGACAGCCAGGCGTGGGCGCTGAACCCCGCAGACGGGCGCATCCGCTGGCAATTGCCGGCGGGGGCTGCCGATGCGGTTCTGTCGGGCGGCACGGCACCGGCGGTCAACGACCGGTTGGTGATATTCCCGTTCGGTTCGGGCGAGTTGGTGGCGACGCTGCGCCTGTCCGGCCTGCGCGTCTGGGGGTCGGCCGTAGCAGGCGCCCGGCGCGGTGTCGCCTATAACAATCTCAACGACATCACCGGTGACCCGGTGATTGTGGGCGATACGCTCTTTGCGGGCAATCAATCGGGCCGCGTGGTCGCAATGGAGGCGGCCTCGGGCGATCGCATCTGGACCGCCCAGGACGGGGCCTATTCGCCGATCCTGCCGGCCGGCGACAGTGTCTTTTTCGTCTCTGACCGGAACGAGCTGATCCGGCTGGATGCCGCAACCGGAGAGCGCATCTGGGGCACTGAATTGCCGCTCTATGTGCGCGAGCGTGAGCGGCGCCGGCAGGCCGTCTTTACCCATTACGGGCCGATCTTGGCGGGGGGGCGTCTGGTGGTGGCCTCCGGGGACGGGGCGATCCGGTTCTTCGATCCTGAATCGGGGGCCGAAACGGGGCAGGTGGCGCTGCGCGGGGGGGCCGCGACCAATCCGATCGTGGTCGATGGCACGCTCTATGTCGTTTCGGGCGATGGCCGTCTGCACGCATATCGCTAGGGCGTCTTGCCGGAGGCAACGCCGCGCGGGGGCGTCCCGCGTCAGGCCCCCTGCGGGAACCCTCCGCGACCCGCATTGCCATGGACAGGGAGCGGTGGATCGCGACAGTCGCATCGGGCCGGGGTGAACCGCAGGGTCGGGGAGCCTGCGGCGCGAGTATTTTTACAAAGAAGAAGGGATGGGCTTCCCTTCCGTGATCCGGTGCGGTAGTCGGCGCGATCTTGCAACTGAGGAAATAGGGCCGATGAGCTTTGTTCTGGCCATTGTCGGGCGCCCGAATGTCGGGAAGTCGACCTTGTTCAACCGCCTAGTGGGCAAACGCCTGGCGCTGGTCGATGATCAGCCCGGCGTGACGCGCGATCTGCGTGAGGGAGATGCGCGTCTTGGCGATCTGCGCTTTACCGTGATCGACACGGCGGGGTTGGAGGAGGCCACCGATGACAGCCTGCAGGGGCGCATGCGTCGACTGACAGAGCGCGCGGTTGGCATGGCCGATGCCTGCCTGTTCCTGATCGATGCGCGCGCCGGGCTGACCCCGACCGACGAGGTTTTCGCCGATATCCTGCGCCGGTCGGGGACGCCGGTCATTCTGGGGGCCAACAAGGCCGAAGGCCGCGCCGCGGAAGCGGGTGTGTACGAGGCCTACGGCGTTGGGCTTGGTGATCCGATCCCGCTTTCGGCAGAGCATGGCGAAGGGATGGCCGAACTGGCCGTGGCGCTGTCGCCGATGATTGAGGCCGCCGCCGTTCGCGCCGAGGAGGCCGTGACTGATGTCGACATCGATGACGGGGAGGATGCGCCCGCGCAGACCAGGCCCCTGCAGATCGCAGTGATCGGCCGACCCAATTCGGGGAAATCCACGCTGATCAACAAGATCCTGGGCGAGGATCGCCTGCTGACCGGCCCCGAGGCGGGCATCACCCGCGATTCGATCGCCGTGCCTATCAATTGGGGCGGCACCGAGATGCGGATCTTTGATACCGCAGGCATGCGAAAGCGTGCCAAGGTGCAGGAAAAGCTCGAAAAGCTCTCGGTTTCGGACGGGCTGCGCGCGGTGAAGTTCGCCGAGGTCGTGGTTGTCTTGCTCGATGCGGCGATTCCCTTCGAAAGCCAGGATCTGCGCATTGCCGATCTGGCCGAACGCGAAGGGCGCGCGGTCGTGGTGGCCGTCAATAAATGGGATATCGAGGAGGCCAAGCAGGAAAAGCTGCGCGATCTGAAGGAGGCGTTCGAGCGCCTGCTGCCGCAACTGCGCGGGGCCCCTTTGGTGACGGTCTCGGCAAAGACGGGTAGAGGGCTGGACAGGTTGCAGGAGGCCATTATCCGCGCCCATGGGGTCTGGAATCGCCGCATCCCCACAGCACAGCTCAATTCCTGGCTGGCCGGCATGGTCGAGGCGCATCCACCGCCTGCACCTTCCGGGCGCCGGATCAAGCTGCGCTACATGACCCAGGCCAAGACGCGGCCACCGGGATTTGTGGTGATGTGCTCGCTGCCCGAAAAGCTGCCCGAAAGCTATTCGCGCTATCTTGTCAATGGGTTGCGGGAAGATTTTGACATGCCCGGCACGCCGATCCGGTTGCATATGCGGTCACAGTCCGACGCCAACCCCTATAAGAACCGCAAGAAATCCATCCCTTCGCGGCTGACAAAACACGTCAAGAAGGGCAGCACAAAAAAGACCTGATGCTGTGCCTTCATCTTGGCGGAAATACCTTGGGGGTGCGGGGGTGAAACCCCCGCCGGTCGGCGCGGCGAAGCCGCGTCGACACCATGGCCTCAGGCGTTAGCGGCCCGGATCTTTTCGGCCGCATCCTTGCTGAAGGAAACCTCGTTGCTTTCAAGCAGCTGGTCCAGTTCGCCCGACAGCATCATCTCGGTGATAATGTCGCAGCCGCCGACGAATTCACCCTTCACGTAAAGCTGCGGAATGGTTGGCCAATCGGAGTATTCCTTGATGCCCTGGCGGATATCTTCATCGGCCAGCACATTCACATCGGCATAATCCACAGCCATGAAGTTCAGCACCCCCGCCACGCGGGATGAAAACCCGCATTGCGGCTGCATCTTGGTGCCTTTCATGAACAGCACAACGTCGTTTCCGGTAACCGTTTCCTTGATCGTGTCTTGAGCGGACATTTCTGACTTTCCTTTGTCACACGCCTGTCGCCAGGCGAATTTTCTTTTTTATTCCGGTGCCTTGGTGGTCAATGCCAGCGCATGCAACTCGCCCGCGCTGCCTTCCATCTTGCTCTTCAGAGCGGCATAAACGGCGCGCTGCTGTTGCACCCGGTTCTGGCCACGAAAGCTCTCGTCGATCACTTCGGCGGCGAAATGGGTGCCGTCTTCGCCCTGCACGTTGATCACCGCCTCGGGAAAGGCGGCGCGGATCAGGGCTTCGATATCGGTTGTGGTTATGGCCATGGGGATCCCTCAGCTGGTCATCTCAGAATGTAGAGCCGCGCCCGGTGTCATGCAAGGCGAGGCCGGGCAATTATGGCTGTGCACATGGCGTACACACCCCGTGCACATCCTGTACATACAACCCTGTCATCCGAAGGCCGCGGCGAAACTGCCGCGATAGGCTGTTGCCAGCTCCTCCAGCGGGGCTTCGCTGGTGCCCATGCGCACCGTATCGCCACCAAACCGGCCCACGGTTTCGATGGTCACGCCCGCCTGTCCTGCGGCGATCATCAGGGCTTCGGCCTTGTCGTAGGAACAGGCGATCAGATAGCGCGCCTGATCTTCGCCAAAGAGCGTGCCGGTTTCGCCGGTATCAAGGCTGACGCCGACCTCTGAGGCCTCGGCCATCTCAAAGGCCGTCAGCGCCAGGCCGCCATCGGCCAGATCCTGGCACATGTCGATCCACTGGCGGTTGTCGCGGATGAAATCGCCGTTGCGTTTCTCGGCCTCCAGATCGACCTGCGGCGCGTCGCCATCCTCGCGGTTGAAGATCTCGGCCAAAAGGGCCGATTGCCCCAGATGGCCGTGCGTTTCACCAACCAGGATCGCGACATGGCCGTCGCGCGCCGTGCCGCCAATGAGATCGTCCAGATGATCCAGCAGGCCCACCGCCCCAATCGTGGGCGTGGGCAGGATGCCGGTGCCGTCGGTCTCATTATAGAGCGAGACATTGCCCGACACGATCGGCATATCCAGCGCCAGGCAGGCCGCCCCGATGCCTTTGATGGCTCCCACGAACTGGCCCATGATCTCGGGCTTTTCGGGATTGCCGAAATTCATGTTGTCAGTGGTGGCCAGCGGGCGCGCCCCTGCGGCAGTGAGGTTGCGATAGGCCTCGGCCACGGCCTGTTTGCCGCCCTCAAAGGGGTTGGCCTTGACGTAGCGCGGCGTCACGTCCGAGGTGAAGGCCAGTGCCTTGTCGCTGCCATGCACGCGCACGACGCCCGCGCCAAGCCCCGGTGTGCGCACCGTATCGGCCATCACCATCGAGTCATATTGTTCATAGACCCATTGCTTTGCCGCGTAGTTGGGCGAGGAGAGCAGCGCGCGCAGCCCGTCGATCGGGTCAACCCCGGGCACCGGATCCATTTCCTCGGCGGCGGGCGTCTCGACCCAGGGCCGGTCATATTCAGGGGCGGAGCCCGACAGCGTGGCCAGCGGCAGATCGGCCATCACCCGGCCCTGATGTTCGACGATAAAGCGGTCCTCGGCGATGGTTTCGCCGACAATGGCGAAATCGAGGTCCCATTTTTCGAACACGGCGCGCGCGGCCTCCTCAAGCTCGGGCTTGAGCACCATCAGCATCCGCTCCTGACTTTCCGAGAGCATCATCTCATAGGCGGTCATGTTTTCTTCGCGTTGTGGCACCGCATCGAGGTCGAGCCGCACGCCAAGCCCGCCCTTGTCGCCCATCTCAACGGCCGAACAGGTCAGCCCCGCCGCCCCCATATCCTGGATCGAGATCACGGCCCCCGTGGCCATCAGCTCCAGCGTCGCCTCCATCAGGCGTTTTTCGGTGAAGGGGTCACCCACCTGCACGGTGGGGCGCTTTTCCTCGATGGTGTCGTCGAACTCGGCGCTGGCCATGGTGGCCCCGCCCACGCCGTCGCGGCCGGTCTTGGCCCCGAGATAGACCACCGGCATGCCGATGCCCGAGGCCGCCGAATAGAAGATCCTGTCGGCATCGGCCAGACCGGCGGCAAAGGCATTGACCAGGCAATTGCCGTTATAGGCGGAGTGGAACCGGACCTCGCCGCCCACGGTGGGCACGCCGAAACAATTGCCATAGCCGCCGATCCCTTCGACCACGCCATGCACCAGTTGGCGCGTCTTGGGGTGGCCGGGTTCGCCAAAGGACAGCGCGTTCATCGCCGCGATGGGGCGTGCGCCCATGGTAAAGACATCGCGCAGAATGCCGCCCATGCCGGTGGCCGCGCCCTGGTAGGGCTCGATATAGGAGGGGTGGTTGTGGCTCTCCATCTTGAAGATCACCGCCTGCCCATCGCCGATATCGACCACGCCCGCGTTTTCACCGGGGCCGCAAATGACCTGTGGACCCGTCGTTGGCAGGGTGCGCAGCCATTTCTTGGAGGATTTATAGGAACAATGTTCGTTCCACATCGCCGAGAAAATGCCCATTTCGGTGAAATTGGGCTCGCGGTTCAGGATGCGGATGATATCGGCATATTCATTGGGCGAGAGCCCATGCGCAGCGATGAGGTCGGGCGTGATGGCCGGTTCCTGCATGGTCGTTTTGTCCCCCGAGGCTGTTTTGGCGCCCCTATTAGACCCGTCCCCGAACGCCTGAGACAGGATGTATCGCCTGGCGCGCTGAAATCACTGATTTCAGACGGCGTTGCGTGATTCAGGTTATTCGGGATGTGCTATAGGCCAAGGCCCCGGCGGGGGAAAGGGGCCAGAGGTCGCGGAGCGGCAAGCGAGGGTTTTTCAGCGCAGGGTTCGTTCGCGCCGGGCGCGCGGACCGGCAGACAAAAAAAGAGGCCGAGCAAAAGCTCGGCCAAAGTCCAACAGGGAGGTAGCAAGTGCAGCCGTGCTGCCTCTTGCTGACAACCGAGATAGATAGCCGGGGCCGCCCGATCAAGGGATAATTCGCCGCGTCGCCGCAATGCTGCTATGCGCGTTGCACATGGCTCACAGTCTCGCCACGCGCTCAGCCCTGTTGATCGCGGCGCCGGCGGCGGTGGGCGATGATCTCTTCGGTGACGAAATCGCGGAAATTTTCAATCCGTTTGGAATGGCGCAACTCTTCGGGATAGGCCAGGAAAACCGGCACTTCGTTGCTTTCGACATCGGGCAGGACGCGCACCAGGTCGGGGAAATCATCGGTCAGGTAATCGGGCAAAAGGCCGATACCCAGATGATGCAGCACACCCTGCAGGACGCCGAAATAGTTATTGACGGTCAGGGTGCTGCCGATCTCGTGCGACAGGATCCGGTTCAGCAGGCTGGTGCCGGCGCTGACCTGTGCGGCATTCACCGTCTGGCTGATCAGGCGATGGCTGCCCATATCCTCAAGCGATGCGGGCGCGCCGTGTTCGGCGATATAGGCGGGGCTGGCGTAAAGGCACATACGCACCGACATCAGCTTGCGGCGAATGAGGTCGGCCTGGGAGGGCTCTTTCATGCGAATCGCGACATCGGCCTCGCGCATCGGCAGATCCAGCACGCGTTCTTCGAGAATGAGGTCGATCTTGATATGGGGCGAGGTCTTGTAAAGCTGCGGCAGGCGCGGGGCCAGCCATAACAGGCCGAAACCCGCGGTCGTGGTGACGCGCAATTCGCCGAACACTTCCTCTTCGCTGTCGCGGATGCGGGCGGCGGCGGTATCGAGCCGTTTCGACATCGACCGGGTGGCATCGAACAAAAGCTCGCCCTGTTCGGTCAGGATCAGGCCGCGGGCATGGCGGTGAAACAGCGTGGCATTGAGGCTTTCTTCCAGCGCGCGCACCTGCCGGCTGACCGCCGACTGGCTCAGATGCAGCGTGTCGCCGGCATGGGTCAGGCTGCCGGCATCGGCAACGGCATGAAAAATACGCAGCTTGTCCCAGTCCATTGGGGCATCCGTCCTGTCTTGGTCACTGGGATCATTGGCTCGCCCGTGGCAACCTAGCCAAACTGGATGGATTTTCAACGGGCAATGCGTGGCGCGGGCGCAAAGAATGCTTGAAAGGTCACAAATGTTGACCTATAATATGTGAAACCGCCGCATCGTCTGGGAGGGCTGCATGGGTCTTGCGCATATCTCGCTCGAGGATCGTTTCGACCTCGAAAAATCCCCTGTTCTGTTGAATGGCACGCAGGCGCTGGTGCGTCTGATGCTGATGCAGAACTGGCGCGATGCCAAGGCCGGGCTGAACACCGCCGGCCTGGTCACAGGCTATCGCGGTTCGCCCCTGGGGGCGGTCGATTTGCAGATGATGAAGGCTGAAAAGCTGCTGACGGCCTCGGGTATCGTGTTTCAGCCGGGCCAGAACGAGGATCTGGCCGCCACCGCTCTTTGGGGCGCGCAGCAGGCCGAATTGCGCGGCGAGGGCAAATATGACGGCGTGTTTGGCCTTTGGTATGGCAAGGGGCCGGGGGTCGATCGCACCGGCGACGTGATGCGCCATGTCAACATGGCCGGTACCTCGCGCCATGGCGGCGTCGTGATGGCGATGGGTGACGATCATACCGGCGAAAGCTCGACCGTGTGCCACCAATCGGACTGGGCGATGGTCGACGCGCATATGCCGGTGCTCAGCCCGGCAGGGGTGCAGGAGATCCTCGATTACGGGATCTACGGCATCGCGCTTAGCCGTTTTGCCGGGGTCTGGGTCGGGCTCAAGACGATGAAAGACACCGTTGAGGCCACATCCGTGGTCGATGGCAGGCCCGACCGGATGTCCTTTGTGACGCCCGAGTTCGAGATGCCGCCGGGGGGGCTGAATATCCGGCTGGGCGATCACTGGATCGCGCAGGAGGAACGCCTGCTGGCCCATAAACGCTTTGCCGCCGAGGCTTTCGCCCATGCCAACGGGATGGACAAACGCGTGTTGGGCAAGCCCGGGGCCAAGATCGGATTTGTCGCGGCGGGCAAGAACTGGCTCGATCTGGTGCATGCGATGGCGCTGCTTGGCATCGGCGAGGCGGAGGCCGAGCGGCTTGGGGTGACGACCTACAAGGTCGGCCAGACCTGGCCCTTGGACATGAAGGGGTTTCACGACTGGGCCGAGGGGCTGGATCTGATCGTGGTGGTCGAGGAAAAGCGCAAGCTGATCGAGGTGCAGGTCAAGGAGGCGATTTTTGACGACCGGCGCGGGCGGCGGGTTTATGGCTATGAAAAGGACGGCGCGGTTCTCTTTCCCACGCATTTCGCGCTGGATCCCAATGATATTGCCGTGAAACTGGGTGATATTTTGGTCGAGGAAGGCCGCGGCACTGACCGGATCACCGCGGGCATCGCCCAGGTGCGCGATGCGATGCGCGCCGATAATGCGCCGGAACTGGCAACGCGGCTGCCGTGGTTCTGTTCGGGATGTCCGCATAATTCCTCGACCAAAGTGCCAGAGGACGCGCGCGCGGGCGCGGGCATCGGCTGTCACTTCATGGCCAAATGGATGGACCGCAACACCGAGGCCTATACCCATATGGGCGGCGAAGGGGCCAACTGGATGGGCGAGGCCCCGTTTTCGACGCGGGGTCACGTGTTTCAGAACCTGGGCGAGGGCACCTATAACCATTCCGGCATCCTGGCGATCCGGGCGGCTTTGGCGGCTGGCACCAACATCACCTACAAGATCCTCTTTAATGATGCCGTGGCGATGACGGGCGGGCAGCCCAATGAGGGTGATCTGAGCCCCGAGCGCATTGCCCATGAGGTCAAGGCGATGGGGGTCGAGCATATCGCCCTGATCTATGACCCCAAGGAAGAGATTGATTTTTCAGGCTTTCCCAAGGGTCTGGAGCGCCATACCCGCGACCGGCTGATGCCGGTGCAGGAGCGGTTTCAGGAGATCCCCGGCGTCAGCGTCATCATCTATGTGCAGACCTGTGCCGCCGAAAAACGCCGGCGCCGCAAGCGCGGGACCTTTCCCGACCCCGATATGCGCGTGTTCATCAACCCCGAGATCTGCGAGGGCTGCGGCGATTGCGGGGTGCAGTCCAATTGCGTCTCGATCGTGCCGCTGGAGACCGAGCTAGGGCGCAAGCGGGCGATCGACCAGTCCTCGTGCAACAAGGATTTTTCCTGTGTGAACGGGTTCTGCCCGTCTTTCGTGACCGTCTCGGGCGGCACCATTCGCAAGGAGGCCTCGGCCTCGGTCGATATCGGGCATCTGCCCGCGCCGGATCTGCCGGCGATCGAGGGCACCCATAACATCGTCATCACCGGCGTCGGCGGCACCGGCGTCGTGACCATCGGCGCGGTTCTGGCGCAGGCGGCGCAGCTTGATGGCAAGGGGGCCGGCATGATCGAGATGGCGGGGCTGGCGCAGAAGGGCGGCGCGGTTCACATCCATCTGCGGATTGCCGAGCGCCCCGAGGATATCAGCGCCATCCGCGTCGCCGTGGGCGAGGCCGATGCCGTGATCGGCGGTGATCTGGTGGTGACGGCGGGGGCCAAGACGCTTGGTCTGATGACCACGGGGCGCACGCGGGCGGTGGTGAATGCGCATGAGATCATCACCGGAGATTTCACCCGCGACACGGAATTTCATATTCCGGTGAAGGACTTGGAGGTTGCTCTTCAAGCGCGGCTTGGCGAGGGTGTGGCGCTCTTTGATGCCTCCGATCTGGCCCGTGCGCTGATCGGAGATTCGATTTTCTCGAACATGATGATCCTGGGGGCAAGCTGGCAGATGGGGCTGGTGCCGCTGAGCGAGGCCGCCATTTTGCGCGCCATCGAGCTGAACGGGGCCGCGCCCGCGCGCAACAAACAGGCCTTTGAAATTGGCCGGTGGGCGGTGCTGAATCCCGAGGAGGCGGCCCGTGTTGGCGGCGCGGATGTGGTTGCGCTGCCAAAAACGCTGGAGGAGCGGATCGCGTTTCGCGCGGAGCATCTGACGGCCTATCAGGGCAAGCGGCTGGCGCGCAGGTACCGGCGGCTGGTCGACAGTGTCGATGATCCGGGCCTGCGCGAGGCGGTGGCCTTGGGCTATCACAAGCTGCTGGCCTATAAGGATGAATACGAGGTGGCGCGGCTGCATCTGGAGACCGAGGCCAGGGCCCGCGAGGAATTCGAGGGCGATCTGCGGCTGACCTATCACCTGGCCCCGCCGCTTTTGCCCGGGCGCGATGCGGGTGGGCGACCGAAAAAGCGGGCCTTTGGGCCGTGGATTGGCGGGGTTTACCGGGTTCTGGCGCGGATGAAGCGGCTGCGCGGCACGCCTTTGGATTTGTTCGGCTATACCGCCGAGCGGCGCATGGAGCGGCGGCTGATCAAGGGCTATGAGCGTGACATGGGCGAGGTGCTGCGCGATGTCACGCCCCGGACGCTTGCGGTGGCGGTCGAACTGGCCGGGTTGCCGCGCCAGATCAAGGGGTTCGGGCCGGTAAAGGCGGCCAATGCGGCGGCGGCGGCGGCGCGGCGCGCGGAGTTGCTGACCGGGTTCCGGGCCGGTGGTCCGGTGGTGGCGACGGCGGCGGAGTGAGGGGCCTTCTGCCAAATTGAGGCGCTGACGCGCCGCTGGTTTTCTGGTCTGTGTCGCGATGCAATATGCGATCGCCGATGTTATGCGTTGTGTCTGCTGGCTCTGCCACGCGGGGACTTGGCGCGGCGAGGTTGGCCTGGGCCCCGGCGATTGATCGCGACGCTGCTGGCGTGGACCTGGCGGTCGCTTTGCCCCTGCCTCGATTGATGCAAAACGGAACGCGCCCCCCGGGGGGTCCGGGAGGCGCGCCGCTGGTGCTTCGACTTTGGGGACGGGTCCAGGATTGCCCCGATCAGTCGAGGCCAACCTGAAACAGAAGGCCGGTCTGGCAGCCATTGCCCTGGGCGACATTGGCGTTGGCACCGTTGCCGAACTGGAAGATGCCGTAGCTGTCGCAGCCGTTCTGGCTGAGCGTGCCGGTATTGCCGTTGCCTTCCTGATAGATAACGCCCTGGTTGCCGCCGCCCGACTGGCCGATGCCAGCCCCATTGCCGGTGCCGATCTGAAAGACCTGGGCCGGGTCGCCACCATTGGCGATCTGGAAAATGCCCAGGCCCAGGCGGATCATGTTGGCCTCTTCGGCATTGGTGGGCGTCACTTCGAAGCTGAGGGTGCCACCGGCCAGTGCGGCGGTGCCGGACAGGGTGGTCAGTGCGAGGGTCGCGGCGATGAAAGTCTTGCGGATCATGGGTGTATTCCTTTGGGTCTGACTGGTTTTGGGGGGATGGCCCGTGGTGGTGTCGTAGACACACTAATATGGGGCTCTTTTACAGGGTCGTGGCGCAGCTATAGGTTTCGCCGTCGATCGACAGGGTCAGATCGACATCATACCGGTCGGGCGTGCCGGACAGGTTGGCCTGACCGAGGGTGACGATGTCGCCGGCATCGGCGGCAAAGGCACCGCCCTGGCGGATATTGGTGCCGCCGCCGCTGAGCGTCAGGCTGTAGGTGCCCGACAGATCATGGCTGGCCTGCACGCGGCCCTGGAAACTGACCATGCGGCCGTTTTGATCGATGGCGATGTCACAGGCGATGGGGGCCGTGTCGGCGGCGGGCGGCGTTGCGGTTGCGCTGTTGGTTGCGGCCAGGCCAAGCCCGGCGACGATCAGGGCTGCCGGCAGCACCTGGCGGAGTTTTGAAACGGGAAGGGCTGTCATGGGACTGTTCCTTTGTTGCGATGCATGTCTTGGCGATCATGAGCTATGCGGCGGTGGTCTGGTGGGGTGCGCGCGGGGCGGGCCAGAGAGGGAAGGGGCAGGGCCCGCCCCGCGCATGTCATGCGGTCAGATCAGTTCTGCACGATGACGGCGGTGTTCCCGGTGCCGACCTGCGTGGCCGATGCGCCGTTGTTCCAGCCGTTCTGGATGATGGCGACGCCGTTGCCGTACCCCAGCTGGCCGGTGCTGGCCGAGTTGCCGGTGCCGGTTTGGGCGATGCCGGTCACGTTGCCCGACCCGATGCTGACGGCCGATGCGGCATTGCCCCAGCCGGTCTGGCCGACAACGGTGGTGTTGAAATTGCCGTCCTGGGTGGCGATGGCGGTGTTGTAGTTGCCGTTCTGGTAGAGGCCCATATCGTTGAAGAAACCGGTCTGGGCAGCCCCGGCAGCATTGCCGATACCAAACTGCTGAACGGTGACAAAGGAATGTCCGGCAGAGGCGGCACCGGCGACGGGCAGGGCGATCATCAGGGACAGGGCGGTGGTCTTGATTGCTTTGGAGAAAGTCATTTTGAAAGATCCTTTGGGTCAGAAGTGAAAGTCGTTTCGGGGTGAGGGCTCCCTCATCGGTGTTCATGAAACACCAAATCAGGACATTCAGGTTTCGGGGGCACAATTATACGTGGTGCCGTTCACGGTAACGCTGAGGTTGGCGTCATAGCGCTCGGGAGTGCCCGAGAGGTTTGCCTGGCCGAGGCTGACGGTCTCGCCGGGCCGGGCCGAGAAGGGGCCGCCCTGGCGGATATTGGTGCCACCGCCAACCAGCGTCAGGCTGTAGCTGCCCGACAGCGCCTCGGAGGCCCGCACCTGGCCCTGAAAGCGGGTCATGTGGTCGTTTCGGTCAACCTCCAGCGTACAGGTAATCGGGGCGGGGCTGAGGGTTGAGGCGATGGGCGACGTGCATCCGGCGACCAGGCCAACCCCGGCAAAAAGCACGGTCGCAGGCGACAGGCGGCGCGGTGAGGGGGCGGAACGGGCGGTCATGGGACTAATCCTTGTCGGATGTGGCGTGGGGCGGCGCAGATGCGGGGGGGAGTATTCAGCCCCCCGCGATTTGCGGCGTTGCTTAGTTCTGGACGATCACGGTGACATTGCCGGTGCCGATCTGCGTGGCAGAGGCGGAGTTGCCATTGCCCATCTGGATCACACCGATGGCGTTGCCATTGCCGAGCTGGCCGATATCGGCGCTGTTGCCATTGCCCTGCTGGGCGATGCCGACAATGTTGCCCGAGCCGATGGTGGTGGCCGAGGCCCCGTTGCCATACCCGGTCTGGCCAACGACGGTGGTGTTCATGTTGCCGTCCTGGCTGGCGATCACGGTGTTATAGGCACCGTTCTGGTAGAGGCCCATGTCGTTGAAGAAACCGCTCTGACCGGCCCCGGCGGCGTTGCCGACACCATATTGTTCGACATTGACATAGGAATGTCCGGCAGAGGCGGCACCGGCGACGGGCAGGGCGATCATCAGGGACAGGGCGGTGGTCTTGATTGCCTTGGAGAAAGTCATTGTTCGAGATCCTTTTGGGGTTTGGCGTAGATTTAGTGCCGGGGTCGATTGCGGGTGGATATGGGGTCGTTGGATGGTCTGGGTCATGTGTTTCGGGGTCGTAGTCTGCGGCACCTGCCAGGTGGCGTCGGGCCGATGAGCAACGTTGGGCCCAGAACCCGGCGTCAGACAATATCGCCGGCCCGAAAGCCGATAACATCGTGGCCGTCATCGGATAACAGCACCTGAACGGGCTATGTTATCGAATAGCCGCGGATGAAATAGATAAAAGATATCAGTATGGTACGGGGTGTTTTGTTGATCTGTGCCGCGATCCGCCAGGCCCGGTTTGTGTGAAAAGCAGATAACCGGTTACAGGTTTTGATAACATCGCGTTTTGGCTGCGCGTCCCGATAACATTTTGCATCGTGTCATTGAGACACGAAAAATATCGAATCGTATCGCGGCACCGCCCTGCCGGTGCGCGCCTTTGCGCCACAGCGTCGTACGCGGCAACCGGGTCTTGGCGAACCGGCGGCGGTTTTGCCGCGGCGCGCAGCGGATATCGGCGGGCGATGGCGGGGCGGCGCGAGGTGGCGGTCAGGCCTTGCGGATGAAATAGGCGGTGGCACTGTCGCGGGGCTCATCGCCCAAAAACGCGTGGCCCTGTTCGGCGCAGAAATGCGGCACGTCGATGGCGGCGGCGGGATCGTCGGCCAGCAGGCACGCGACCTGGCCCGGTTGCAGCCCCGACAGGCGCTTGCGCAGCCGAAGGACGGGCAGGGGGCAGAGAAGGCCGGTGGCGTCGATGGTGAGATCCGGGGTCATGCGGGGCATTTAGGCGGGCGCGGCGTGGATGTCCATGTCATTGTGGGGCGTCGAGTGGGGGCTTTGCGTTTTGTCATAGCCTTGCCCAAATTATCGGCTAACGTCCCCGGCATGGACGGACAGAGCAGCGACATCACGATTGAAGCAGGGCAAGGCGTGCGCGCGCGCCGCGTGCTCTATATTCCCGGCTTCGACCCTGTGCCGGCGCGCAAATACCGCGAACGGTATCGTCGGGAAGCGGGCGAACAGGCGCGGATCTCGGGCTATGAGATCGCGCTGTCGAGGCAGCAGATCGAGGGGCCCTTTGGCTGGCATGTAGAGGCCGAGACCGGCGGGGTGACATCGCGCGCCGATATCGAGGTTCTGATCTGGGCCGATATCGTCAAGGACAGCATGGCGCATGGGATCATGGCCACCTATTGGCAGCTTTTGCGCACGGCCTGGGTCTATATCATGTCAGGCGCGCTCTTTCGCCTGTTTCGGTTGCGCAAGGGGCCGGTGATTGCAGCACTTTATCCGGTTTTGTTCCTGCTCGGGCAGCTTGGCATCGCGGTATTGGCCGGGATCGGCATGGCGGTTCTGGTGGCCTGGTTGGGGTCGGTTCTGATCGGGGTGCCGCTCGCGGTGTTTGGAATGGTGGCGGGCGGGGGCACGATCTGGGCCGTTCTGGCGCTTTTCAAGCGCTATGACGGCAAGGTCCTGGCCTATTACCTGATGCATGATTACGCCTTTACGGCGCGCCATGGCGGGGCCAATCCGCCCGCTCTGGAAGCCCGGCTGGAGGATTTCAAGGCCCGGGTGATCGCGGCCATGGCGTCAGATGCCGATGAGGTTTTGATTGTCGGGCACAGTTCGGGCGCGCATCTGGCGGTGAATGTGCTGGCCGATCTGTTGCGCCAGCGCCGGTTGCCCGCCCAAGGGCCTGAATTGGCGTTTCTGTCGCTCGGGCAGGTGGTGCCGATGGTGTCGTTCCTGCCGAATGCGCGCAAATTGCGCGGCGATCTGGAATATCTGAGCCAAAGCGAGGCGCTGACCTGGGTTGATGTGACCGCGCCCGGCGATGGCTGTGCCTTTGCGCTTTGCGATCCGGTCAGTGTCTCGGGGGTGGCCCCCGAGGCGGGCAAACGCTGGCCGCTGGTGATCTCGGCGGCGTTTACGCAGACCCTGTCGCCCGCGAAATGGAAGGCGCTGCGCTGGCGGCTCTTTGAGCTGCATTTCCAGTATCTCAATGCCTTTGACCGGCCGGGGGATTACGATTATTTCCAGATCACCGCCGGGCCAGAGACGCTGGCGGCGCGGTTTGCCGGGCGGACCCCGTCGAAAAGCCGCATTGAACGGGCGGTGAACCGGTTTACGGATAGGTGATGATCCCGCCCAAGCCCCCCTCGCGCCCGGACCGTGTGTCGCTGTTGCGCTATCTCAGGCTCTTTCGCCAGGACATCCTGTCGGCGCAGCCCGCCCGGCTCTATCGCGCCTGGATGGCCGAGTTTCGCACACCGTTTTTCCGCAGCTACATGGTCAACGATCCGCCGCTGATCGATCTGGTGCTGAAGGAGCGGCCCGATGATTTCCCGAAATCGGGGCGGATCGGCGAGGGGTTGCGGCCCTTGCTGGGCAATTCGGTCTTTCTGACCAATGGCGAGACCTGGAAGCGCCAGCGCCGCATCATCGACCCGGCCTTTGAAGGCGGGCGGCTGCGCGATACCTTTCCGGCCATGTGGGCGGCGGCGGAGGCGGCCTGTGCCCGGATCACGCCGGGCGAGGTGGAGGTCGAGGCCGAGATGAGCCATGCCGCGGCGGATGTGATTTTCCGCACGCTTTTCTCCATTCCGATCGAGCATGAGATCGCGGCTGAGGTCTTTACCCAGTTTCGCGACTATCAGCGCACGCAGCCTATTCTGAATATCGCCGCGTTCCTGCCGCTGCCCCGGTTCGTGCCGCGCGGGCATCGGCGGGTGACAAAGCAGACGGCGCGCGCCATTCGCGGGCTGATCACCCGGCTGACGACCGAGCGGATGGCGGCAATCGCGGCGGGCACCGCGCCCGACGATCTGGCCACCAAGATCATGACGACGGCGGACCCCGAGACCGGCGAGACCTTCAGCACCGATGAAATGGTCGATCAGGTGGCGATCTTTTTTCTGGCAGGCCATGAGACCAGCGCCTCGGCCCTGGCCTGGACGCTCTACCTGATGGCGATCTATCCCGATTGGCAGGACAGGGTGGCCGCAGAGGCGGCGGCGCTGGAGAGTTGCGATTTTTCGGTGATGTCGAAGCTGAAGCTCAGCCGCGACGTGTTTCGCGAGGCGCTGCGTCTTTATCCGCCGGTGCCGATGATGGTGCGTGAGACGACCTGCCCGGAAGTGTTTCGCAAGCGCGATGTCAGACCCGGCGCGCAGGTGGTGCTGTCGCCCTGGCATCTGCATCGCCATGAACGGCTTTGGGACAATCCCGATGGCTTTGATCCGGCCCGGTGGGGCACCGAGAACGGGCGCGCCTGTCTGCGCAAGGCCTATATGCCGTTCTCAGCCGGGCCGCGCGTCTGCACCGGGGCGGGCTTTGCCATGGTCGAGGGGCCGCTTTTGCTGTCGATGCTGCTCAAGCGGTTCCGGTTCGAGGCGGTAGAGGGCCGCGAACCGGTGCCGGTGGCGCATCTGACGGTGCGCGCGCGCGATGGCATCCACCTGCGCGTCAGCCCGCGTCAGGAGGCTTCGAGCGCCTGAATGATGGGCAGGAAATCCGTCGATTTCAGCGAAGCACCGCCGACAAGCGCCCCGTTCACATGCGCCACGGCAAAGATCTCGGCGGCATTGGTGCCCTTGACCGATCCGCCATAGAGCAGCGTGATCTCATCGCCGGTTTCGGCCCCGTAGCGGGCGCTGAGATTGGCGCGGATCATGGCGTGGACCTCGTCGATCTGATCCAGCGTCGGCACCCGGCCGGTGCCGATGGCCCAGACCGGTTCATAGGCGACGATCACCGTGGCTGGCGTGATGGCATCGGGCAGCGAGCCTGCCAGCTGCGCCTCGATCACGGCCAACGTGTCACCGGCATCGCGCTCGGCCGCGGTTTCACCGACACAGACGATGGCGGCAAGGCCCGCGGCGATGGCGGCCTCGGCCTTGGCGCGCACATCCGCGTTGGTTTCGCCATGATCGGCGCGGCGCTCGGAATGGCCCAGAATGACATGGCCCGCCCCGGCATCGGCCAGCATCGCCGCCGAAATGTCGCCGGTATGGGCCCCCGACGCGGCACCGTGGCAATCCTGCCCGCCGGTGGCGACGGGCCCCGCCGCCAGAATATCCGAAAGCCGCGACAACAGCGTCGCGGGCGGGCAGATCAGGATCGAGACGGCGGGATCGGGGCAGGCCTCGGCCAGCGCGCGGGCCTCGGCCAGCGCGGCTGTGGTTCCGTTCATCTTCCAGTTCCCTGCGGCGAGTTTTCCGGGCATTGCGGCGGCTCCTGATGCGTCTGGTGGGGTGGGCCTTTTCCATAGCGCGAATTGGGGCGCGTCAAAAGAGGACGTTATCGCGCATTGCGGATGCTGCGACGATCACGCAAATAGATTGTCAGATCGCGTTCTGGTTACAGGGTTCCACAGGTATGACCGACATTCCCCGCATCGACGCCGCAGCCCTGACCGATCCCAGCCACTGGGATCACATAAGGTCGATGGAGTTGTTGACGAGGGCCGCCACAAAGGTGGGGTTTCTGACCCTTTACAACACGCCCATCGCGGCGGCAGAGGTGATGGATCTGATCGCGCAATACCGGGCGTTCTTTCACCAGACCGCGGAGGTGAAATCCGCCGTCGACATGGGCCAGACCGGGGCCAATCGTGGTTGGGGGGCATCGGGCTCGGAACAGGTCGATCCCGGTGCCAACCCCGATTACAAGGAGGTTTTCGATTGCGGTCTGGAGCTGCCCGAGCGTGATCCGCATGCCGCCTTGTCGGTTTATGCGCCCAATCAATGGCCGGAGGCCCCCGAGGGGTTTCGCGCGGCGGTGCAGGCCTATTACGAGGCTACGACCGGGTTTGCTCTCAAGCTGCTTTCGGCCATCGCCAGATCCATCGGCGCGCCTGCCAATTTCTTCGATGCGCAGTTTTCCCGGCCGATGGCTCTGCTGAGGGGGAATTTCTATCCGGCGCGGCCCGATTGGGCGGGCGACAGGGATTTCGGCATCGGCGCGCATACCGATTATGGCTGCCTGACCTTTCTGGCCACCGATGGCAGCCCGGGGCTGGAGGTGCAGGGCCGCGATGGCAGCTGGATCGCGGTGCAGCCGCCGGTGGGGGAGTTCGTGATCAATTTCGGCGAGATGCTGGAGATCTGGACGGCGGGCCAGGTGGTGGCCACGATGCACCGGGTGCGGGGCACGTCCGAGGAGCGGATCTCGATCCCGCTCTTCTTCAACCCGAATTTCGAGGCCAATGTGGCGGCGATGGGATCAGGCGCCGTGATGCTGGCCGGGCTGCACCTGACGCGCCGGTTCGAAGAAACCTATCTGCATCTGAAAAACGCCTGACGCGCGCGGGCTATTTCGCGGCGCGCTCGGCTTCAAGCTCGGCCACGTCCTTGAACTTGATCGATTCGCCGCAGCCGCAGGCATCGGAGACATTGGGGTTGCGGAACCGGAAACCGGCCTCAAGCAGTGACACCTCGTAATCGATCTCGGTGCCGAACAGGAACATCTGCGCCATGGGCGCGATCATCACGCGGGCCCCGTCCTGTTCCACCACCTCGTCATGGGGGTCGATCTCATTGACCGTGTCCATGGTGTATTCCATGCCCGCACAGCCGCCTTTCTTGACGCCGATGCGCAGGCCTTGGGTCTCGCCCCGGGCCATCAGCCGGGTGATCTGATCGGCGGCGCGCGTGGTCATGGTAACGGCCTGTTTGCCGGGGATGCCGAACATGGGGGTTATGTCCTTTATGGTGCTGCCCAAGATGTAGGTCAGGCGGGCGGCAATCTCAAGCGCCGCGTAAGAGCGCCATCAGGCTTTGCGTGCCATAAGCCAGCAGCAATGCCCATCCGATCGAGGCCAGCGTGCCGATGATGACATATTCCGCCATCTTGCGGCTTTCATTGGCGGTGCCGACGCGCAGAAAGGATTTCGCGGCAATCAGCAGGCCGACGCCGGTGGCCTGACCCGCCAGCACGAAGATGAAGGTCAGCCCGCGCTCCATCAGACCAATCAGCGCGCCGCCATTGGGCAGCCCGTCCTCTTCGTGGATGTCGGGCGCAAAGGGGGCCATCAGGAAGCCCACCAGAAACTGCCCCATCCGGGTGGCGAGAACGAGACCCGCCAGCAAGGCCATTGCGGGCGCGGCATCGGCATAAAGGCCGGGCCAGAGCCCGGTGGCAAAGGCGGTGGGCCAGAGTGCGGCGGCAATCAGGATCGAGGCACCATGCGCGCCCTGATCGGCCAGGAAATGGGCGAGCCTCTGGCGGCCCGCGCGCGCTTTGATGAAATCGATCTGCAGATGGACAAGGGCGATGAAGATGGCGGGCCAGAGAGCGCCGCCAAGGGCCAGAAGGCTCAGCGCGAATACGATGGCGATATGGGCCAGGAGCGGGCCGAGGTTGCGCTTGTTTTCCGCCATCCATCTGGTCTGAAAGATGAAATCGGCCAGCGCATGGGCGGCGAGAAGGGCGGCGATGGTGTCTAGCATGGTTTGTCCTGTTGCTCTTCCCAGAGGCTGCATGCCCGGCGAAGCCGTGTTCCGCCGGCCCCGCGAACCCGATAATGCGCCGCTTGGGTGGAGATGCCAAGCGGGCCGGCGATGTCGTTCAGCGTCGGATTGTCCGGAGCGAGGTAGAGCACGATGGCTTCTGCCTGTTCGGGGGTCCAACCGGTGGCCAGTTCTTCGGCCAAGGCCAGAACGGCGCGGTGCAATTCGGTGGCATCCTCGCCTGCGATGGCAAAGCGGTCCGGTTTCGTCAGCTTGTCCAACGCACGTCCCGAGGCCTCAAAAGCGGGGCCGGAGGCGGCGGAAAGACCGTCATCGGGGATCCTGTCCGACGGGCCGAGCCCGATCGCGATGCGCGTGCTCAGCCCGTTTTTCTCTGCCTGCAAGCTGGCGAAGAGCATGAGAAGCGCGCGAAAGGCAAGCGCGGGGTCGGTCAGGACAATCTGCCAGCCATCGCCGCGAAACCGGGTAAATTTCGTGTCGGTATTGCCGCCCCAGCCTGCGATCTGATCCGCGGCCCGGCTTAACCGCAACAGGGCGGCCTCGGTGGCACCCGGCCCGGCGGTGGTGGAACCCACCAAATCACCGCTCAGGACGGCCAGGTTTTGAAATGCGTCGGTCATTTGTCAAGCCATAAGGCTTGATAATCAAAAAATCAAGTTAAAAGGCTTGAAATCAGAAATATCAATACAAATGGCTTGATATCTCACATGAAGCCAAGCTCAAGCCGGGCTTCGTCCGACATCATCTCCATCCCCCAGGGCGGATCCCAGGTGATCTCGACATTCACCGTTTTCACACCCGGCAGCGGCCCGACCGCATCGGCCAGCCAGCCCGGCATCTCGCCTGCAACGGGGCAACCGGGGGCTGTCAGGGTCATCATGATCTCGACCTCGTTCTCGGCGCTGATCTCGACCGTGTAGACCAGGCCCAGATCATAGATATTGACCGGGATTTCAGGGTCATAGACCGAACGGCAGGCCTCGATGATGGCATCGTAAAGCGGGTGGTCGGTGGAGGAGGGCTTGATCAGCGGTGTGCCTTCAAGCTGCTCTTGCGATTGGGTCATGGGCTGTGTCCAGGCTATAGTTGACCAAAGATATAGGGTTTGTCGCGGCGGGCGTCCAGCCCATGGATGCATGCAGGCCCCGGGGCGCGTTCCGGGCCTTTCCATCCCGGCAAAATCGCCTATGAACGGGCGCGACCCTGACAGGACGAGATGCCAGATATGACCGCCGAATTTTCGTTTTCGCTGAATGCCACCTCGGGCAAGGCCCGTACGGGCGTGATCGACACCCCGCGCGGGGCCATCCGCACGCCCGCCTTCATGCCGGTGGGCACGGCCGCCACCGTCAAGGCGATGCTGCCCGAAAGCGTCGCCGCCACCGGGGCCGATATCCTGCTTGGCAACACCTATCACCTGATGCTGCGCCCCACCGCCGAGCGCATCGCGCGTCTGGGCGGGCTGCACCGGTTCATGAACTGGTCGGGGCCGATCCTGACCGATAGCGGCGGCTTTCAGGTGATGAGCCTGGCGGATCTGCGCAAGCTGACCGAAGAGGGCGTGACCTTTCGCAGCCATATCGACGGCTCACGCCATATGCTGAGCCCGGAACGCTCGATGGAGATCCAGCGGCTTTTGGGCTCGGACATCGTGATGTGTTTCGATGAATGCCCGGCATTGCCCGCCGACCGCACCCGGATCGCCGAGAGCATGCAGCTGTCGATGCGATGGGCGGCGCGGTCTCGCGTGGCGTTTGGCGAGCGGCCGGGGCACGCGCTTTTCGGCATTCAGCAGGGCGGGCTGGAGCGCGATCTGCGTGGCGAAAGCGCCGAGGCGCTCTGCGAGATCGGGTTCGAGGGCTACGCGATCGGCGGCCTGGCCGTGGGCGAGGGGCAGGAGAAGATGTTCGATTGCCTCGATTACGCGCCCGACATGCTGCCCAGGGACAAGCCGCGTTACCTGATGGGGGTGGGCAAGCCCGATGATATCGTGGGGGCGGTGGCGCGCGGCATCGACATGATGGATTGCGTGCTGCCCTCGCGCTCGGGCCGCACGGGGCAGGTTTTCACCCGGCGCGGTGTGGTCAACATCAAGAATGCCCGCCATGCCGAGGATCCGCGCCCGCTGGACGAGGCCTGCGGCTGCCCGGCCTGCCGCAGCTATTCCCGCGCCTATCTGCATCATGTGTTCCGGTCGCAGGAGATCATTTCCTCGATGCTGCTGACGTGGCATAATCTACATTATTATCAGGAGCTTATGGCAGGAATGCGCGACGCGATCGCGGCCGACACCTTCACCCGGTGGCAGTCCGATTTCCACGATGCCCGGACTGCGGGAGACATCGAACCGCTCTGATCGGGGCTGTTGGGCTTCAGAAGAGCCCGAACCGTTTTCTTTTTGCCGCGCGGGGCGCGAACTGGTAGCCGCACCCCTCGAAGAAGGCCCGCACCCTGGGCGTCAGCATGCCCTTGCCGGAGGCGTATTGCGGCAGATCAAACCCGCCGCCATAGTTGATTTCCACCACCACCGGGCCCGCCTCGGTGATCGCGATGTCGGTAGATTGATAGCGGATCGGGGCAAAGATCCGCGCGGCGCGTTCGTTGATCTCACGCAATGCATCCCAATGCGGCAGACACAGGCCCATCAGACCGGCAATCTCGGGGTGATCGGGCAGGAATTCGGTCTCGATGCCGCGCCTTGCAACGGTTTCGATCCGCCCGGTGTCAACATCGACCGCGCAGGCCAGATTGCCGGGGCGCCAGAATGCGTCGGCGATATTGTCGCCCTGCGGCAGCTTGATGACGGACATGGGGCAATAAACCCCCTCATCGCTTACCAGATTGACCATCCGAACGGTTGCCAGCGCCGAGGCATATTGCGCAAAGCCGGAATGGTTCGTCAGCACCTTTTGCAGCAAATAGGAACTGGTGCCGACAAACTCGTTCAGGAAATCCGCGTAGCGCATCGGGTCATGGCCTTCGCAGTGGATCCTTTCGGCATCGCCCCCGGTCACGCAAAACGCGCCAAAGCTCACCATTCCGCCGGTGATCTTGCCGAAAAGCCGCTGGTCCGGCGTGGCGGTCACAAGGTCGCGCAGCGCCTCGGGCGTGGAAATCTTTGTGTAGCCCGGAAAGATCCGGGCCGATCTGTCGATGATCGCCACAGTGTCGGGCACCGGCACGCCACCTGTCGCCAAAAGGGTCCCGGCGACCGCCTTGTCTTCGGCGCTGCCGGACCAGCCTCTGTCATTGCAGGTATGCGTGATGGGCCAGTGCAGATCGTTGGAAATGAATTGCGCGCGCGCCTCGGCGCTGTGGCGGTCGATGTCGTAAAGCCCGTTGCGGACATATTCCACCATGTTGATCTGCCCGTCCGATCTGGCCATCGCGCCAAATTCGCGCTGGATCCTGAGCGGCGACCGCCCCGAGGCCTTGGCCGCATAGGTCAGCAGATCCTTGTGGCTGCTGTCTCTCATGTCGATGTATTTCTGATGATCCTGGTCAGCCGCGCTTTGGGCCGAGGCGTGAGAATCCAGCATTGTTGACGTTCCTTTTGGTCTGGGCCGCAGCAGTTTATTATCGCATTCTCGTCAAATCTTCGCGATTGCGCAGGGATTGTTTCCGATTTCTCAGGTGGTCGCGGCGATCTTGCGAAATTGGAGTGGTAAAAATGGGGCGACGTTGTGTTCGCTGTTGTTTTCACCCGCAGGGATACTGCCCGCCAGCGCCCGCGATATGGCGGACGCAACCGGGCCGGGGCGTGTTTTCATCACCGGGCGGGCAGGGGCGGCACCGAAGGTCCATCCGCCGCGGGGCGGGCCGGACCGGCGCGCGGGCCTTGAACCAGTGGGCTCGGATCCGGACCCGGAGTTTATGAAATACCCCGGCTTGCGTCACCATGAGGCCAGATCGCGCCTTGCCCCTGATGCGCGTCGGGTGCAAACTGAACCACAACGAGAAAGCAGTTGAAACATCGGTAAAGCGACCCCAGATTTAGGTCTCCTGAACCGGAGCGGGCCCAAGGATTGCTGCACAAAGCGGGATCTCGGCCCTCTTGCCAAAGAACAAGGAAGGCATAATGCCAGACCAGACCATCACCTATCCTGTCCTGCCGCTGCGCGATGTCGTGGTTTTTCCGCATATGATCGTGCCGCTTTTCGTGGGCCGCGAGAAATCGGTGCGCGCGTTGGAAGAGGTCATGCAGGATGACAGGCAGATCCTGCTGTCGAGCCAGATCGACCCGAGCGTCGATGACCCCGAGGCCGACGGCATCTATCGCACCGGCGTGCTGGCCAATGTGCTGCAGCTTTTGAAATTGCCCGACGGCACCGTCAAGGTGCTGGTCGAAGGGCAGAGCCGCGTGCAGATCACCGGCTTTGTCGAGAACGTGGATTTTTTCGAAGCCTCTGCCGAGGATCTGCCCGAAGAGGCCGGCGACCCGGAGGCCATCCAGGCGCTGTTGGGTACCGTCGCCGATGAGTTCGAGCGCTATTCCAAGATCAAGAAGAACATCCCCGAAGAGGCGCTGACCTCGGTCGCGGAATCGACCGAAGCGGCCAAGCTGGCCGATCTGGTCTCGGGCCATCTGGGCATCGAGGTGGAGCAGAAGCAGGACCTGCTGGAAACGCTCAATGTGGCCGAGCGGCTTGAGAAGGTCTATGGCCTGATGCAGGGCGAGCTCAGCGTCATGAAGGTCGAGAAAAAGATCAAGACGCGCGTCAAGAGCCAGATGGAGCGCACGCAGCGCGAATATTATCTGAATGAGCAGATGAAGGCCATTCAGAAAGAGCTGGGCGATGGCGAGGACGGGGCCAACGAGGTGGCCGAGCTTGAGGCCCGCGTGGCCGAGACCAAGCTTTCCAAGGAAGCCCGCGAAAAGGCCGATGGCGAGATCAAGAAGCTGAAATCGATGTCGCCGATGTCGGCCGAGGCCACGGTCGTGCGCAATTATCTCGACTGGATGCTGTCGATCCCCTGGGGCGTGAAAAGCCGCGTCAAAAAGGATCTGAGCCGCGCCGAAAAGGTGCTGGATGACGATCATTACGGGCTGGAAAAGGTCAAGGAACGCATCGTCGAATACCTGGCCGTGCAGCAGCGCAGCCAGAAGCTGAAGGGCCCGATCCTGTGCCTTGTCGGGCCGCCGGGCGTGGGCAAGACCAGCTTGGGCAAATCGGTGGCGCGGGCGACGGGGCGCGAATTTATCCGCATCTCGCTTGGCGGGGTGCGCGACGAAAGCGAGATTCGCGGCCACAGGCGCACCTATATCGGCTCGATGCCCGGCAAGATCATCCAGGCGCTGAAAAAGGCCAAGACCACCAATCCGCTGATCCTGCTCGATGAGATCGACAAGATGGGGCAGGATTTCCGGGGCGACCCGGCCAGCGCCATGCTGGAAGTGCTTGATCCGGAACAAAACTCGACCTTTGTCGATCACTATCTTGAGGTCGAGTATGACCTTTCGAACGTGATGTTCCTGACCACGGCCAACAGCTATAACATGCCCAGCCCGCTGCTGGACCGGATGGAGATCATCCCGCTGGCGGGCTATACCGAGGATGAAAAGCGCGAGATCGCGCGCCAGCATCTGATCACCAAGGTGATCAAGAACCACGGGCTGAAGGCGTCCGAGTTCTCGATCTCGGGCGCGGCGCTGACCGAGATGATCCGCACCTATACCCGCGAGGCCGGGGTGCGGAACCTGGAACGTGAGATCGCCAAGCTGGCGCGCAAGGCGGTGACCATGATCGTCAAGAAAGAGGTCGCCAAGGTCGATGTCACGCCGGACAGTCTGGAAGACATGTTGGGCGTCAAGCGGTTCAAATACGGGTTGGCCGAAAAGGACGATCAGATCGGCGTGGTGACGGGCCTGGCCTGGACCTCCGTCGGTGGCGATCTGCTGTCGATCGAGGCGCTGCGCCTGCCGGGCAAGGGCCGGATGAAGACCACCGGCAAACTGGGCGACGTGATGAAGGAAAGCATCGACGCGGCCAGCTCTTTCGTGCGTTCGATCAGCCCGGCCATCGGGGTGAAACCGCCCAAGTTCGACAAGATCGACATCCACGTGCATGTGCCCGAAGGGGCCACGCCCAAGGATGGCCCCTCGGCCGGGGTCGCCATGGTGACCTCGATCGTGTCGGTGCTGACCCAGATCCCGGTGCGCAAGGATATTGCGATGACGGGCGAGGTGACGCTGCGCGGGCATGTGCTGCCGATTGGCGGATTGAAGGAGAAGCTGTTGGCTGCACTCAGGGGCGGTGTCAAAACCGTGCTGATCCCGGCGGATAACGAAAAAGACCTGCCCGAGATCCCCGACAATGTGAAGGCAGGGTTGGAAATCATCCCGGTCAGCAATGTGCGCGAGGTGCTGAAACACGCGCTGATCCGCTCACCCGAGCCCATCGAATGGGATGAAGAGGCCGAAGAAGCGGCCGCCGCACAGCGTCTGGCGGGTACGGGCGAAGGGTCAGCCGCCACTGCCCATTAACGACGCGAGATTAACATGAAGGCCGCCGCACAACTCTTTGCGCGGCGGCCTTTTTGTTGCGATCAGGATCCCAGACCCTGGGGCAGGGGGCTAGCCGCTGGCGGCGGCAGCGATAAGGACCAACAGGATCAAGGGCACCAGGATGCCACCCGTGCTGCTGCTGGTCTCGGTCGCAATCGAGCTATAGGCCGTTGCCGGCTGCAAGCCGGCCGCGCCTTCAAAGCGGCCATCGCCGCTGCCCCCTTCATCATCGGCAAGCGCCAGTCCCGGTGCCAAAGACACCGCCATCAGTGCGGCTGCAAGTAATTGTCTCATTCAAAATATCCTTCTCCTGAAATGGGCTGCGCGCGGCCCCGGTGAATTATTGGATGCGCACCATCTGCATGCCCAGCAGGCCATAATCGACCAGCATATAGCCGCTTGGATGGGTGATCACCGCCTCGGGTGTGTGGCCGAGCACATCCTGCGCCATGACGCCCCGGAACCGACCGTCAAATCCGGTATAGCCGAACTCGTAGATCGGCAGCCCGTTTGCCGCGGTATCGATCCGAACGATATCGGTTTTCAGGCGTTCGTCACTGGCGGCAACGACGTTGGTGACCGCGAGGTCGCCACCGCTGGCCGCGCTGCCGGCTGTTGCCATGATAAATATCAAGAACAGGATTGGTACCAGCAGATGGCTTTCTTCAAGGCCGGCATCCGTGGCATCCTGGGTTACAATTTCGACCGGCATCGTCGGAGCGGTCTGCGCATAAAGGCTGTTTGCACCAATAAAAGACAGGGCGGTCGTCGCCGCCAAAAGCGTTTTCATCATGTTCCCCCCAATGGACCAAGTGACAGCAAGGTCCGGTCTGTTAATAGCTTAAATCCTTCCGCAACCGGGCCGCGAAAGCAAGGTTTGCGGGCAGTTCGTCGCAGTTGACAGCGCAAGCATCTGATTTTCCTCTCGATCTGGAGTGGCATCGCGGCGCGGCCAATTTGACACGGTTTCAATGCGCAATGATTCGCCAACGGTTGATTCGCAGCCGGATCTGGGCTTGGTTGCGCGGGCTGCATATTAAACGCGGCTTTCGTCGCGTTGCTGGGGAATTTGAGAATGATCACCCGCCGAACCCTTTTGGGTGGGGCTGCTGCTGGCATTGCCATACCGTCCATTATCGGGCGGGCCAATGCTCAGTCGCGGCCCGACTATTCGATACCGATTGAATATACGCGCGGCGGTCCGTCGACCATCACCCGCGTGCCGACCAGCCAGCCGGTCGTTGCCATGACATTCGACGACGGACCGCATGAAAGCCTGACGCCGCAATTGCTGGATATTCTGGCTGCGCGCGACATCCGGGCCACATTCTATGTCGTGGGTCGCCGGGTGAACATGTATCCGCGTCTGACCGAGCGGATCGCCACACAGGGCCACGAGATCGGCAATCACAGCTGGAGCCATCCCCGCCTGACATCGCTTGGCAGCCTGGGGCTGATGCGCGAGCTCGACAATACCTCGATGGTCATTCAGCAGGCCGTGGGCCGACCGCCGGTGACCATGCGCCCGCCCTATGGCCTGTTATCGCCGCGACAGCGCAACATGATCAGCGAAGAACGCTATATGCCAACGATCCTATGGTCGGTCGATCCGCAGGACTGGCGCCGCCCCGGCATCTCGGTGGTGGCACGCCGTATCATCGGCGGGGCCCATGCCGGGGCGGTTATCCTGGCGCATGACATCATCGGCTCGACGGTGCGCGCGATGCCGGCCGCTCTGGATGGGCTGATGGCGCGTGGCTATCGGTTTGTGACCGTCTCGGAATTGGTCGGCTGGCCGCGTTGGAACGAGCGTGACATCGGGTTGCGATACGCCCAGACCGATGACACCTGAGCCCGGAATAATTGCGGGCTGGCGCTGGTGAAATCAATTCCAGGGCGTTACGCTGTCGTTGAATTGGAAACAATCATCGGGCGGGGGCACCATGGCGACATCGGCAAAAACCAGCAAGGCGGCGACAGCGGCAAAGACGAAGGCACGCAAATCCACGGCGGCCGGTAAATCCCGGACAGCGGCCGCGGCGGCCTCGGTCAAGACCCAGTTGACCGGCGTCACCGACGCCCCGGCCCCCGAGACGACCGCGCCGCCCGCACCTGTTTTCAAGATGCAGGAGCTGATGCAGGCCCTGGAGGGGAAATCCGAGTTGAAGCGCGCCGAGTTGCGCCAGACCGTGGGCCATGTGCTCGAGGCGCTTGGCGCGGCTCTGGCAGAGGGCAATGATGTCTCGTTGCCGGGGTTCGGCAAAATCACCGCCAAGCGGCGCGAGGCCAAGCCCGGAGGTGAGCAGATCATCGCGCGTATCAAGCTGAATACGCCCGCGCCGGACCCGGTGCGCACGGCCGTACCCGGAGAAGAGTGATTTCGCGCCCGCCCCCTCTTGCGGCGCGCGAAAACCGACGCTAGAACCCATTTCCACGGCGGGTGATTAGCTCAGTGGTAGAGCGCTTCGTTCACATCGAAGATGTCAGGAGTTCAAATCTCTTATCACCCACCATCCTTTCCCGTTTGCGGTGAATTGGGGTCGTGCATTGCGGATGGCCTGACCGACGCCCGTCCGCCTTGCGGCCAGTCTGGGTCAGGCGGTCACATCTCTTATCATCCACCATCCTTTCCCGTTTGCGGTGAATTGGGGTCGTGCATTGCGGATGGCCTGACCGACGCCCGTCCGCCTTGCGGCCAGTCTGGGTCAGGCGGTCACATCTCTTATCATCCACCATCCTTTCCCGTTTGCGGTGAATTGGGGTCGTGCATTGCGGATGGCCTGACCGCCGCCCGTCCGCCTTGCGGCCAGTCTGGGTCAGGAGGTCACATCTCTTATCACCTGCCGTTTCCCTCGCAGCACGCCGCATTCGACCGGGGCCGGATATGTCGAAACACCCGATCTGGCGGCTGAGCGAATGGGCATCCCGATGAACGTGCCCGAGCTGTGGATCCTGCGCCATGGCCAGACCGAATGGAATGTATCCGGGCGGCTGCAGGGGCTTTTGGATTCGCCGCTGACGCAAACCGGGCAGGCCCAGGCCGCCGCTCAGGGGCGCATTTTGGCCCGCGCGGCCCCGGCTGATGCGATTGCCATTTCCAGCCCGTCGCCGCGCGCGATGCTCACGGCCCGACTGGCCATGCCCGGGCACCAGATAAGCAGCGATGCCCGCCTGACCGAGATCGACCTGGGCCAGTGGCAGGGCTGCGCGCTGACTGAAATTGAACAGGCCCATCCCGAGATCGCGGCCGAGACCGACCCCAACCTGTGGAAATTCAACGCCCCCGGAGGTGAAAGCCTGCCGGCGATGGAGGCGCGGGTGCGCAGCCTTCTGGCCGATCTCACGGCCCCCACGATCCTGGTCACCCATGGCGTGACCTCGCGGCTGATGCGCTGTGTGATCCTGGGCCTGCCCGCTACCGAGCTGTCGGATCTGCCGGGCGGGCAGGGGGTGGTGCATCATCTGCAGGGTGGCGTCGCGCGGGTGCTATCCGGCTGACCGGTCCGGCGCGGTCGGGTCGGCGGCTTTCATCTTGCGGTGATGCCAGATCGCGGCTGTCGTCAGCCCGGCGACGCCCAGGGCCAGCGAGACCCAAAAGCCGACATTGCTCTCGCCCTCCAGCGCCTCGGCGCCCAGATGCGCCAGCACGAAACTGGCCGGAATGATCCCCGCCAGCGTGGCAAGGCCAAAGCGCCAGAAGGTGATCCGGCTCAACCCTGCCGCATAGCTGATCGCGTCGAAGGATATGAAGGGCAGCAGGCGGCTGATGAACACGGTGAACATGAGCGCATTCTGCGAGCCGAAAAACCGGTTGTTCATGCGCGCGCCAAGCCAGCGCTCGACGGTATCGCGGCCAAGATAGCGGGCGATAAGAAAGGCCACGACCGCGCCGGTTTCCGCGCCGATAGCGACCAGAACCGTGCCCCAGAGATGGCCATAGACCAGCCCCGCCGCCAGGGCGATGGGCGCGCTCGGGATCGGGCTGGCCACGATGGCCAGCGTCATCAGGCCGATAACCGCCAGCGGCCCCACCGGCCCGGCCCGCATCACGACATCCCGGATGCTTTCGGTGTCGATGCTGTTCAGCCCGGCATTGATCGGCCCCCAGAACAGAACCGTCGCCGCCAGCGCCGCAAGCAGGATGGCCGCGATTGCAAGAGGCCGGGGGCGATTGACACCTGTCATCAAATCAAGGGGACCACACCATAAAGCAGCAGCAAAAAGCCCGCCGCGAGAAGATCGACGATCACGCAAAAGGAGATATACCATTGCGGCACCGGCGCGCCAAAGCCGGGCCTGTGATGCAGATGATCCCAGCCGGCATGAAGCGCAAGCCCGAGCGGCAGAAAGATCCAGTGCACCCAGATGCCCAGCACCGCGACAAGACCGAAGCCCATGGCGGTCATCAATTCGAACCAGAAGACCCGCGCCTCGGTGGCGGTCGCGGCAAACCCGATATAGGCTCCGCCGATCAGGGCCAGCGTCACACCCGACAGGGCGATCGACGCCTCAAGCGGCACGAAAAAATGCAGCGGCGCAAATATCAGAAAGACGAGACCCGCAAGGGCCCCCGGCGATGGCAGCGACGCGCCCGCGCCTGTCGGCAAGGAGTTTTGCATCGGTCCCGGTCCTTTCTCCTGGCGGGCCCCTCTTATCTAGGGGCTCCACCGGGAGGAAGGTCAACACCCTCTCCCGACAGGCGGCAATGGGGTGCTCAGATTGCGTCGACGGCTTTTTTCAGGCCTTCGGTCACCTCGCCCGCGATCTCGATCAGCTCGTCATTGTCAACTGCCGACATCGAGGCGACCGGGTCGATCGCCGTCACTTCGGTGCCCTCGGGCAATTCGCGCAGGATCACATTGCAGGGCAACATGACGCCGATATGCGGCTCGGCTGTGATGGCGCGGTATGCGTGGCGCGGGCTGCAGGCACCCAGTATGCGATACCCGTCGATGATAGCGCCGATCTTCTTTTCCAGCGTGGTCTTGACGTCGATTTCGGTCAACACGCCAAAGCCTTGTTCCTGAAGGCTGTTTCTGATCCGGGCCTCGGCATCTTCCATCGTCGTGTCGGTCAACACGCGGGTGTATTTATAGCTCATGTCGGTCTCTTTTCTGGTATTTTGCTTTTTCACCGGCGCAGTATGGTCTGGCGGCACGAGCCTGAGAATGCCCGCGCCGCCAGTCTCAGGTCAATTGCCTTGCGTCATATTCGACCCGTTCATGCCGGGCATCTGAGCGTTTGCGCCGCCAGCCTGGCCGGGCATCTGAGCGTTGGCACCGCCAGCCTGGCCGGGCATCTGGGCGTTCGCGCCGCCAGCCATGCCCTGCGCCTGGCCGCCCATCATGGCACCGCCCATCATACCCGCGCCGCCGATGCCGGCCTGTGCCATGCGCTCGACGCGCGCGGTCATTTCATCCGCGGTGATCGCCCCGTCCCCATCGGCATCCAGGTCCTGGAACCTGTCGACCATGGCTTCGCGCACCATATCGAGATAGAGCGCCTGATATTCGGCCAGCGACAAAGTTCCGTCGCCATCCTGGTCGAAATCTTCAAGCTCGGCCATGAGCCCGGCGCGCATTTCCGCGACCGTCACGGTGCCATCTTCGTCAACATCGAAGTTCTGCATCATCATGCCGCCGGCTACGCCGCCACCCATCATGCCGCCGGCTGCGCCGCCGCCCATCATGCCGCCGCCTGCGCCGCCACCCATCATGCCGCCGGCTGCGCCGCCGCCCATCATGCCGCCGCCTGCGCCGCCGCCCATCATGCCGCCGCCTGCGCCGCCGCCCATCATGCCGCCGCCTGCGCCGCCACCCATCATGCCGCCGCGCTGCATCATCTGCATCATTTGCATCATCTGCTGCATCATCGCATTCTGGCCGCCGCCATGCGGTCCTGCGCCGGCACCGCCGCCATAGGCTCCGCCCGCGCCGCCGCCATGCGGCCCGACCTGACGGACTGCCTCGGTTTTCGGGGCGTCATCGCCGTGGTCGGCCTCGGCAAAGGCCGCGGTCGTGAATGCCAGGGGCGCGGCTGCTGCGAGGGTAAGTAACATGAGCGATTTCATGGGATATCTCCAATTCTGCGTTGAAACCAAATCGTGATCGCTACATGGCATATTTGGCGCAACACGGAAGCCCGGCTTGTGTATCAATACGTCACGCCGGCGCAGGCTGATACAAACGGTGACAATTTCCCGGCGGAAATGCCGGATTGAGTGTCGTAGAAAGGGGCAATGAAACCGGAAAGCCCTCATATCCTGGTCGTAGATGACCACCGCGACATCCGTGATGCGGTCACGCGGTTTCTGCAAAGAAACGGCATGCGCGCCACATCGGCCATGGATGCGGCCGATATGGATCAGAAACTGGCGGTCGGCAGCTTCGATCTTATCGTGCTGGATGTCATGATGCCGGGCGAAGATGGCTTGTCGGTCTGCCGCAGGCTGTCGAGCGAGGGCAGTTGTCCGATCATCATGCTCACCGCGCTTGGCGAAGATACCGACCGTATTATAGGGCTGGAGGTCGGGGCCGACGATTATCTGCCCAAACCCTTCAACCCGCGCGAGCTGCTGGCCCGGATCAAGGCGGTCCTGCGGCGCACCGAAAAAACCGAGAGACTGGCCGGACGACTGGCCGGGCAGACGGTTCGCTTTGCGCATTGGACACTGGATATGGATCGCCGCTGGCTGGTCTCGGATGAGGGCATCGGCGAAGGTCTGTCGAACTCGGAATTCCGGTTGCTGGTCACCATGCTGGAACGGCCGCGCATCGTCTTGAGCCGGGAACAGCTGCTGGATCTGACGGCGGGCCGCTCGGCCGGGCCGTTCGATCGCACGATCGACAATCAGGTTAGCCGGCTACGCCGCAAGATCGAGGCCGATCCGATGCGCCCCAAGATCATCACCACGGTGCGCAATGGTGGCTACAGCCTGTCCAGCGATGTACATGAGATGCCATGATTCGCCGTTTTTTCATGAGCCTGCGCGGGCAGTTGATCCTGTTGCTTCTGGGGGTGCTGTTGGCCGCGCAGATCGTGGCGCTGTTGTTTTTCGTCGATGAGCGCAGCCTGGCGGTGCGCGCCGCCCTGGGCTTTGAGGCGACGGGGCGCGCGGCCAGTGTCACGCGTCTGTTGGAAGATGCCCCCAGTGAGCTGCATGCCGCCATCTTGCGGGCGGCCAATTCGCCGCTGGTGCGCTTTGAGATGACCGCCGAGCCCGCGATCGAGCGCCATAACGATCAGGATTCCGGTCCCGTCGAGGACCGGATCCGCGCGCTGCTGGACGATCCTTTCACCCGTGAGGTCCGGGTCGATGTGCATGAAGTCCAGGGCACCATCCTGCCCTTGCCGCATCTGTCGCCTGACATGGCCAATATGCATTCGGCGATGGCCGGCAACGACATGTCGGCGCTGGAGATGAGCGTTTCGGTGGCGCTGACGAGCGGCGATTGGCTGAATGTTCAAACCCGGTTCGAGCGGCCGCCTTTGCAATGGGGCTGGGGCTCGACCCTGGCATTCGTGCTGACGGCGGCGGGCCTTCTGGCAAGCGGTTTTTGGTACCTGATGGCCCGCATCACCGGCCCCTTGCGCGATCTGGCCGTGGCCAGCGAGCAGTTGGGGCGCGGTGCGGAAATGGACCCGGTCGCCCCGACCGGCCCGACCGAGGTGCGCGATCTGACGGCTGCCTTTGGGATCATGCAGGAACGCCTGACCCGGTTCGTCGAGGATCGCACACGGATACTGGCCGCCATTGGCCATGATCTGCGTTCGCCGCTGACCGCGCTCAGGGTGCATTCGGAAATGGTCGATGACGACGAAACCCGCGATCATCTTGTGGCCAGTGTCGAAGAGATGCAGGGCATGCTGGATGCGACCCTGTCATATGCGCGCGGCGTCAGCGCCTCGGAGGCCTCCGAACAGGTCGAGATCGGGCAGGTTCTGTCGGATATCAACCAGACCATGCCAACCGGGTTTGCGCTTGGGCGGGGGCCTGAACTGGTGATCTCGGTGCGGCCTTTTGCGTTTCGACGGGCTTTGCGGAACCTGATAGAGAACGCGCAACGATACGGCGGTGGCGCCCAGGTCACATTTGAAGAACAGGATGGCACCGCGGTGATTGAGATCGCAGATCAGGGACCGGGTATTCCCGAAACGCAGCTCGAAGAGGTGTTCGCCCCGTTCCAGCGCCTGGACAGCTCGCGGTCGCTGGATACCGGCGGCCATGGCCTGGGGCTTTCGATTGCACGCAGCATTTTGCGGGCGCATGGCGGCGATGTCACATTGCGCAATGCGCCCCAGGGCGGGCTGGTGGCACATGTCACCGTGCCGGCCGACGCCACGCCGGGCAGTGACGCCCCGGGGCTGGATATCGGTACGGTGGATCCCGTGCCGCTAAACGACTACAGACCCGCATCGCGGGCTAATTCATGAGGCAGATATGATCCCTGAAATAGGACAGTTCTCTCTGGCGATCGCGCTCGGGTTTGCATTGGTGCAGAGCATTCTGCCAATGCTCGGGGCGGCGCGGGGCAATGTTTTGTGGATGCGCAGCGCGCATGCCACATCGCTGGCGCAGGTGACTTTCACGCTGATCGCCTTTGCGGCGCTGATGCGTTCATTCGTGGTCAGCGATTTCACCGTGCTGAACGTCGTCGAGAACTCGAATTCGTTAAAGCCGCTCTTGTTCAAGATCGCGGGCACATGGGCCAGCCACGAGGGATCGCTGCTGCTCTGGGTGCTGATCCTGACAATATTCGGCGCGGCGGTATCGTTCTTTGGCACCAATATCTCGGAAGGGCTGCGCGCCCGGACGCTGTCGGTTCAGGCCTGGATCAGCGTCGGGTTCTTCAGCTTCATGATCTTTACCTCGAACCCGTTCGAGCGCGTATTCCCGCCGCCGCCCGATGGCAATGACCTGAACCCGCTGCTGCAGGATATCGGTCTCGCCATGCACCCGCCGCTGCTTTATATCGGCTATGTCGGCTTTTCGATCGTGTTCTCCTTTGCCGTTGCGGCCCTGATCGAGGGCCGGGTCGATGCCGCCTGGGCGCGGTGGGTCCGGCCCTGGACGCTGGCCTCGTGGATCAGCCTGACCGCAGGCATCGCCCTGGGATCGTGGTGGGCCTATTACGAGCTTGGCTGGGGTGGCTGGTGGTTCTGGGATCCGGTCGAAAACGTCAGCTTCATGCCCTGGCTTTTGGGTACTGCTCTGTTGCATTCGGCCATCGTGACCGAAAAACGGGGCGCGCTGAAAAGCTGGACGATCCTGTTGGCGATCCTGACGTTTTCACTGTCGCTTTTGGGGGCGTTCATCGTTCGCTCGGGGCTGTTGACCTCGGTGCATGCCTTTGCTGTCGACCCCTTGCGCGGACTTTATCTGCTGGGTCTGTTGGGGCTTAGCATTGGCGGGTCGCTGACGCTTTACGCCTGGCGCGCGCCATCGCTGGAACCGGGGGGGCTGTTCCGCCCGGTCAGCCGCGAGGCGGGGTTGCTGGTCAACAACCTCTTTTTGGCCACCGCCACCGGTACGGTTCTGTTCGGCACGCTCTATCCGCTTTTTGTCGAGGCTCTGGTGGGCGAACGCCTGTCGGTCGGGCCGCCGTTTTTCAACGCTGTCTTCATCCCGCTCATGCTGCCGCTGATCATCCTGATGGGGTTGGGGCCGTTCCTGTCGTGGAAACGGGCCGATCTGGCGGGCGTTATGGACCGGCTGAAATTCGTCCTGGCACTGTCGGTGCTGGCTGCGTTGGTGGTCTGGTATCTGTCTGAGGGTGGACCGGTCTTGGCCTATCTGACGATCGCCATTTCTACCTGGCTGCTGCTGTCGACGCTGTTGGAATGGGCCGGGCGGATCCGTTTGGGCAAAGCGCCAATGCGCGAGTCGATGCGCCGGGCGCGCAATCTGCCGCGCTCCGCGCACGGCACCACGCTGGCCCATGCCGGGCTTGCCGTTGTGATGTTCGGCTTTGTCGGATCGACCGCCTGGAAATACGAGGAAGTGGTCTTTGTCACCCCCGGCAGCGAGATTTCAATCGCGGGCTTTGACGTGGTCTTTGAAGGGATTGAGCGGGTGATCGGGCCGAACTACGTGGCCAATCGCGGCACATTGACCGTCACACGCGACGGCGAGTATGTGACGTCGCTCTTGCCCGAGAGGCGCAACTACCCGGTGGCGCAATACAGCACTACCGAATCCTCGATCAGGTCCACCCTGCTGGGTGATCTTTATGCCACGCTGACGGAACCCTCCGATGCCACGGCCAGCGCCGAAGGCGTCTGGACGCTGCGCATTCTCTATGAGCCGTTGGTGTTCCTGATCTGGTTGGGCTCGGTCATGTTGATCCTGGGGGGCGCGCTATCCTTGTCGGACCGTCGATTGCGGGTCGGGGCCCCCCGACGCACACCTGCGGCCAATGTGGCCACAACCCCGGCGGAGTAACGTTATGAAACGACTTCTTTTTGCAAGTCCGGTGCTGATCTCGTTGATCTTTGGCGGGTTCTTCCTATGGGGCTTGGATCCCGAACGCGATCCAAGCGCGATCCCCTCGGTTCTGATCTCGCGGCCGGCCCCCGAGTTCAGCCTGCCCGAGGTCGCGGGAACCGGGGTGCCCGGGTTTTCGCGCGGCGATCTGGAATCCAACCCCGAACCCGTTGTGGTGAATGTGTTTGCGTCCTGGTGCGTGCCCTGCCGGGCCGAACACGCGGTTCTGACACGGATGGTCGAAGAGGATGGCGTGCGCCTCTTTGGTATCAACTATCAAGACGAGCCTGAGGATGCAGCGCGCTGGCTGGCCGAGCTTGGCAATCCCTATGAACGGATCGGATCCGATCTGGAGGGGCGCGTGGCGCTGGAATGGGGCCTGACCGGGGTGCCCGAGACCTTTATCGTCGGCGGCGACGGGACCGTGCTGTATAAATATGTCGGTCCGGTTGTTGGCGAAACCGCGATCCGGGAGTTCACCACCGCGCTTGAACAGGCCCGCCGGGAGGGAACCTCATGATCACCCGGCTCATTCTGATCTTCATGCTGGCCTTTGCTCCGATGAGCGCGGCCTTCGCGGTCGAACCCGACGAGATGCTGGACGATCCGGTGTTGGAGGCGCGCGCGCGTGACGTTTCGCGGCAACTGCGCTGTGTGGTGTGTCAGAACCAGGATATCGACAGCTCGAATGCCGGTATCGCGCGCGATATGCGCCTTTTGGTGCGGGAGCGTCTTGTCGCGGGCGACACCAATGACGAGGTTCTCGAATTTATGGTCGCGCGCTATGGCAATTTCGTGCTGCTGCGCCCGCCGTTCAATTCCCAGACCTACCTGCTGTGGTTTGCGCCGCTGGCGCTGGCGCTTGCTGCAGGTGGGATCGGGATTTCCGTTATTTGGCAGGTGCGACGCAAAAACGCGCATCCCGACGATCTGACCGCGGCCGAAGATGCCGCAATCCAGGCCCTTCTGGATGCTGATGCAGAGGACGAACCACAATCATGATGTTGACGTTGATTTTTGTAGGGCTGGGGGTTTTCGCAGCCCTGTTCATGCTGCTGCCGCTGGCCGGCGAGGCGGAGATGAATGACGATCGGGACGCGGGCGCGATGGCGGTTCTGCGCGACCAGCTGACCGAGATCGACCGCGATCAGGCGCGCGGCCTGATCGACGAGACCGAAGCCCGGGACGCGGCGATCGAGATCAAGCGGCGGCTCCTGGCGGTGTCAAATGCGGGCACCGATCGCAAACGGGCGACCCGGAGCGGCGGGTGGCTCATCGGCGTGGCGCTTGTTGTTGTCGGCGCGACCGGGGTGGGCCTCTATACCCAGCTCGGGCAGCCCGCCATGCCGAGCATGCCCTTTGCCGAGCGCAGCGAAGAACGCGATGCCTCGACCGAGATGACGGGGCTGGCCGAAGAGCTGCGCACACGGTTGCTGGCCAGCGAAGATGGTGGCCCGCATGATGGCTGGATCCTGCTTGGTCAGACCTATATGCGGCTGAGCAACTATCCCGGAGCGGTCGAGGCCTTTGGCGTGGCTGCGGAGCATCCCGAAGCGACATCGGCGACCTTTTCGCAAGTTGCCGAGGCTATGATCGCGGCCGAGAATGGCGTGGTAACGCCGCCGGCGCAGGATGCGATCGACCGCGCGGTCGAGATGGATCCGACCAACCCGGCGGCGATTTACTACCAGTCGATCGCGTTTGAACAGATCGGGCGCACCGCCGAGGCCTATGATATGCTGGCCGCGCGTATCGGGCAGGAAACCGAGATCACGCCCTGGATGGAGTTCTTTGTGGCCCGTCTCAACAGGCTGGGCGAACGTCTGGACCGGCCGGCAGTCGGCCCGATGGCGCTGTTGGGAGGTGGCGATGGCGCGCCGGGGCCCACGGCCGGTGACGTTGCGGCGGCGGCGGAGATGTCGCCCGAACAGCGTGCCGCCTTCGTTGAATCCATGGTCGAGCGCCTGGCCACGCGGCTGGAGGAAGAACCCGACGATCTGGAGGGGTGGCTGCGCCTGGCCAATGCCTACCGGGTTCTGGGCGATGACGCGAGCGCGCGCGAGGCACTGACACGGGCCGAGCCGCTGCTGCCCGAAACCGGTCCCGAACGGCAGGCCTTTGACGAGCTTTCGGGCGAATTGGCCCCGTAACCACGCCGGGACGCCGCCCCGCGGCGCTGTGACAATAATGGCCCCCGCCGGTTCCGGCGGGGGCCATTTTACATTCAAGGCCCGTCTTGGAAGGGTGCCATCCCCGGCCGCGTTGAGAACCGTGACATCAGGCAGCGCGCGGGCGGGCGGGGGCAGGATGTGCGATAGATGGATATGTCCACGCCTGCCGACACCGGTATCGCGCGGCTTGCACGGGCGACATCCCAAGGGCAGAGCGACCCGGGCGCATGCCAATGACCGCCCGCCGCTGCTGGACAGCTCGACCCCGTGGTGGCGCGTAAGCCCGGCTGCGCTGCGGCCGGTGAACCACGTTTGCAGCCCGCGCAGGCGATAGGCCGCGCCCCCGCGGGCATTGGCCCGGCAGGGTCGCGCCGGCATGCAGAGCGGCAGGCGCGTGGCGACGGCGGGCGGGGCCCGCCGCGGGCTCAGCCTCCGGACGCCACGTTGCGCGTTGCGGCGTCGCGCAGGGCCTGCATCACGGCCTCGGTGCTCAACAGCTCCGACAGCACGATACCGTTCGGCGCACCCGGCCCGTAGACCGCGTTGAACGGGATCCCGAACCGATCGAAAGAGGCAAGGTAACGCGAGATATCCTCGTTCGGGCGGGTCCAGTCGGCGCGCATCGCAACCACGCCGGGGGCGGCCAGTTCGCTGACGACCGGCTCACGGTCCAGCACCAGGAGCTTGTTGGCCTGACAGGTCAGACACCAATCCGCGGTCACGTCGACAAATACCACATCGCCCTGCGAGACCAGGCGGGCAATCTGGGCCCGATCAAATTCGACCCACTCGGTCGCAATACCCGGCGTCTCGGCGGCGGCCTGATCGGCCAGCTGATTGGCGGCAACCATCGGTGCCAGCGCCAGAATCGCGACCCCGGCCCATTTCGGTGCGCTTGGGATCCGCCGCAGCGCGATCAGACCGATCAGGGCCACGGTAAGGCCGACCGCGGCATAGGTCGCGGTCGCGCCGGCCACGCCGGACATGACCCAGATCAGCCAGGCCGCGGTCGCAATCAACAGCAGCCCCAGCACGGCCTTGAGCGCAATCATCCAGCGCCCGGGCTTGGGCATGATCTGTGCCAGGCGCGGATAGGCGGCGACGGCGAAATAGGGCAGCGCCAGACCGAGGCCCAGACCGGTAAAGACCACCGCGATATCCAAGGCCCCTCCGGTCAGCGCAAAGGCGATCGCGGTGCCCAGAAACGGGGCCGAGCAGGGCGTCGCCAGCACGGCCGCGAACGCCCCGGTCGCGAAATCGCCGGCATGGCCGCCGCGCGCGCCGCTATTGGCCAGCCGGGTCTGTAACCCCGAGGGGAGAGAAATCTCGAACACGCCCAACATATTCGCGGCAAAAACCGCAAGCACGACGACCATCAGCGACAGAAATACCGGGTTCTGGAACTGCAGCCCCCACCCGACGGTGACGCCAACGCGCTGCAATCCGAACGTGACCGCGGCCAGGAACCACATAAAGGCCATGACCCCAAGCGCCGAGGCCAGAAAGCTGGACCGGATGGCCCCGCGGCTCTTGCCCTTGCCCGACACGACCGAGGCCAGCTTGATCGACAGCACCGGCAACACGCAGGGCATCACATTCAGGATCAGTCCGCCGGAAAACGCCACCAGCGCGATCCAGGCAAGCGCCGCGACCGTGGCCTGGGCCCGCATCAGGGTAAAAGGCGCGACCGGCATTTCGCTCAGCGGCGAGGCGGGCAGGGTGACCGCCTCTGCGCCATCGGTAATGGTGATCGTCGGCGTGTCGGGGGCGTCGTCGCCAAGCCCGAGGATCGGGAACTGCGCCCACAGCACCGTGCCGCCGCTGCCAAGGCGGATATCGGGCACGCCAAAGGCGGTATATTCGCCCATCTCGGGGAACATGTCGGGGGCGTCGAACGGACGGACGGCCAGTGCCGTGACGGTTAGGGTGCGACCCTCTACATCGACAAATGCGGCCACCTCGGTGGCCATGTCGGAGGGGCCTTCAAACGGGACCAGGGCGGCAAATTCGCCGATCCGCGCGGCCGAGTCCTGATCGATGACGCCGGGCCCCGATGCATTCGCGGGCAAATCGACGGACAGCGTGAAATCATTCGGCACACAAACATCCGAACAGACGAGCAGCTCGACATCGGTCCGCAGGCTGGCGGCTTCGCCGGGGCGCTCAAGGCTGATCCGCACGGGCAAAACGACATCGCCCGAATAGCCGAAATTCTGGATCCCGAAGGCTGTGAACCGATCCGGGGCGGGCCATAGGATTTCGAAGCTTTCGACATTATCGGAGGCCGAGAAATCCATCTCGGGCGGCAATCCGACCTCGCCGGGGCTGCGCCAATAGGTCTTCCAGCCTTCGGTCATCGACATGGCCAGCCCCGCCGAAATCGATGAGGCCCCCGGCGCGATCCAGTTTTCGGCCGTGATCAGCGCCACTTCGACCGCGACCGAGCTTTCGGTGGCCGAGGTCGCGGCATCGGCGGGCACGGTTGGCGGCACCAGCAAAGCCAGGGCTGCGGCAAGGGCGCTGAACGGGGCGGTCCATTTCATCGGGTTTACTTTCACGGTACGGGTTTTTGCGGCGGGCGCGGGCGCGCGGGCAAGGAAAGGATCGGGGCGGCGTGTGACATTGGACGTGACAGGCCGCGGTGTTGGCGGGTCGGCCCCAAGGGCCGGGGTTACTGTATCAAATAGCCTTCGCGGCCATCGGCACAGAGAACCTGGTATAGCCCGTCGCCCAGATCCTGCACAGCCTGGCAGTCCTGCGCCGGAACGGTCGGCTGATATCCCGAGGTGCTCTGCGTGACGATATTACTATAGGGGCATTGCTGCGAAAGCGAGCCACAGCCGGCCAGGGCCAGTAACATGACCGCGAGGTAGCGGCCCTTGACCCGGAAAAAACCGGGCAGGGCCGCTGTTACGTGAGTGTGGCGTGCGGGCCGCGCAATATATGTGTTCACTGTGCGACCCTTGACGTCGTCGGTGCTATCGCCACTATCAACGCCGTTCCTGCGCTGGAAGGTCAATGATACATACTGATACAAAAATCACGTATTGTCAGTCAGGCCGTTATTGACGTTCCCCCACTGGAATGACCGAAGACCCGGGGGCTTATATTTTCGAGCGCAGAGGCAGTTATGAAAAATAAAGCAACACGGCCGATGTCGCGCCGCCATGTGCTGATTGCCGGGGCCGGGGGGGCATCTTTCTTGGCGGCTCCAACGGTATTGATGGCATCGGGCGATACCGGCGGTGCGCCGACGCGGCGCAATATCTCTTCCTTTGCACTGCATGAGTGGCAGGATTATTTCGACGCGCTTGGGCGCGGCATCATCATCTCGGACACCAACCGGCGGGTGCTTCAGCACTGGAGCTCGGACGGCGACATGCGGGTCTATCCGACCTCGGTGCCGCTGACGGATGAGTTGACGCGCCGCGGCTATACCTCGGTGGTCGAAAAGCGTGAGAATCCCGGTTGGACCCCGACCCCCTCGATGCGCATCCGCAATCCCGAATGGCCCGCTTTCGTGCCCGGCGGCGACCCGCTCAATCCGCTTGGTACCCGGGCGCTGTATCTGAGCTGGCAATATTACCGCATTCACGGCACCCAGGATTCGCGCAAGATCGGGCGGCGGTCGTCGAACGGCTGCATCGGGCTATATAATGAGCAGATCGAAGAGGTATATGATCGCACCCCGGTGGGCACGCAGGTCATATTGATCTAGAATATCCAATGTTGAAAACCCCAGGAAAGTTTACGAAATGTCAAAAAGAGGCCTTGGGATCGGTGCCGTCCTCCTTGCCGGTATCGTTGTGCTGGCAGGTGTTTACCTGACACGCGCCCCCCAGACAGCAGCCCCCCAAACAGCAGGCACCGAACAGGCCGCGACCGGCTCCGCGCCGGCCGAGGTCACCTTGGTGCCCGGAAACCCGATGGCGGCCCCCGATACCTCCATGATCGAGGCGTTCGGAGCCCTCGTGCAGGTCGACGTGCCCGACGAGTTTTCGCCGCAGGCGCAGATCGGCGAGCGTGTGTTCAACGCCTCTTGCGCCGCCTGTCATGGCACCAACGCCGCCGGGCAAAACGGCGTCGCGCCGCCGCTGATCTTCATCACCTATGCGCCGAATCACCATGGCGACGGTGCGTTCCTGAGCGCCGCGCGCAATGGCGTTCAGTCGCATCACTGGGATTTCGGCAACATGCCCCCGATCGAAGGGCTGACCAACTCCGATATCGCAGCACTTGTGCGCTATATCCGCGAACTGCAGCGCGAGAACGGGATATTCTGAGGCCTGCCACAGGCGCGTCGCCGCGCCTGAGCCGCCCATCGGTGCATGTTGGCCTGATGCGCATTCTCAGAGATCCGGGCCGCGATGGCCCGGTCTCTGGGTGATCAATCCACTTCGCCCCGGTGCGCGCGTTTGTGCCGGCACCGGCTCAACCGCATGTTGAAGGACAGCGCGATCATGCAAACCAGACGACAATTCATAGCAAGCTCGGCCGCCGCGGCGGGCCTGTTGGCGGGCACCGCACCGCGCATCGCCGGTGCCGCCGCGCATTTCGAGGCGATGGAGCTGCGCGCGGGCTTTGTGCAACTGGCCCCCGAGAGTTACCCCGCGACCGGGATCTGGGGCGTTGACGGGACCGTCCCGGGGGCCGTCCTGCGGGTCGCGCAAGGCGGGCGGATGCAGCGGCGGTTGATCAACTCTTTGCCGCAGGCCACCGCCATGCATTGGCACGGCATCCGCATCGACAATGCGATGGACGGGGTGCCGGGCCTGACCCAGGATGCCATCGCGGCCGGTGGCAGCTTTGACTATGATTTTGTCACGCCCGATGCCGGAACCTTTTGGTATCATTCGCATAATCAATCTGTGGAACAGGTTGCGCGTGGTCTTCGGGGGGCATTGATCGTCGAGGAGCCCGATCCGATCGATGTTGATCGCGATGAGGTTCTGGTGCTGGATGACTGGCTGATCGATCCCGAAACCGGCCAGCTGGACGACGATTTTGCCTCCCCCCACAGCCGCAGCCATGCCGGGCGTCTCGGCAATCTGGTCACCACCAACGGGGCGATGGACCATGTGCTGCCGGCGCAGCGCTATGAACGTCTGCGCCTGCGCCTGATCAACGCCGCCAATGCCCGGATCTTTGCGCTTGGCCTGGTTGGGTTGGAGGGCTGGATCGTCGCGCTGGACGGGATGCCTCTGCCTGCGCCCGAGCCGGTCACCGACAGCCTGATCCTCGGCCCCGGCCAGCGGGCCGATCTGATCGTCGATGTGATGGCCGATGAGGGCGAGGCGGCATTCCTGGCACGCGTTGAAACCGAAGGCCCCCAGTCGCAGGTTGCCTTTCAGGTCAGCGGCCGCGCCGCTCTTGCGCGACGGCCCGCTCCGGCCGCGTTGCCGCCCAACCCCGATCAGGCGGTCGATCTTTTGGGTGACGTGGCGGTTCTGGATCTGAACATGCAGGGCGGCGCGATGGGCAGTCTGCGCCGGGCTGTGCTGGACGGTGAAAGCAGGAACTTTAACGAATTGCTGCAGGCAAATCAGTTCTGGTCCTTCAACGGCATTGTCGGCATGACCGACACACCGCTGGCACGGCTGGAGCGGGGCCAGACGGCGCGCCTGTCGATCTTCAATGACAGCAATTTCCCGCATGCCATACATTTGCATGGGATGCATTTTCGCGAGGTGCTGGCCGGTGACGCGCTTGGGCCCTTGCGTGATACGTTGCTGATGACGCGCGGCGAGCGCCGCGAAATTGCCTTTACCGCCGGCAATCCCGGCGATTGGCTGTTACATTGCCACATGCTATCGCATGCAGAGGCCGGAATGATGACATGGGTGCAGGTCGCATGAACAGGATTTTGGGAATTGGATTGGTGGGTCTGGCTGTCATAGCGGCCGTTGCGATGGTGCTGGTCGGCGCGGGCGTGTTTTCCGACGCAACCGATGCCGAACAGACCGACCTGCGCGCGCGGATGCCGGAGGTGGTCGATATCGAACTGGGGGCGGTTCTTTTCGCGCAAAGCTGTTCGGTCTGCCACGGCACCGAGCTGCAGGGGCAGCCCGATTGGCGCTCGCCGGGTGCGGATGGTTTGTTACCGGCCCCACCGCATGACGAAAGCGGGCATACCTGGCACCATCCCGACCGGGTCCTGTTTGATTACACCAAACTGGGCGGCAGTGCCGCGCTGGCGCAGCAGGGTCTGGATTTCGAAAGCGGCATGCCCGCCTTTGGCGATGTTTTGAGTGATGCGGAAATCTGGAATATACTGGCCTTCATTCAGTCGACCTGGCCCGAGCGGACCCAGGAAATTCAGGCGTCAAGAACCGAGGCCGACGAGGCCCGAGGAGATTTGTAATATGAAAATGGTGATGCGATTGGCATTGGCCGTCTGGCTGGCGGTTTTTTCGCCGGCCATCCTGGCGGCACAGGAGTTGAGCGAGGAGAGAGTGCGCGAATTGGTGCGCGAAACGATCCTGGCCAATCCCGAGATCCTGCTGGAGGCGATCGCGGTGCTGGAAAACCGCGCCGCCGAGGCCGAACAGCTGTCGCGCGCCGATATCATCGACCAACAACGCCTGACGCTGGAACGCGATCCCAACGCGCCGGTGGTGGCCAATCCCGATGGCGATGTGACGCTGGTCGAGTTTTTCGATTACAATTGCCCCTATTGCCGCCGGGTGATGCCGACGGTCGGGGCCCTGACCGAGGCCGATACCGGCATACGTCTTGTGTATCGCGAATGGCCGATTTTGGGCGAGGGCTCGATCTTTGCGGCGCGCGCGGCGCTGGCCGCGCGCGCGCAGGGGCTCTATGAGGAATTTCATATCGCGATGATGAGCATGACGGGCCGGGCCGAAGAAGGCTCGGTTCTGAGAATTGCACGCGAGGTCGGGCTGGATGTCGATCAGCTGCTGATCGATATGGAGGCCCCCGAGGTTGATGAGCATATCGAAACCTCGATGCGGCTGGCGGACATGTTGGGCATCACCGGAACGCCGACCTTTATTGTGGGCACGAACCTGATTCCCGGTGCCGTCGATCAGGCGACATTGCAGGCGCTGGTCGACGAGGCGCGCGCCGAAGCCTCGAATTAACCGGCGCATTTCGCGCCGCTGCCATTTTTTTGCGCGCCTTTGGCGGTGTCACGGCAACAGATGTCGATTGAAACATCCGTTCACCAAGGCGTGAATGGATCGGTCGGCCTATCCTGGGCAGCATGGCTGCAAGAGGGTTTCTGTAGGAGGATGTGACATTGAAAAACAACATTGACCGGCGCAGTTTCGCCGCCGGGATAGGGGCCACCGCGTTATTGGCGGCAAATCCCGGAGCGGCGCACCCGTTCACCATGCCCGAACGCTTTCTGCCACAGCTTGTCAATACCGGCCGTGAGGAATGGTTGGCGGGCGAATTGCATGTCCTGCCGGACGATTTCTATCTCTATTTCATGCTGCAGGACGGCTTGGCCATTCGCTATGGGGTCGGTGTCGGGCGCGGCAATCTCTACCATGACGGTGTCTTTACCGTTCAGGACAAGCAGGAATGGCCGCGCTGGCGTCCGACCGACGCCATGATCGCGCGCAATCCCGAGGCCTATGAGCGCTATATCGACGGCATGGAGGGGGGCCCCAACAATCCATTGGGGGCCCGCGCGCTTTATCTCTATGATGATCGCGGCCGTGATACCTATCTCAGGATCCACGGCACCAATGCGCCAAGCACGATCGGAACAGCAGTGTCGAACGGCTGCGCCCGGCTGACCAATGAATATATCATGGATCTCTACCCGCGCGTTGATATGGGCGCGCGCGTGGTGTTGCATCCCAAAGGGTCCGCAGTCTGAAACGACTGCGGCCTGTTTTGGGGTTTCACGCTGAAATCCGGGGCCGCCTGATCAGGCGGCCTTGGACTCATAGCCTGCACTCGAGATCGCGGATTGCAGGCTGACGGCATCGACGCCGGTGTCGACATCGACCACGCGGGTTTCCATGTCAAAGTCGATTTTTGCTGCCGGATCAATGGCTTTTACCGCGGTTTCAATTGCGGATTTGCAATGCCCACAGCTCATTTCAGGAACAGAAAGACGCATCAAATTCTCCTTGGGTTGGGTGTGTGTCTGATGCCGATATGGAACGTTGCTCCACTGGAAGGTCAAGGCAGAGAAAAAAATTGATTTCCCCCTTGATCTTCCAGTGGCGGGAACCTTATCTTCCAGTCGCGGGAACCTTTATGGGCCCGGGAATATGATTCAGGAGACCATCGATGTCCGCCACAGCCACCCCCAAAATTCTCAGCATTGACGGCATGACCTGCGCGTCCTGCGTCGGTCGTGTTGACCGTGCCCTGACCGCGGTCGGCGGTGTGCGGGATGTCAATGTTAATCTGGCCACCGAAAGCGCCGCTTTGGTGGTCGATACCGCCGAGGGCCTGAAAGATGCGGCCACGGCGCTGAATGAACTGGGCTACCCGGCGCGCACCGCACGCGTCACGCTGGCGATCAAATCGATGACCTGCGCCTCTTGTGTCGGCCGCGTTGACCGGGCACTGGCCCAGGTGCCGGGTGTGGTGGAGGTGTCGGTGAACCTGGCGGCCGAAACCGCGCTGGTGACCTATCTCGAAGGCGCGGTGACCACCAGCGAGCTGGCCAAGGCGGCCACCGAGGCGGGGTATCCGGCCTCGGTCGCGGCGGCCGATGACCCGGTCGACCGGACCGCGGAAAAGGAGGCCGAGGCGAAAAAGGCGCTGAACCGGACCCTGACCGCAGGGATTCTGGCGGTGCCGGTGCTGTTTCTCGAAATGGGCCAATACGTGTTTCCGGGTCTGGGTGAGTTCATCAATCAGACCATCGGCCACCAGAACAGCTGGTTGATCCAGTTCGCGCTGACGACCTACATCCTGTTCGTGCCCGGCCGGGCCTTTTACCTCAAGGGCTTTCCGTCTCTGTTCAAGGGCGCGCCCGATATGAACAGCCTGGTCGCTCTGGGCACATCGGCGGCCTATGTCTATTCGCTGGTTTCGGTCTTTGCGCCGTCCCTGTTGCCGGATGTGGCGCGCGAGGTCTATTTCGAGGCCGCCGCCGTCATCGTGTCGCTCATCCTGCTTGGCCGCTATCTGGAATTGCGCGCCAAGGGCCAGACCGGGGCCGCCATCCAGAAACTGCTGGGATTGCAGGTGCGCACGGCGCGGGTGCAGCGCGGCGATGACGTCGTTGACGTGGCCATCGAGGATCTCGTTCTGGGCGACATCCTGATCGTGCGCCCGGGCGAACGGCTCGCGGTTGATGGCGAAATCGTCGATGGCTCCAGCCATGTCGATGAAAGCATGATCACCGGCGAACCGATCCCGGAGGAGAAAACCGTGGGGGCCTCGGTCACCGGCGGCACGGTCAACGGCGCGGGCAGTTTCCGGTTCCGCGCCACGCGGGTCGGGGCCGATACCACGCTGTCGCAGATCATCCGCATGGTCCAGGAGGCCCAGGGAGCCAAGCTGCCGATCCAGGATCTGGTCGATCGGGTGACGCTGTGGTTCGTGCCCGCCGTCATGGTGCTGGCGGCTCTGACGGTCGCGGTCTGGTTGGTTGTGGGCCCCGATCCCGCGATCACTTTTGCCCTGATTGCCGGTGTGTCGGTTCTGATCATTGCCTGCCCCTGTGCCATGGGTCTGGCGACGCCGACCTCGATCATGGTGGGCACGGGCCGGGCCGCCGAAATGGGTGTGCTCTTTCGTAAAGGCGATGCATTGCAGCAATTGGGCGATGTCTCGGTCGTGGCGCTGGACAAGACCGGCACCATCACCATGGGCCGCCCCGAACTGACCGAACTGGTTCTGTCCAACGGGTTCGAGCGGGCCGAGCTTCTGTCGCTTGTGGCGGCTGTCGAGGAGCAATCCGAACACCCGATCGGCGAGGCCATCGTGCGCGCCGCGCGCGGCGAAAACGTGGACCGGGCCGAGGTGACCAGCTTTGAATCCATTCCCGGATTTGGCGTTCACGCCACCGTGGCGGGGCGCGATGTGCTGGTCGGGGCCGACCGTCTGATGGCGCGCGAAGGCGTTGCGGTCGGCGATTTGGCCGCCACCGAGACCGAGCTTGCCTCCAGGGGGCGCACCGCGCTGTTTGCGGCGGTCGACGGCAAGGTTGCCGCCGTCATCGCGGTGTCGGATCCGGTCAAACCCGCCAGTGCGGCGGCGATCCGTGCGTTGCAGCATCAGGGCCTGAAAATCGCGATGATCACCGGCGACAAGCGCGAAACGGCCATGGCCATCGCCGAAGAGATCGGCATCGATGAGGTCATGGCCGGCGTCCTGCCCGACGGCAAGGTGCGCGCGCTCGAGGAACTGGTCAGCGACGGCCGCAAGATCGCCTTTGTCGGCGACGGCATCAATGATGCACCGGCGCTGGCGCATGCCGATGTCGGCATCGCGATCGGCACCGGCACCGATGTGGCGATTGAATCGGCGGATGTCGTGTTGATGTCGGGTGACCTGGCGGGCGTGGTCAACGCCTTCGAGGTCTCGCGCCGCACCATGCGCAATATCCGGCAGAACCTGATCTGGGCCTTTGGCTATAACACGGCGCTGATCCCGGTTGCGATGGGTGTGCTCTATCCGGTTCTGGGCGTGTTGCTCTCGCCTGTCATTGCTGCGGCGGCCATGGCGCTCTCGTCGGTCTCGGTCCTGGCCAATGCGCTGCGTTTGCGTCGGATCAAGATGGCGATGCGCGAAGGCGGTGGCAGTGAGCCTGAGCTCGCCGCCGCCCCCGTGCTGCAACCCGTCCCGGCGCAATGAGGCCCCACGGGCCCGATCTTGAGGAGATACAGCCATGAATATCGGCGATGTTTCAAAGGCCGCGGGCGTGCCCGCAAAGACGATCCGCTACTACGAGGATATCGGCCTGATCCGTCCTCTGCGCGGCGGCAACGGCTACAGGGCCTTTCGCGATACCGATGTGCATAAGCTTGCATTTCTGGGACGGGCCCGGGCGCTTGGGTTTTCGATCGCGGATTGCCGAAATCTGCTGCAGCTTTACGAGGATAACGGGCGCACCAGCGCCGAGGTCAAGGAAATTGCCCAGGAGCATCTGCTCGATGTCGAGGGCAAGATCCGCGATCTCGAAGAGATGCGGGCCACCCTGGCAGAGCTGATCTCATCCTGCGCCGGCGATCACCGGCCGGATTGTCCGATCCTGTCATCGCTTGGCGATCCGCTCTAGGGCCCGGCGGCAACAAGGATCTGCCCGCAAGCAAGCCCCTCGGGGCCTGCGGGCAGATCACCCTGAGCGGCGCTGTCTCGGGACGGGCGGGGCGAAAACAAGCCCGATACCGGGGCCCGGGCCAAGGCGGGCAACACCGGTGCCTTGGGGGCAAACAGGGCATTCCGGCCACGGTTTCGGGCCAAAACCCACTCAAAAACCATGTCATATGCGAGATTGGCCTTGTTTTGGCGCGGATTGCATGATTACACCAACGGGCGGATGCGGCACGGGACGTTGACCATGCCCCCGCGGTTCACCCCCCGTTGATTTTTTCGGACATGCAGGGACAGCCGCTTAAAACACCGCACGCTCCGATCTTGGGGATCATGGCCGGCCATCCGGCCCCGGCCCCCAAGAATGAATGACCCCAGGACCACTGGAACAGATAAAGACACATGAGATCATCTAAAAACCGCTCGCGGTCGAAGGGCAACCGCAACCGCACGATGGGCAATATCACCAACCGCGTGTTCGACAGCTCTGGCCCCGAAGGCAAGGTGCGGGGAACCCCGCAGCAGATCATTGACAAATACAACCAACTGACACGCGATGCGCAGCTGTCCAATGACCGCGTGGCGGCTGAGAACTTTCAGCAGCATGCCGAGCATTACACCCGCATGCTGAGCGAAGCGCAGCGTGAGCAGGAGGCCAAGCGCGCCGAACAGGAGGCGCAGCAGGCCCAGGCCCGCGCCAATCGTCAACAGCGCGAAGAAGACAGCCAACCCGCCGCAAGCGGCCAACCCGCAGCCCCCGGCACCGAGGATCAGCCCGAGATTGCCACCCCGCCGCAGGGCGCGGGTTCCGAGAAATCCTTTGGCTCTGTGATCGGCATGCCGGATGAGACCGCGTCGGGGCTGGTGGAGACGCCGGAAAACGCGCCCCGGCCCAAGCGCAGCCGGGCACGCAAACCTGCCAGGAAACCCACCGGCGATGGCGCGCCGTCGGGCGAGGATGACCCCCAGGCCGCCGAATAGGGCCGGTGGGCCGGTTCAGGTCATGGCCACCTGACGGGCCAGGGCGCAGAACCCCTCGATCGGCACCTGTTCGGCCCGGTCCGTGGGTTTCAACCCGGCGGCGATAATCCGGTCCTCGATATCGGGCGCGATGCCTTTCAAGGCGGCGCGCAGCATCTTGCGGCGCTGGTTGAAACCGGCCGCAACGACCCGCGACAGGATGCGCGGATCGGCCGGAAATCGCGGTTCCGGCAGGGCCTCCAGGTGGACCACCGCAGAATGGATCTTGGGCGGCGGCGTAAAGGCCTCGGGCGGCAGGGTCATCACGATCTTTGCCGTCGCGCGCCATTGCGCCAGCACTGCCAGACGCCCATAGGTCTTGGAACCGGGCCCGGCCACGATCCGGTCGGCGACCTCGCGCTGGAACATCAGGGTCAGGCTGTCCCAGAGCGGCGGCCACGCCCGGGGCGTCAGCCAGCGCACCAGCAATTCGGTGCCGACATTATAGGGCAGGTTGGCCACGATCCGGATCGGGGGCGTCAAATGCGCGGCCCAGTCCAGATCCATCGCGTCGGCATAAACGACCTCCAGCTGGCCGGGATACGCCTCCGAAATCTCAGTTAGCGCAGGAAGACAGCGGGCATCCTTTTCAACCGCGACGACGCGGCGAGCGCCTTCGGCCAGCAAGCCCCGCGTCAGCCCGCCGGGACCGGGCCCGACCTCCAGGACGTCATGGCCACGCAGATCGCCCGCGGCGCGCGCGATCTTGGCGGTCAGGTTCAGGTCCAGCAGAAAATTCTGGCCGAGCGCTTTGCGTGCGCTCAGCCCATGCGTTGCGATCACATCGCGCAGCGGTGGCAGACCGTCTATCGTTGCCATTGCACCCCTCCTGAAACCAGTGAAAGACCATGCGCGAATCTGGCGCGCACCATGCTTAGCGTCCTGCCCGGGTGGCGGCCATGTCGCGCGCCATGCTGAGCGCCGCGATCATGCTGGTGGGATCGGCACGCCCCTGGCCCGCGATGTCAAGGGCGGTGCCATGATCGGGCGAGGTGCGGATGAAGGGCAGCCCGAGCGTGACATTGACGCCCCCGGCGAAATCCAGCGTCTTGATCGGGATCAACGCCTGATCGTGATACATCGCGACCGCCACGTCATAGCCGGCGCGGGCGCTGGCGTGAAACATCGTATCGGCGGAATGCGGCCCGCTGATCGCCATCCCTTCGGCGCGCAGGCCCTGCAGAACCGGAGTGATCAGAGCGATTTCCTCATTGCCCATCGCACCGCCTTCGCCGGCATGCGGGTTCAGCCCGGCCACCGCAATGCGCGGCGCAGGCGTGGCGAAGTCGCGGATCATCGCGGCATGGGTAAGGCGCAGCGTATCCGCCAGCAGATCGGGGGTCAGCGCGCCGGGCACATCGGCCAGCGGCACATGAATGGTCACCGGCACCACGCGCAGCGCGTCACAGGCCAGCATCATCACCACGCGCGACACGCCCGCCAGCGCGGCCAGATATTCGGTATGGCCGGGAAAGGCGAACCCCGCGCCATCCTTGAGCGCCTTTTTGTGAATGGGCGCGGTGCACAGCGCGGCGGCCGACCCGTCGTTCACCAGATCCACGCCGCGCGCGATCACGTCGACCACGGCTTGCGCGTGCCCGGCTGCGGGCGATCCGGGGCGGGCAGGGCCTGCAAAGTCATGGCGCAGCAGCGGCAGGGTACCGGCGGCGACCTCGGGGGCCTCCTGCGGGTCATCGATGATCGCCAGCGCCATGCCAAGCGGCGCGAAATGGCGGGGGTCGCCGATGGCAAAAAACGGCAGCGCGCGCCCCAGGGCCGCGCGCGCCTTGACGATGATCTCCGGGCCCACGCCCGCCGGTTCGCCGCAAGAGACGGCGACAGGGGGCTGGGTCATGGGGTTTCGTCGATGATGGCTTCGGCGCGCAATTCGGCCAGATACCCGGTCGCATAGCTTTCCATGCGCGCCTGAAACAGAGAATCGCGCACTTCCTCGCGGCCGCCTTCGGGCAATTCGACCGACCGCCCGCAGAGCATCAGAAACAGCAGCTCCGTGCCGTTCGCCCGGGTCAGCGACATCGACACCTCGTTGGCATCGAGCCGCGCCAGTTCGAGGCTGATATCGCCCGGCACATCGCCCACCGGCAAGGTGGTGATGGTGAAACCGCCGGGGCGAATGCCATAAAGATCGTCGCAGACATCCAGGCTGTCGCGCAGCGCCACGGCCTCGGGCATCGCAGCCACGCCGCCGGGGATCAGCACCTCGGCATATTCCACCGCCGTGACCCGGGGCGTGACAAAGTCACGCTCTTCCAGGCCGCGCAGCTGGAAAATGGCAATCGCATTGCCAAGCGGCACCGGTTCGGTGACGCCGCCGATCGGCATCGGCAGCAAGATCGCGCGCAGCTGCGGTGGAATGCTGGAGAGCGGACGCCAGCCGACGCTGCCGCCCTGTAGCGCGGTGCCGGCGGCGGAATTGTCCCGGGCCGCGGCCGAGAAACCGCCGATCGAGCCGTCCAGCGTTTCGGCAAGTTGGGTGATGCGCGCGCGCACCTCCTCGCCGGTATCGGGCGTTATCGGGATCACCAGTTCGGCAAAGTTGATCTGTGCGCCTTCATCGCTTGAGGCCAGGGTCAGGGCGCGGTCGATCTCTTCTTCGCTCACCTGCGATTGCGGCCCAAAGCGCTGGCGCACGATCGTGCGCCAGGTCACGCCCGCGGACACGAAATCGCGGAACGTCTCGGCTGCGATGCCTTCGGCCTGCAACGCGGCCAAAAAGGTCTGCACATCCATATTGGCGCGGCCGGCAAATTCCGCCATCCCGGCTTCGACCTGGTCGGGGTCGGCCGTCAGGCCCAGACGATCCCCGACCGCGCCTTGCAGGCGTTCGTCGATCAGCGTTTCGCGGGCGGTCTGGACAAGATCCCCGGGCGCGTTCAGCAGCTCAAGGAACGCCACGCGCTGGTTGATCTCGTAATGGGTGACGGCCTGGCCATTGACCGTGACCGCCGCGCTGAACGGGCTTGGTTGGGCAAGGGCGGATCCGGCGGCGAGGCACATCGCAAGGGGTGCCACAACGCGGGAAAACCGGGAACTCAGGCTTGCTCGGGAGGTCATCGTTTTTCTATCCGTTCCTGTCTGTTGGTGTATCCCGGCTTACTGGGCACAGCTGCGGGCAAACTGGCGCCCATCGCGTGACGCCCCAAATCCGTTCAAGGCGACTGTCAGGCCAAACTCCGTTGCCGGGTCCAAGGTAGCCGAGGTTGTGAAGCGACGCGAGAGCGAAAACTCAACCGCGACGCATTCGGTTGCATAGGCCACCGCAAGGCCCGCGCGGGTGGGTTCGTTGGCCTCGAAATCATACCGCCAGTCGACCGATGCCTCCCAGGGGTTATCGAAGTTGTACGCCGCGTCAAAGGCCCATTCCGCCATATCCCGCGGGCGCCCCTCGGCCGGGTCGGCCTGCAGCCAGGTCAGCGACGATGCGACATCAAAAAACTCGGCATCCCAGGCCAGCGACAGCTCGTTCGAGGTGACGTTGAAGGCATCGCTGAAAAGGGCGCGGTTCATCAAAAGGAAGTCCGGGCCAAGTCCCAGGGAGCCGGAGACCAGCCAATCCGACCGGGGCCCATCAAGCCCCGAGCCTTGCGTGAACTGGCCAAAATCACGGTCCCGCAAGACCCGGCCAACGGTCACGCCAAGCGACCAGCCAAGCGGGTCGTTACGGGTATAGCTCAACCCAAAGGCCAGCCGTTCGCCGATTTCCTGGCCATCGGCACCCGGAAACCGGTTCAGCGAAAAGAGGTTGCCTTCATCGAATTCGACCACGCGGCTGTCTTCATTGGGGATCGCAGGCATGTTGCCGGGGGCCCAGACATATTGCACCACAGGTTCGATCAGATGCGACACGCCATTGGCATTGTCCCGCAAAAGCGGCCAGCGCAGCTCAGCGGCCAGAAACGGCGTCGAACGTGTGATGATATCATCATAGCTGCTGTCTTGTTCGACATTGTAAATATCGCCCAGCCACGCCGCTTCGACCGCCGCCAGAACACCCGCTGGCAGCACCCAGTCACGCCGCCAGTCGGCCTCCAGGCTGAGCCGCGCCACATCGCGGCCCGCAATGTCGACATCGGACCGGCGCTGCGCGCTGTGGGTGGCCAGGCCGAGGGTTGCGATGCCGCCGATCAGACCGGGGGTATAGCGCCGCGTGATTTCCGCGTCGCTCATCAGGGTCGGCAGGGTAAAGTTGTTGTCGGCATCGCGCAGCGACCGAAAGCGCGTGAATGAGGCCTCGATATATTCATCGCGCCGGGCCCGGCTGATCGTCAGGTTGCTGTTCAGGCGATCCTCTTCTGAATAGCCATAGCTGAGCAGGTAGGCCGGATCCGAAACGGTCTGGTAATTAAACTCGAGCACGTAGTCACGCGGCAGATTGAACCGGCCATCGGCGAACAGATACGACCGGGTGCTGTCATCGGTCAGGCTATCCCAACTGATGGCACCGTTGGCTTCGACAAACCCGTTGCGAAATGCCCGTCGGAACCGGGCCTCGAGCGTCTGACTTTGCCCCAGTGTCAGATAGGGGGTCAGCGTGAGGTCGGCCGCCTCCCCCATCATGATGAAATAGGGCACACGGATGCCGGTGCCGATCTGGTTGCTGGACCGGATCTCGGGCGGCAGAAACCCGGTGGCGCGATCCAGCGTGGGATCGGGCAGGCGCAGGCGCGGCAGATACATGATCGGTACGCCCAGGGCGCGGAACTGGGCGTTTTCGAAATAAAGCTGGCGTTCCTCGGTATCATGCACGATGCGGCGCGCCCGGATCTGCCACAGCGGCACGGGGTTGGCGGCGCAGATCACACAAGAGGATGCAACCGTCTGATAAAGCTGCGTATAACGGCCATCGACCCGATCTATCTGCGCTGCAGAAATTTGCAGCTGCCGGTTCAGAACCAGGCGCGCCGATTGCAGCACGCCATTCTGCAGATCGGCCGACAGCGCGGCAAATTCGGCGAAAACAATGCTGCGCCCGCCGGCTTCGGTCAACGTGATCGGGCCCTCGACGACGATTTGATCGGTGGTGCCGTCATAACGGATCGTGGTCGCCTGCAGGCGGGCGCCCTGGAAAAACACCTCGACATTGCCGGTGGCGGTCACCGAATTTGTGGCCTGCGTGAAGGCGATATCATTGGCGATCAGCGTCGCGGGCAGCGGCGTCTGCGCCCAGGCCGGAGCGGCGAGCGCGATTAAGAACAGGGCAAGGCGAAGCACCGACATCTAGCCATCCTCCGTATGCAGCAGGAATCCAAGCGACAGCAATATGGCCGCGGCGGGCGGTGTCCAGGCGGCGACGGCAACAGGCAATTGCCCGCTTTCGCCCAGAACCTGGGCAAAGTTGCGCAGGAAAAAGATGCCAAAGCCCAAAAGCAGGGCAAACAGAACCATCAGCCCGGTCTTGCCGAACCGCGTATGGCGCATCGTGAAGCTGGCCCCGATCAGAACCATCGCCGCCAGCATCAGCGGGTTGGCCAGTTCGGTCATCAGCCAGACGCGATGTTGCAGGGCGGCAAACCCGGCGGCGCGCAATTGCGCGATAAAGGCCGGAAGCTCATAGATCGGCACCGTGGACGGGCGCCCGAAACTGTCGCGGATCTGGTCGGGTGTCAGGGTTGAGGGCAGTGAAAAACTGGCATGCGTGATGGCTTCGGCCTCGGGGTTGGCCACGCCAAGCGGCCAGATCTTGGCGGCTGTCAATTCCCAGGATCCATCGGTCAAAACCGCGCGGTCGGCGTCGATCCGGCTTTGCGCCCGGCCATTGGCGTCATAGACGAAAAAGCTGGCCGCAAAGAGCGAGGTGCCGTCGGAATTGGCCCGCGCGGCGCGGATCACGGTCTGGCCGAACTGACCGCCCTGCCTGAGCCAGAGCCCGTCGCCGGACACCGAAAGCGTGCGTTCCTCGCCGGTCTGAAACCGCGCCACGGCGGTTTCGTATTGCCGCTCGGTGGCGGCGACCAGCGGGTTGATCACCAAGAGCCCCAGAACCCCGATGCCCACGGCCACGACCACCGGTGCCAGCGTCGACTTCATCGCCGACCGCCCCGAAGCCCGGACCACCACAAGCTCGGATGTGCGCGCCAGCGACAGAAACAGCACCAGCGTCGCCAGAATCGTAAAGAGCGGCAGCATCCGGTAGAGCGCGCCCGGCAGGTTCAGCATCGCCAGTTGAAAGGCCGCCCCCAGCCCGGCATCGGGCGTCCCGATGGCGCGCAATTGTTCGGCCAGGTCGATGGGCAGCAAAATCGCGATGAACACGGCCAGCACGATGACAAACGAGCGCAGAAACCGGCGGGCAAGATAGACATGCAGGATCATGCCGCGGCCCCCTGTCGCCGGGGCCTGCGCCCGCGCATGGCCAGATTGATCATGATCGCGGCCACCATCGCGGCAAGCGCAGGTTGCAGATAGGCCAGTTGGGCCATCCCTTCCTGGCGGCTGCCGATGCTCTCGGCGCCATTCCAGGTCATCTGCAGCGGCACGATCAGCGCGATGGACAGCAGGATCTGCGGCCAGATTCCAAAGCGCGAAAACGCCCCCAGCATCAGGGTCGCGGCGGCGATTACCGGCACGAAGATCACGAAAAGGCTGCGCGCGATGCGGTCATTTCCTTCAAAGCGCAGGGCCGCCAATGTCGTGCCCTGCGCCTCGGCAAAGCTGCGCGACGCGCTCAGCAGGTCCGGGGTCGACATCTCACGGATCGAGATATGCCGGTCGTCCGGTGCCTGGATCAACCCTGCGATATCATAGGTGAAATCATCGAATTCGACCACCGACAGGCGCTGGCTGTCGCGCTCGATGGTTTGCGCGACTCCCTCGAACATCACCAGGCGCGGGCCCTCGTCGGTGGACACCAGCAGCGCCCGGCGCGCGGTATAGGTGATTTCGGTATTGGCGGCCGAGCGGTCCTGCAAAAACACATCGCGAAATTCGCCCAATTCGGTGATGGCGCGAATATAGACGGTGACGCCTTCGGTGGGGTGGATGAACTGACCTTCGCGCAGAAATCTGCCGGTCATGTCGCGCGACACCTCATAGCTGCGATCCATGAACTGGGCGCGCGCGGCGGGCACCAGGATATGGGCCAGAATCGCAATCAGGAGCCCTGCGATGATTCCGAAGATCCAGACCGGCCTGAGCAGGCGCATCGCCGAACAGCCGGCCGTCTGCATGACCACCAATTCGCTGTCCGAAATCATCCGGTTGGTGACATAAATCGCCGCGACAAAGGCCGAAACCGGCAGCACCAACAGGATGATCTGCGGCAGGGAAAGCGCGGAAAACTCTAGGAAAACGCGCAAATTCTGCCCATCCGAGATCAGAGAATCAAACAGGCCGACAGCGCGGTTGACCCAATAGACAGAGACCAGAACGATCGTAAAAAAGCTGAACAGCACCAGCAGCTGCGACAGGATATACCGGTCATAGCGCCCCACGTTTCGCCCTCTCGCATGTCTGTTAAGGTTCCAACTTGAACCGGTTTTAATCCAATCCCTGCCACAAGGACAGGCATATCTGGCCATTGCCGCCCACTAGGCCTAGTGTCTGGCGGAACACCAATTTTCCGTAAGAGGGCACCGATGACCACCCCCATCACCATCACCGCTATTGAAACCGATCTGGACGCGCTGGCAGGGGCCGGCGGCAAGCTGGCAATTCTTGTCACGCCCGATGGCAAGCTCGATCTTGCCGCGCGGCGCGTCAACCGGTTGACCAAGGGCGCGGTGGCCCGGCTGATTGCGTCCGAGCAGTGGGAAAAGCTGAAATCGGGCGAGGGATTCGTGATGGGATTCCCGGCGGGGTTGGGGGCTCAGGCCGTGAGTGTCGTCAAGCTTGACCGCCGCCCGACCGTGACCGAGGCGCGCAAGGCCGGTGCCGAACTGGCAAAATTCAAGGGCGAGGCAGGCCTGATGGTGGCGGCTGCCAATCAGGGCAGAATGGGCGAGCTGGCGCTTGGCCTTGGCTTGCGCGCCTATGCCTTTACCGACCACAAAACCGAAGACCAGAAACCCTGCGAAGCGGCCACGCTGATGGTTAATAAACCTGGTGACCTGACGGAAGATCTGGCGCAGGTTTCGGCCCGGGCCGAGGGCGTGTTCTTCACCCGCGATCTGGTCGCCGAGCCGTCCAACATCCTGACAACGCAGGAATTTGCCGACAGGCTTGAGGCGATGCGCGATCTTGGCCTCTTTGTCGAAGTGCTGGAGGAAGACGAGCTGGAGGCGATCGGCATGGGCGCGCTGCTTGGGGTCGGGCAGGGGTCCGACAGCCCCACAAAGCTGGCCGTCATGCAGTGGAATGGCGGCGGCGATGAGGCCCCGCTGGCGCTGGTCGGCAAGGGCGTGGTGTTCGATACCGGCGGCATCAGCATCAAGCCCGCGGCCGGCATGGAAGACATGACCATGGATATGGGCGGTGCCGGCGTGGTTGCCGGGGTGATGCGCACGCTGGCCCTGCGCAAGGCGCGCGCCAATGTGGTGGGGCTGGTCGGACTGGTTGAAAACATGCCCGACGGGAAGGCGCAGCGCCCCGGCGATGTCGTGACCTCGATGAAGGGCGACACCATCGAGGTGATCAATACCGATGCCGAGGGGCGCCTCGTGCTGGCCGATGTGCTCTGGTATGCGCAGGACCGGTTCGCGCCGTCGGGCGTCATTGATCTGGCCACCCTGACCGGGGCTATCATCATCGGGCTTGGCCATGACAATGCCGGGGTGTTCGGCAATGACGACGCCTTTGCCAACCGGTTTCTCAAGGCGGCCGGGGCCGAGGGCGAGGGTGCCTGGCGGATGCCCCTGGGCGAGAGCTATGACAAGCTGATCAAGAGCCAGGTGGCGGATATGAAAAATGTCGGCGGGCGCGCGGCGGGGTCGATCACGGCGGCGCAGTTCCTGCAACGCTTCATCAAGGAGGGCTGCCCCTGGATCCATCTCGATATCGCGGGCGTGGCCAAGGTTACGACCGAAACGGCGCTGGCCCCCAAGGGCGCGACCGGCTGGGGGGTTCTGGCGCTCGACCGGATGATCCGCGACGGGTACGAGGCCGAATAGGGCGATGGGGGCGGTCTATTTCTACCACCTTACCCGATCCGCGCCCGAGGTGACGGTGCAGACGCTGCTGGTGAAATCGCTGGCGGCGGGCTGGCGCGTGGCGGTGCGCGCGCCGGAGCCCATGCTGGACCGGCTCGACGATCTTTTGTGGCTGCAGCCCGAAGACGGGTTTCTGCCGCATGGCCGGGCAGGCGGCGCACTGGATGCCGCGCAGCCCGTGCTGTTGACCGCATCCGCCGATCTGCCCAATGGCGCGGCCTGCGTCATTGCGGTGGATGGGGCCGAGGTCAGCCCCGATGACGTGCAGGCGCTGGAAAGGGTCTGCATCCTGTTCGATGGCGGCGATGAGGCGGCGCTGACCCAGGCGCGCGGTCAGTGGAAGGCGCTGACAGGGGCGGGCTGTGTTGCGCAATACTGGTCCGAAGCCTCGGGCCGCTGGCAGAAAGAGGCCGAGGCGGGCGCGGCCTAGCGGCTTAAAACCATCTGCCCGCCTTCGATCTCGATCCGCTCGAACCGGTTCAGATAGGCCATGCCAAGCAGGCTCTCCTGCATCGGCGATCCGTTGACAACGGCCGGAACCGCGCGGTCGGTGATGTCGCCCAGGGACACGCGATCCAGCCGGATCGTGGCGGTCTGCACCAGCCCGTTGGCGGTCATGGCGCGGTTGTTATAGTTCAGCCCCGCCACATTTATCCCGACGCGCGCGGCATCCTGCGGCGTCAGCACGATATCGGTGGCCCCGGTATCGACGACAAACCGCGTCGGCACGCCGTTCAGATCAAGCGTCAGGTAATAATGCCCGTCATAATTGCGCGGAACCACGATCTCGCCGGTGCCGGTCACCACCGATTGCTGCGGCAGGACCGCATTGCGCACCTGCGGCCAAAGCCCGATCGCGGCCACGGCCCCGACAAAGATGAACCCCCAGATCAGAACATATTGCGCCATCTTGCCGATCTGCTGCCGATTGGCCGACAGCATCGAGCCCGCCAGCGCGATGCCCAGCAGGCCAAGGTAAATCAGCGATGCGATCTCGGCTTTTTCCATCGTGGTCCGGGAAATTCACAGGTTTCGGCGATTGTCCTGCCGCAACATATAGGCATTTTTTGGGTCAGATCACCCGCAACTCAAGGATTCCGTCGATCACGAACTGAACTGACAGCGCCGCCAGCAACATGCCCAGGATGCGCGTGACCACATTGATGCCAACGGGCCCAAGCAGTCTTTCCATCGCCGGGGCCAGCAGGAACGAGACAAAGACGCCGGCAAGAACCACCAGCAGCACCAGATGCACAGCCAGGATATCGGTGGCGGAATTGCCATCGGCCCCGGCCAGCAGGATCATCGTGGCAATCGCACCGGGCCCGGCGATCAGCGGCACCGCCAGCGGGAAAACCGACGGATCGTCATGATCGGGGTTTTCATGGGCCTGCCCCTGACGGCGCTGCGAGCGGCGTTCAAACAGCATGTCGAGGGCCGTCAGAAACAACAGAATGCCTCCCGCGATGCGGAAGGCCGACATCGAAATGCCAAGGAATGACAAAAGGTTATCGCCGACAAGCCCAAAGACCGTCAAAAGCCCGAAGGCCACCAGGCAGGCCCGCAGCCCGACCGCGCGCCGGTGACCCGCATCCTGGCCCTTGGTCAACGCAATGAACAAAGGGGCCAACGCGATCGGGTCGATGATCACGAAGAGCGAGACAAAGACGGTGATGAGCTCCGTGGTGCTCATGCCTCGGCCGTCTCGACCCGTTCAAGCGCCGCCAGCCAGAGCGTTTCGGCGCGGGCCAGGCCGTCTTCGACCTCGTTGAATTTCTTCTGCCACACCGCCAGATCACCGGCCCGGCCCGCATCGTACAGATCGGGATCAGCCAGCTTTTGCGAAAGTTTTTCGCGCATCTCGGTGATCTTCTCGACCCGCGCCTCGCATTTGCGCAGCTCCGCCCGCAGCTCCTGGATCTGGTCGCGGGTCGGACGCTTTGGTTTTGCGGCGGATTTCCTGGCCTTCGGCGCGCTGTCGCCGGTCAGCAGAAGGCGGCGATAGGCCTCCAGATCTTCCTCATAAGGCGTCACACGGCCGTCTTTGACCAGCCAGAGCCGATCGGCCACCATGCTGAGCAGGTGCATGTCGTGGCTGACCAGAATGACGGCCCCGGTATAGGCGGTCAGCGCCTCGACCAGCGCCTCGCGGCTTTCGATATCGAGGTGGTTTGTCGGCTCGTCCAGGATCAGCATATGCGGCGCATCGAGTGTGGCCAGAAGCAGGCTGAGCCGCGCCTTTTGCCCGCCCGACAGCCGCGCCACCTCGGTATCGGCCTGATCGGCCCCAAGACCGAACCCGGCGAGGATGGCGCGCAGTTTCGCGGGCGTATGCGTGGGCCGCATCCGGCGCAGGTGCTGCAGCGGCGTTTCATCGACGAAAAGCTCATCGACCTGATGCTGCGCGAAATAACCGACACGCAGCTTGCCGCTTTGCGTCTTGCGCCCGTCCATGACTTTAAGTTTGTCGGCCAAGAGCTTGGAAAAGGTCGATTTTCCCTCACCGTTTCTGCCAAGCAGCGCGATCCGGTCATCCTGATCGATGCGCAGGTTGAGCCGGCTCAGCACCGCGCGGTCGCCATAGCCCACGGCGGCCCCGTCAAGCTGCACGATGGGCGGCGAAAGCTGTTCCGGCTCGGGGAAGGAAAACACCCGGAAGGCGCGTTCCTGCGGGGTGCCGATGGGTTGCATCTTTTCCAGCATCTTCAGCCGCGATTGCGCCTGTTTGGCCTTTGACGCCTTGTAGCGGAACCGGTCGACATAGGATTGCAGATGCGCGCGCCGGGTCTCCTGTTTCTTGGCATCGGCCGCCGCCACCGCCAGCCGCGCGGCGCGGGTTTTGGCAAAGGTGTCATAACCGCCCTGATAGAGCGTCAGCTGCCGGTCCTCGAGATGCAGGATATGGCCCACCGCGCGGTTGAGCAGACCACGGTCATGGCTGATGACCAGAACGGTATGCGGATATTTCGCCAGATAGCTTTCCAGCCACAGCGCGCCTTCGAGATCGAGATAGTTGGTCGGTTCGTCCAGCAGCAAGAGATCGGGCGCGGCAAAGAGAACGGCGGCCAGCGCCACGCGCATCCGCCAGCCGCCCGAGAAATCGGAACAGGGCTGTTGCTGTTCGGCAGAGGTAAAGCCCAGGCCGCGCAGGATGGTGGCGGCGCGCGCCTCGGCCGACCAGGCGTCGATATCGGCCAGTCGGGTCTGCACATCGGCGATGCGCGCCGGGTCGGTCGCGGTCTCCGATTCCGCCAGCAGCGCGGCGCGTTCGGTATCGGCGGCCAGAACCGTGTCGATCAGCGAGGTCTCGGAGGAGGGCACTTCCTGCGCCACGCCGCCGATGCGGGCGCGGGCGGGCAGGCTGATCGCGCCCCCCTCCAGCGCCAGTTCACCCCGGATCAGGCGGAAAAGCGTGGTCTTGCCGGTGCCGTTGCGCCCGACAATGCCGACCTTGTGGCCATCCGGGATCGACGCGGTGGCGTTTTCGATCAGCGGCCGGCCCGCGACCGAATAGGAGATGTCTGATATCCGTAACATAAGGCGCGGTGTGGCCCGCGCGCGCGGGCGTGTCAATTGCCGGGTTTTCACCGGCGCGCACCCATGTTAGCAGCCGCTCGAATTGAAACCTTACCGCGGAGCATGAGCCATGGCGCTGGAACGCACCTTCTCGATCATCAAACCCGATGCCACCAAACGCAACCTGACCGGCGCGATTGTGGCCAAGTTCGAAGAGGCCGGCCTGCGCGTCGTCGCCTCCAAGCGCATTCAGCTGACGCTGGCCCAGGCGCAGGAATTTTACGGCGTCCACAAGGAACGCCCCTTTTTCGGGGAGCTTTGCGAGTTCATGATTTCCGAGCCCATCGTGGTGCAGGTTCTGGAAGGCGACAACGCGATTGCGAAGAACCGCGAAGTGATGGGGGCCACCAACCCCGCCGATGCCGATGCCGACACCATCCGCAAGGAATATGCGCTGTCGATCGGCGAGAACTCGGTGCATGGTTCGGACGCGCCCGAAACCGCCGCCGTCGAGATCGCGTTCTTCTTCTCGGGCCTCGAACTGGTCGGCTAACGTTCTGTTCTAAAACGAAAAGGGCCGCGCCTCTGGAACAGGAGGCGCGGCCCTTTTTCTTGTTCTCTGCGATGGGTCAGTCGGTGCCGCGATAAGGCTCCACATATTGCAGGGCCATGTCCCAGGGAAAGAAAATCCAGGTATCCTGGCTGACGCCGGTGATAAAGGTATCGACCAGCGGCTCGCCCTTGGGCTTGGCATAGACGGTCGCGAAATGCGCCTGCGGATACATCGCGCGCACCACCTCCAGGGTCTTGCCGCTATCGACCAGATCGTCGATCACCAGCACGCCGGTGCCATCGCCCACCAGGGCGTTATCGGGATGGCAGAGCACCTTCGGTTCGCTCTGGGTCTGGTGGTCATAGCTCTTGATCGAGATGGTATCGACGGTGCGGATATCCAGCTCGCGCGCGATGATCATCGCCGGGGCCATGCCGCCGCGCGTGATGGCGACGATTGCCTTCCAGGCCCCGCCTTCGCCGGGCCCGCGTTTGTCCAGCCGCCAGGCCAGCGCCCGGGAATCGCGGTGAATCTGATCCCAGGAGATGTGAAACCCCTTCTCATGCGGCAGCTGCGCTCCGGTCATTTGCCTGACCCTTCCTTTTTGTCCAGCGTCATGTCGGGGGCGTCGATGGCCTTCATGCCCACCACGTGATAGCCGGCATCGACATGCAGATTTTCGCCCGTCGTGCCCGATCCGAGATCCGACAAGAGATAGAGCGCCGCCTTGCCGACCTCCTCCTGGGTTACATTGCGGCGCATCGGTGAGTTCAGCTCGTTCCACTTCATGATATAGCGGAAATCGCCGATGCCGCTGGCGGCCAGCGTCTTGATCGGCCCGGCCGAAATGGCGTTGCAGCGAATGCCGTCCTTGCCCAGATCCTCGGCGATATATTTCACCGACGCCTCCAGCGCCGCCTTGGCCACGCCCATCACATTGTAATGCGGCATCACCTGTTCGGCCCCGTAATAGGTCAGCGTCAGGAGCGACCCGCCCGGGCCCATCATCGCGGCGGCGCGCTGACAGATGGCGGTGAAGGAATAGACCGAGATATCCATCGTCATCCTGAAATTGTCGCTGGAGGTATCGACATAGCGCCCGCGCAGTTCGGTTTTGTCAGAAAAACCAATGGCATGGACGACAAAGTCGAGGCTGCCCCAGGTCTCTTTCAGCGATGCGAAAAGCGCATCCATCGACCCCGCATCGGTGACATCGCACTCGATCATCATCTCCGATCCGATCCGCTCGGCCAGCGGTTTCACACGTTTGAGCAGCTGTTCGCCCTGGTAGGAAAAGGCCAGCTCGGCCCCCTGATCGGCACAGGCCTGAGCGATGCCCCAGGCAATGGATTTGTCATTGGCGAGCCCCATGATCAGCCCGCGTTTTCCCGTCATCAAACCCATCGCGCGTCCCTTTTCGTGTTCATCATTTTGTTAACACTTGGGTCCGTTTAGGCCATCGGCGCGGTTGCTTCAAGGCGCGAGCCGCGCCGCGCTTGCGCGAAATGGCAACCGGGTCTAGCCTGCCCGCCTGCGATGGCAGATGGCGCGGGGGCAGAGTATGAGCGACAGAAGCGGGATATTTGCGGGCGACGATCCCTTTGCGATCGCGCGCGCCTGGCTGGCCGAGGCCGAACGGGTCGAGCCCAATGACGCCAATGCGGTCGCGCTTTGCACGGTCGATGCCAGCGGGCTGCCCAATGCGCGCATGGTGCTGCTGAAGGAAATCGAGGCCGGGGCCTTTGTTTTCTATACGAATTACCGATCCGCCAAGGCGATTGAAATCGCCGATACCGGCAGGGCCGCCTTTGTCTGCCACTGGAAATCCCTGCGCCGCCAGATCCGGGTGCGCGGCCTGGCTACGCGCGAGGATGGCCCGCAGGCGGACGCCTATTATCACAGCCGGTCGCTCAAAAGCAGGCTGGGGGCCTGGGCCTCGGATCAGTCACAGCCGCTCAGCTCGCGCAGCGCCTTGATGGCCGAGGTCGCCAAGGTTACCGCCGCCAAGGGGCCCAATCCCGCGCGGCCGCCCTTTTGGGGGGGCTTTCGCATCACGCCGCTGGAGATCGAGTTCTGGGCCGATGGGGCCTTTCGCCTGCATGACAGGTATCGCTGGACCCGCGCGGCCCCGGCAAACCGTTGGGACATTCAGCGGCTGAACCCCTGAAACCGCTTTGGTAAATTGGAGTGCCCCAAGGTCAACGACAGGGCCGTTAATTCATGACCAATCGCAACCTACTGAAAAAGGTAGGTTTCTTTCTTCTTGCGAAGTCCTAAACTAACCGTCAAGTTACCGGAAGGCACAGACCTGATCAATAACCGCAATTAAGGGTTGGGAAACCATGGCGGATGAAGAACGACCCGAGGGCGTCGTGATTACGGGTACTGTTAAGTGGTTTGATATTTCTAAGGGCTTCGGCTTCATCGTGGCTGACGAGGGGGGGCCGGACATTTTGCTGCATGCAAATGTCCTGCGCAATTTCGGGCAGGGCTCGGTGGCCGATCAGGCACGGATCGAGGTGATCGTCCAGCAGACTGAGCGGGGTGCTCAGGCGCAGGAGGTTATTTCTATCGCGCCGCCTGATCAGGCCGATGTCGACGATGATTTCGGCCCTGCGATTGAAATCCCGGACGACGTGCCATACGTGGCAGCTCGGGTGAAGTGGTTCGACAAGGCGAAAGGGTTTGGCTTTGCCAATGTGTTCGGCCATTCTGAGGATGTGTTCGTCCATGTCGAGGTGCTGCGCCGTTATGGCCTGGCCGACTTGCAAGCCGGCGAGGCGGTTGTGATTCGTGTTGTCGATGGCCCGCGCGGCCGGATGGCGGGCGAGGTGCGCAGTTGGGATTTTGTACAGGAGAGTTGAGATGCGGGTTTTGCTTGGTGCGATCGCGGCCGTTCTGATAGCGGGGGCCGCGCAGGCGGCGTGTCTGGAGGATCGACTGGAGCTGCGCGGCGATTGGGGCATGGCCAGGTTCCGGGTCGAGGTGGCCGATGACACCTCGGAACGGGCCACCGGGCTGATGTATCGTGAATCGCTGCCGTCGCAGGCGGGGATGCTCTTTGTCTATGAGCGGCCGCAAAGCGTGGCCTTCTGGATGGAAAACACGCTTATTCCGCTGGATATGATCTTTGCCGACGAAACCGGCACGGTCACCCGCATCCATGAAAATGCCATCCCGGGCGACCGCACGCCGATACCTGGCGGCGACAACATCCAGTTTGTCCTGGAGATCAATGGCGGCATGGCCGAGACGCTTGGCATCACGGTCGGGTCGCAAATACAGCATCCCGCGATTGATCCCGAGCTCGCGGCCTGGCCCTGCTGATAATCGGGCTTCCATCGCGGCCAAACACCGGTTAGGAGATGCGCCAGTCGGGGCGTGGCGCAGCCTGGTAGCGCGTCTGTTTTGGGTACAGAAGGTCGTGAGTTCGAATCTCGCCGCCCCGACCATCCTGCTATTGACCAGCCCTTGCGCCTTGTTCGCCGGACGGGCAGGAAAGGGATATGTCGCCCGCTCAACACCCGCCCGGAATGCCACCCGACACCGCGCTGCGCGCGGCGCGCGGCGTGATCGTGATGGGGGTCTTTAACGGGGCCGCGCATCTGCGCGCGCAATTGCAGAGCTTTGCCGACCAGACGCGCAGCGACTGGTGCCTTGTGGCGGGCGATGACGGGTCGACCGACGCGGGCCCCGATATGCTGCGCGCCTTTGCCGAGGAGATGGGCCTTGAGGGCAGGGAGGTCCGGCCTGTGGCTGGTCCGGGGCGGGGGGCGACGCTGAACTTTCTGAGCCTGCTGGCCACAGCCCCCGAAGCCGATTGGCTGGCGCTGAGCGATCAGGACGATGTCTGGTTGCCCGAACATCTTGAGACCGGGCTGGCGGCCCTGGCGGATGTGCCCGACGATCTGCCCGCGCTCTACGGCGGCCGCAGCTGGATCTGCGATGAGGATCTGGGCCATCGCCGCATGTCGCCCCGGTTTGGCCGTGCGCCCGGGTTTCGCAATGCCCTGGTGCAAAGCATTGCAGGTGGCAACACGATGCTGCTGAACCGGGCCGGGGTGGATCTGGCGCGCGCGGCGGCCGGCGAGGCGCTGGCTGCCGGCGGGCCCGCGACGCATGATTGGTGGCTCTATCAGTTGATCGCGGGCGCAGGCGGTCGCGTGATCCGCGATGAGGTGCCCACCATCCTCTACCGGCAGCATGGCGGCAATCTCTTTGGCAGCAATCTGGGCCGTGGCGCGATGTTGCGACGGCTGGCCCATGTCCTGCGCGGAGATCTGGCCCGATGGGTCGATGCCAATATCGCGGCGCTGACGGCGTCGGCGCATCGGCTGACGCCGGAAAACCGGGCGATCCTGACCGATTTTGCAAGAATGAGGGGGCTGGGGCTCGTGGCGCGGCTCAAGGGATTCGCCCGCGCCGGTCTGTATCGGCAGGGGCGCGTCGGTCAGGCGCTGCTTTGGCTCGCGTTAACCATGAAAAAGCTCTGAACCCGGGTGGCAAAGAAGCAAATTCCACATCATCTTGTGTCGCGACTGTCACGCGGGGCAGTTTTTTCAACCCGCCCCGCCGGCCTTAAGATGTCTTAAGATAATCAGCCGAATTTTGTGGTCTACGGACGTAGCGCCTTGTAAAGCTGCCGCGCCGCAGCAGAAATTTCTGCCGCCCCTCTGTGGATGAATCGCCCGCGGCCGCCCGCAAAGGTGCCCGACCGGCAATGCAAGGGATTTTTATATCCAGCGATCGTAAATTTTTCGTTGACCACCTTGGTCAAAATACGCCACCTTGTAGCTGCCAGCGGGGTCAACACTACATATAGTGGGTCCGAGGCTTAAAGGGGCAGATGATTTCCTCATCCACGCGATGCGCGTTTGCGCGTCGGTCCGGTGCGTTTTCGGCACCGGCCACGGAAAGGATTTGCCTGAAACGGGGACAGGAACACGGGCGATCGCAGAGCTTGCGGGCCAGGCAGACGTCTAAGATGGGGACATGAGGCAGACATGAAGATTGAGCGCAGATTCACTTCGGCAGACGCGGATACCTATGCGGGGCTGGAATTCACCCTGACATCATCCGAAATCCGCAACCCCGACGGCACCGCCGTCTTTAAACTCGACGAGCTGGAAGTGCCGGTGGGCTGGAGCCAGGTGGCATCCGATGTCCTGGCGCAGAAATATTTCCGCAAGGCTGGCGTGGCCGCGATCCTGAAACCGGTCCGTGAAAAGGGTGTGCCCTCGTTCCTGTGGCGCTCGATCCCCGATGAGGCGGCGATGGCCGATCTGGCTCCGGCCGATCGCATGGGCGGCGAAACCAGCGCCAAGCAGGTCTTTCGCCGTCTGGCGGGGGCCTGGTGCTATTGGGGCTGGAAGGGCGGCTATTTCACCGATGAGACCGACGCCCGCGCCTATTTCGATGAAATGCAGCTGATGCTGGCGCGCCAGATGGCAGCCCCCAACAGCCCGCAATGGTTCAATACCGGCCTGCATTGGGCCTATGGCATCGACGGCCCCGCGCAGGGCCACCACTATGTCGACTACAAAACGGCCAAGCTGACCAAATCGAGCAGCAGCTACGAGCACCCGCAGCCCCATGCGTGCTTTATCCAGGGCGTTCAGGACGACCTGGTAAACGAAGGCGGCATCATGGATCTGTGGGTGCGCGAAGCGCGTCTCTTCAAATACGGCTCCGGCACCGGCACCAATTTCAGCCATCTGCGCGGCGAGGGTGAGAAACTGTCGGGCGGCGGCAAATCCTCGGGCCTGATGGGGTTCCTGAAAATCGGCGACCGGGCGGCGGGCGCGATCAAATCGGGCGGCACCACGCGGCGCGCCGCCAAGATGGTGATCGTCGATTCCGACCACCCCGATATTCAGGAGTTCATCGACTGGAAAGTGCTGGAGGAGCAGAAGGTCGCCTCGATCGTGGCCGGATCCAAGATGCACGAGAAAATGCTGAACGGTATTTTCGCGGCGATTTCCGCCTGGGATGGCAAGATCGGGGACGCCGTTGATCCGGCAAAGAACGAGAGCCTGAAAACCGCCATCCGGGACGCGAAAAAAGTCGCAATCCCCGAGACCTACGTCAAACGCGTGCTGGATTACGCCAGGCAGGGCCATACCAGCATCGAATTTCCCACCTATGACACGGATTGGGATTCGGAAGCTTACAACTCGGTCTCCGGCCAGAATTCGAACAACTCGATCCGCGTCACCGATGCCTTCCTGAAGGCCGTCGAAACCGATGCCGACTGGAACCTGATCAACCGCACCGACGGGTCGGTCGCGAAAACCATCAAGGCGCGCGATCTGTGGGAAAAGGTTGGTCACGCGGCCTGGGCCTGTGCCGATCCCGGCATCCAGTTCCATGATACCGTCAATGCCTGGCACACCTGCCCGACAGATGGCGAGATCCGCGGCTCGAACCCGTGTTCGGAATACATGTTCCTGGATGACACCGCCTGTAACCTGGCCTCGATGAACCTGCTGACCTTCCTCAAGGATGGCGCGTTCGATGCCGAAAGCTACATGCACGCCACCCGACTCTGGACCCTGACGCTTGAGATCAGCGTGATGATGGCGCAGTTCCCCTCGAAAGAGATCGCGCAACTGTCCTATGATTTCCGCACATTGGGCCTGGGCTATGCCAATATCGGCGGGCTCTTGATGACCATGGGCTATGGCTATGACAGCGATGAAGGCCGCGCGCTTTGCGGTGCGCTGACCGCCATCATGACGGGCGTGTCCTATGCCACGTCGGCCGAAATATCGGGTGAGCTTGGGGCCTTCGCAGGCTTTGATCGCAACCGCGACCACATGCTGCGCGTCATTCGCAACCACCGGCTCGCCGCCAAAGGCGCGACCGAGGGCTATGAGGATCTGGCCGTGAAGCCGGTACCGCTCGACCATGCCAATTGCCCCGATGCGACGCTGATCGCGCTGGCTGAACAAAGCTGGGACGAGGCGCTGGAACTGGGGGAAACCCACGGCTACCGCAACGCGCAGGTCAGCGTCATTGCCCCCACTGGCACCATCGGGCTGGTGATGGATTGCGACACCACCGGCATCGAGCCCGATTTCGCGCTGGTGAAATTCAAGAAGCTCGCGGGCGGTGGCTATTTCAAGATCATCAACCGGGCGGTTCCCGGCGCGCTGGAAAATCTTGGCTATTCCTCGGCCCAGATCGAGGAAATCACCTCCTATGCGGTCGGCCATGGCACACTTGGCAACGCGCCGGTGATCAACCATTCCTCGCTGGCCGGTCACGGCTTTGGCCCCGGCGAGATGGAAAAGATCGAGGCCGCGCTGCCGTCGGCCTTCGACATCCGCTTTGTCTTTAACCAATGGACCCTGGGCGAGGCGTTCTGCACCGGCACGCTTGGTATCCCGGCGGCGAAACTGAACGATCCCACCTTTGATCTGCTGCGCCATCTCGGGTTTTCCCGCGCCGATATCGACGCCGCCAACGACCATGTCTGTGGCACCATGACCCTGGAGAACGCGCCGCATCTGAAGGCGGAGCATTACGCCATCTTCGACTGCGCCAATCCTTGCGGGAAAAGGGGCAAGCGGTTCCTCAGCGTGAACAGCCACATTCATATGATGGCGGCGGCGCAGAGCTTCATTTCGGGCGCGATCTCCAAGACGATCAACATGCCCAATGACGCGACGATCGAGGATTGCCAGAAAGCCTATGAATTGTCGTGGTCCCTGGGCGTCAAGGCCAACGCGCTTTATCGCGACGGCTCGAAGCTCAGCCAACCCTTGGCGGCCTCGCTGGTCGAGGATGATGACGACGCCGCAGAGGTGCTCGAATCGGGCAATGCGATGGAAAAAGCGCATGTTCTGGCCGAAAAGATCGTCGAAAAGGTGATCATCAAGGAGGTCATCAAGGCGCATCGCGAAAAATTGCCGGCACGCCGCAAGGGCTATACGCAAAAGGCCACTGTTGGCGGGCACAAGGTCTATCTGCGCACCGGCGAATATGAAGACGGCAACCTGGGCGAGATTTTCATCGACATGCACAAGGAAGGGGCCGGGTTCCGGGCGATGATGAACAATTTCGCCATCGCCGTCAGCGTCGGCCTGCAATATGGCGTGCCGCTGGAGGAGTTCGTGGATGCCTTTACCTTCACCAAATTCGAACCGGCCGGCATGGTGCAGGGCAACGATTCGATCAAGAACGCCACATCGGTGCTGGATTACATCTTCCGCGAACTGGCGGTCAGCTATCTCGATCGCACCGATCTGGCGCATGTGAAGCCCGAGGGGGCCAGCTTTGACGATCTTGGCCGCGGGGCCGAGGAAGGCGTGCGCAATTTCGAGGAAGTGCCGGACAGCCGCGCCTCCTCTCCCATTGACGTGCTCCGCCAGATCTCTTCGACCGGCTATCTGCGCAAGCGGGTGCCGCAGGAATTGGTGGTGTTGCAGGGTGGCGGCGGCGCGATCACGGCGCTGAATGCGGCGGGTGACCCGGTGGCGACGCTGGAAACGCTGGTGCCGGAAGTGGCCACCAACACGGTCGCGGTCTCGACGACAACGGCGGTGGCCAGCGGGTCGGTATCGATGGATGCGCGTACCAAGGCCAGGATGCAGGGTTATGAGGGCGAGGCTTGCGGCGAATGCGGCAACTATACGCTGGTCAGGAACGGCACCTGCATGAAATGCAACACCTGCGGGGGGACCTCGGGCTGTAGCTGAGCGCGCCGATCACGCTTTGCCCAAGGGCGTGGTGGTGCATGAAATCGGATGTCCGCGCCATTGCCCCGGCGCGGCATCTGAGACACGGGGCGGGTGCGCTCGCCCCCGACGCGGTTCAGGCCGCAGGCAGAAAACACGGGCGGTATAAATAAGTGAGCCTGAACAGCGAAACTGGGGAAGCCTTGGCTTCCCCTTTTTCTTTTGTTTTATGGTATGTCATCTGCGACTGTGTAAGTCACAAAGTAACGAGGGAGAAAACGTGCGAAACATATTGGTTTCATTTGTATTTTTTGTATTGGCGGGGTGTGCGTCCGGAATAATGGAAAGCTACGTAGGCAGGGACATCACTGACGTAGTTGTCCAATACGGGCCGCCAAGCAATGTCTTCGAAATGCCAGATGGTCGTGTGGCTTTTCAATGGTCTGTAACCACGCCTATCATCATGCCGACGACTACTACAGTGAATGCATATGGTGGATATGGCTATGCAACAGGGTATTCGACAACAACCGGCGGGTATGTCGGCGATCAGAACTGCGTCTATACCCTGTTCGCCCAGCCCAATTCGCAGAATTCGTTCACGGTAGTGGGATTCCAGCCACCAAACCTCATGTGCGAATAGGCCCAGGATGCGAAGAAGGGGAAGCCTTGACTTCCCCTTTTTCTTTTTGTTCAGAAGGTTGTGGAGCGACGCTAACCTGAAATGTGGCTCAAGCGTCTGCCGCGACATCCACCTCTGCGGCGGCGGGCTCTGTCCCTGCCAACTCGATCACAGGCTCCATGCGGGCCAGAATATCATCCGCCAGATGGCATTTGATCTGATGACCGGTTGCCAGCGTTTTCATCGGCGGCACCTCCGCGTCGCACAGGCCGCCCGGTACCTCCGATTTCCACCGGCACCGGGTCTGGAACGGGCAGCCCGAGGGCGGGTTCATCGCCGAAGGAATGTCGCCCTCCAACACGATATGGCGTTTCTTGACCGAGGTGTCGGCAATCGGCACCGCCGAGAGCAGCGCCTCGGTATAGGGGTGATAGGGCGGTGAAAACACCTGATCGGTATCGCCGATTTCAACGACATGGCCCAGATACATCACCATGACCCGGTCGCTGAGATAGCGCACGATGGACAGATCATGGCTGATGAACAAAAGCGTGGTTTTCTCTTCGCGCTGGATCTCCATCAACAGATCCGTCACAGCCGCCTGCACCGACACATCGAGCGCCGATACCGGTTCATCGGCGACCACGATCCGGGCCCCGCCGGCAAAGGCGCGCGCAATCCCCACACGCTGCTTCTGGCCGCCCGACAATTGCCGGGGCATCCGGTCGCCGAAGGCGCGCGGCAGTTTCACCAGATCCAGCAGTTCCAGCATGCGCTGACGCCGCTCGGCCTCGTTATTGCCGACCTTGAAGATCTCCAATGCGCGGATGATCTGCCGGCCCACCGTCATCGACGGGTTCAGCGTGTCGAACGGGTTCTGAAAAACCATCTGGATCGACGACACGGTCTTGGTATCGCGTTCCTCGATCGGGACCGTTTCAATGCCGTGATCGTCCAGTTGCACATGGCCATCCGTGGCGGTTTCCAGACCCATCAGAACCTTGGCCAGAGTTGATTTCCCACAGCCCGATTCACCGACAATGGCCAGAGTTTCAGATTCGCGGGCCGAGAAACTCAGCGTCTCATTGGCCTTGACCACCTTTGTCTCGCCCGATGAAAACAGCGCGCTGGCCGCGACCTCATAGTATTTCTTGAGGTTGTCGACCTTCAGCACGACATCGCCAATCGGGGCCTTCTCGGTTTCGACAACAGCCGCAATCGGCGCGTCCCAGTCAATCTCGGTAAACTTCACGCAGCGCGAATCGTGGCGGTCATCGCCCGCGACCGGAGCCATCCTGAGATCACCGACATCGCAGCGCCCGCTTTCGAAATAGTCGCAGCGGGGGCCGAAATTGCAGCCATTGGGCCGCTCATGGGGCAGGGGGAAATTGCCCGGAATGGCCACCAGGGGCCGCGAATTCTTATCGGCACCGGGCAGCGGGATCGAGCGGAACAGCGCCTGGGTATAAGGGTGCTGCATCTTGTCGAACACATCCTCGATCGACCCGGTTTCCACCGCCTCGCCGGAATACATCACGCAAAGCCGGTCGCAGGTTTCCAGAACCAGCCCCAGATTGTGGCTGATAAAGAGCATCGAGGTGCCGTATTTCTTACCCAGATCCTTGACCAGCTCGACCACGGCCGCCTCGACCGTCACATCGAGCGCGGTCGTGGGTTCGTCAAGGATCAAGAGCGACGGGTTCGCCATCAGCGCCATGGCGATGACGATACGCTGTTGTTGCCCGCCCGAGAGCTGATGCGGGAATGCATCGAGCATCCGTTTCGGGTCTGGCAGGCGCACATCCGTGACCACCTCCAGCGCGCGGTTATAGGCCTCCTCGGCCGAAACCCCATCATGGATCATCGGCACTTCCATCAGCTGCTTGCCGATTTTCATCGCCGGGTTCAGGCTGGCCATCGGCTCCTGATAGATCATCGCGATCTCGCGGCCGCGGATCTTGCGCAACTCCTCGGGCGACATATCGTTCAATTCGCGGCCCTTGAACTTGATCGAGCCGCCGACAATGCGCCCGTTCACGCCCAGATCCTGCATCACGCCAAGCGCGACCGTGGATTTGCCGCAGCCGCTCTCGCCGACCAGGCCCATCGCCTCGCCGGGTCGCACCGAGCAGGAGAAATCCATCACCGCCGGAATTTCGCGCAGCCGGGTGAAGAAGCTGATCGAGAGGCTGTCGATCTCGAGGATCGGGCCATCATAGGTGTCGTCGGTCATTGGGTCTGTCCTCTCTCCGCTTGGGAAAGAAAAATCTTGGAGAAGATTTTTCGGGCCGAAGATTTTTCAGGAAAAATCTTCATGGCTCAGTCCTTCAGGCTTTCTTCGCGCAGGCCATCGGCCAGCAGGTTGAGGCCAAGCACCATCGTCAACAGCGCCAAGGCGGGCGGCAGCGGCGGATGCGGGTAGACCGTTAGCAACCGGCGGCCTTCATTGATGGTCGAACCCCAGTTCGGGCTTTCGGGATCCACGCCCAGGCCAAAGAAGCCCAGGGTTCCCAAAAGGATGGTGGTGTACCCGATGCGCAGGCAGAAATCGACGATGAGCGGCCCGCGCGCATTGGGCAGGATCTCCCACAACATGATATACCACGAGCCTTCGCCGCGGGTCTGGGCGGCGGCCACGTAGTCGCGCGTCTTGATGTCCAGAACCAGGCCGCGCACGATGCGGAACACCGTGGGGCTGTTCACGAACACCACCGAGACGAAAACGATCAAGAGGTTGCCGTCGATATTGATGCCGATGAGCGGCTCATAGGCCTGGCGCGTTGTCTCCATCCACTCGCCCACCGGGTTGCCCTGGTTGAGATAGCCGATAAAGGACGTCGCCAGCCAGACAATCGGGTCAAAGCGAAACACGGTTCCGAGGTAAAAGAGCAGCAGGAGCAGAACGATCGGCACTGCGACCCATTTGATGATATGCGGCTGTGCCCGGTAGCGGGAATAGAGCAGCACCCAGACAAAGCCGATGGGCAACACAAACAAAAGCGCCGCCATGTAAACCGGCACACCTGCCGCGATGATCTCGGGTGTCACCAGCAGGTAAAACAGCAGGATGACCGGGAAGGCGAGAACCAGGTTGGCGAGAAAGGTGATGAACGTATCGAACCGCCCGCCCATATAGCCCGCCGGCAGGCCGAGCGTGATGCCGACCATGAAGGCAAAGAGGGTGGCAAAGGGCGCAATGGTCAGAACTTCGCGCGCGCCCATTACCATCCGGCTAAAGACGTCGCGGCCCAACCCGTCGCCGCCCAGCAGATAATAGGGAAATGCGCCGTCGACGCCGGTCACGGCCGATCCGGGCGGGTCGTTGCGCAGGCCCGAAATCACGTCGATGGGCCCGTGTGTGACCACCATGCCGGCGAAGATCGCCGTAAAGACCCAGAACATCACCATGCCAAAGCCGATCATGCCGACCAGATTATCGAAGAGCTTGCCATAAAGCCCCAGCCGGCGTTTGAATTTGATCGAGACGACAAAGGTCACGATCAGCGCGATCCAGACCGGCAGGAACTGTGCGCCAACGGCCCCGATGATGCCCTTGGCCTGCATGCTCGGCTGCACGATGCCGCCCAGAATGTAGATCACGGCGGCACCCAAAAAGACAAACACCGCGTATTTCATCGCCAGCAGCATGTAATCGGGCGCGCCGAGGCGATAGCTGATGGTGTGATCTGCGTTCACGATGGGCTCGGCCGGACGCATGCCGACGATGTTCATCACGATGTTGAGCGCCAGAGCCACGCCAAAGACCACCACGGTGCCCAGCATCAGCGGGTTGAGGAAAGGGCCCAGAGACCCGGACCAGGTAAGGGGATCCATTGCTCTTTCTCCTTCAGGAAATGCGAATGCGCGGGTTCAGATAGACATAGCCGATATCGGAAATCAGCTGCGTCGTCAGAACCACGATAACGGCGACGATGGAGATGCTCAGCAGCAGCTCGATATCGTTGTTCGATGCCGCCTGCACCAGGGTCCAGCCAAAGCCGTTATAGTTAAAGAGGGTCTCGACGATCACCACACCGGTCAGGAGCCAGGGGATCTGCAGCATGATCACCGTAAAGGGCGCGATCAGCGCGTTCCTGAGCGCGTGTTTCATCACGATATTGCGGAAACTGACGCCTTTCAGCCGGGCGGTGCGGATATATTGCGCGGTCATCACCTCGGCCATCGAGGCCCGCGTCATCCGCGCGATATAGCCCATGCCGTAAAGCGCAATGGTCATCACCGGCAGGGAGAAATTCCAGAAGGTGATATCATCCATCGCGGAGCGCGACGAACCCAGGAACAATGTGCGCCCCTCGATCCAGCCGTTTTCAGCCAGCCAGGGCGAGATCCCCGCGGTCGATGAGGCGAGCAGAATGATAAAGAGCACGCCCGACACATATTCCGGCGTCGCGGTCGAGGCGATCGAGATGGTTGACAGCGTCCGGTCGGTGCGGCTGCCTTCCTTCATGCCGGCCAGGATGCCGATGATCAGCGCGCCCGGCACCATGACCGAAAAGGCGATCAGCATCAGCCACCCGGTCAGCGCCAGCCGCCCGCCGACGATGTTGGAAACGTCGTCGGCTGACACCGTGGAATAGCCGAGATCGCCCTGAAAGAGCCCGCAGAACGCCGGAGACTCCGCGATCGTCATACCGAAATCGATACAGCGCCCGGATTCCGTGCCATCATCGGCAACCCGGGTCCAGCCCGGCGCAACCCCCAGCCACTCGCCATAGCGCACCAGCAAGGGCCGGCTATAGCCCCGGTTGTCGAGCCATTGCACCACTTCGGCATCCGACATGCGTGCGTTGCCCTGGGTCTTGGCCAGCTTTTCGAGATTGGGCGCAAGATTGGTCAGGAAGAACACGATGAAGGTCAGGCAAAGTGCGGTAAGGATCATGACGCCGACGCGCCGTAATATGAACAGTCCCATTTGAGCCCCTGTTGGTTATGCCGCCGAGGGAGGCTGTGTATCCGGTTTTCTGGAGAACCGTTCCCGGCCGGGCCTTTGATCGTCTGGCCCTTGTCCGGGGAGAAAAGGGGCGGACCGTTTCCGGCCCGCCCCAAAACCGCCTTAGGCTTCCAGGCCCAGGTAGTGCACGTTGATCTCGAACTTCGGATGCATGTCCGCGTTCATCACGCCGGTGCGATAGCTGCGATACAGCGAGCGCCAGTAGGCCTGGTTGATCACCGCGTCATCCTGCATGATCTGTTCGATCTGGGCCATCACCTCGCGGCGCGTATCCGCGTCCGGGATACCGTTGGCCTGATCCAGCAGCGCATCGAAATCCGGGTTCGCATAGCCGGTTTCGTTCCATGGCACACCGGACCGATATGCGAGGTTGAGCACCATGACGCCCAGTTCACGGTTGTTCCAGGTGGTGCCGCTGAACGGATAGTTCAGCCAGTCGTTCCAATAGGTCGCACCGGGGATGATGGTTCGATCGACATTGAATCCGGCATCGCGCAACTGCGCTGCCATGGCATCCGCGCTGTCACGTTCGAACCCGTCATCGAGCGAGGTGATCTCGAACACGTGATCGGCCTGGCCTGCCTCGGTTAGCAACGCGAGCGCCGCGGATTTGTCTATCGTCTGGTCCGGCAGCTCCGCGTATTCCGGATGGATCGGGGCGACATGGTGGTTTTCCGCAAGCGTGCCGCGCCCGTTATAGCCGATTTCCAGCAGAACCGCGGGATCCACGGCCATGTTCACCGCCTGGCGTACCCGCACATCGTCATAGGGGGCAGCGCTCTGGTTCATCCGCAGGACATAGGTCGCGGAGGTCGCGACCTCGGAGGTTTCCCAGCCGATCGCCTGGAAGATGTCGATGAAATCGCCGGTCGTCTGATAGGTAATGTCGAATTCACCGGCTTCTGCACCTGCGACCCAGGCTGCCGGGTCGGTGCCCAGATCGACCATTTCGATGCGGTCGAGATAGGCGTCGCGCCAGTAGGTGTGATCGGGGTTACGGACCAGAACGGCGGAAACGCCGACCTCCAGGCTTTCCAGCATATAGGCCCCCGTCCCGATGCCGTGTTCCAGCGGATCCTGACCGATATAGTCGCGATGCTGCACGGCCGACGGGTAGTCCGCGATGCTGGCGATCAGGGCAATATCGGGCAAGGCCAGATTGATGCGCACGGTGTGATCGTCAAGCACCTCGATGCCGCCTTCGCGGGCCTGCTGGGTGTCGGGGTCGACCAGGCTGCCCATGCGGGTCGCCATCGAGTTGGCCTCGACCGTCGCGTCACACCAACCGGCAAAGTTGGCGGCCACGTCCTCGGCGGTGAAGTCGTCGCCGTTGTTCCATTTTACACCCTGGCGCACGTTCAGCGTATAGGTGGTGGCGTCGTCGCTGGCTTCCCAGCTTTCCAGAAGGATGCCCGAGAAGGAGCCGTCGCTGTTGTATTCGACCAGATATTCGGTGATGCCGCGGCTGAGATTGCCAAGCTCGGACCAGTCATAGGTGCGCGGGTCCTTGCCGGCATAGACCGAGGTCTGAATGCGCAGCGTGCCGCCCATCGGCGGTGTCGCACGGTCCGTCATCGCGTTGGCCGGGCTGATCCCGATCAAGGAATACGCCGCCGCTGTGCTGACGCCAAGCGCTGTGGCCCGAACAAGGAATTCGCGGCGGTCGAGATGACCCTCCTTGTATTCCTTGGCATAGATTTCAGCCGCGGGATGCGTCTTGAGTTGCGTGTGGGTGGATTGCGTCATTCTTGTCTCCCTGTGACACGATCTTTTTCGTTTTCTTGCGGCGCTTGTTTTCCGATCAAGGTCGGGCACCGTCTGTCTTGACGGCCATTACCGCATCAATCGCAGGCCACGGTCAATGGTGTCGGGGGGTGTTTTTTTGTCCAATTGCGACTTGCTGACCGCCTAAAAGCGACATGACCCGAAAACGTGGACAAATTTCGCACCGGTTTCCCGGCGTGGATCACCCGGGCCTGATCACCTGTTCGGACGGGTAGAGCCTGCGAAATTCCGACGGCGTGCGCCCGGTCAGGTTTGAAAAGGACCGCGTGAAATAGGCGGCCGAAGAAAAGCCCAGATCCTCGGCGACATTGCGCGCGGGCAGGTCGGTATCGACCAGCAGGGTGCAGGCCTCGTGCATGAGGCGTTCCTGCAAGATCGCCAAGGCGGGGCGCCCGGCGCTGTCGCGGCAGATGCGCGACAGATGCGTCGGTGTCACGCCCAGCGTGTCGGCATAATCGGCCACGCCGCTGCCGCTGCGAAAGCTATGCTCCAGCAATTCGGCGTATTTTTCAGCCAGGATATGGGTGCGGTCGCGCAGGATCGAGCCGTCCTGTTTGTCCAGCTGGCGCGCGATCCAGACCGAGATCAGCAGCCCCCAGGCCCTGAGCGCGTGGTCGCGGGCCGGACCGAACCCGGCCAATTCACGCTCGATCATGTCGAAAAAGCCCGACAGCGCCGACTGTGCCTCGACGCTGCCGACGCGCAAATGGACCGGGTGCGTCGGCAGATCCAGGGTCGGATCGAGCGGCAGCCGCACCAGCACGCCCTGCGCCTGGGCCGGCAGATCCAGCGACATCATCACCCGTGCCGGGATGAAAACGGCCGTATGGGGCCCGTATCCGCGCGTAATTGCCCCGATGGTAAAGCGCCCCTGGCCGCGGGTGAACCAGAACAGTTGCCCATGCGGCTTGGAATGCAGCGTCGCATAACGCCATTCGGCGCGCGATCGCAGTTGGGCCAGAGCTGTCACAGCATAAGGGGCTTGCATGGGGCGGAACGCTAGAGGTGCGAAAAGTGAAAGAAAACCCCGGAAATCTGGCGATTGACGCAATTGATTGTTGAATTACGCGCCGTTGGCTGAAATCCGCCGCCAATGGCCCATTCTTGCGCGGAACCATGTGCGTTGCCGTTTGGCGTATTGACGCGACCCGATGATGGACGCCTCGCGCGCCGCGGCAAGGCTCAGTTCGCCTCGCAGACAGGCAATAAGCTCGGGCCCGCCAATGGCCTTGCGCGCGCCCTTGGCGCTGTCCCAGAGGGGCAGAATCGCGCGCGCCTCATCCATGGCACCCGCCCGCAGCATCAGGTCGAATCGGGTCTCGATCCGGGCATTGAGCCAGGCCGGATCGGCCTCCAGCAGCAGCGGCTGGCAGGCAGCCAGCGGCAGGGCCGGGGCCGGGGTCTCGGCCTGCCAGTCGGACAGCGGCCGCCCGGTGGCGCGCAGAACCTCCCAGGCGCGTTGCACCCGCATCGGATTGGCGCGGTCGATGCGGGCCGCGATCACCGGATCCTCCCGGTCCAGATCGGCCAGCATCGCGGCCAGGGGCAGGGCATCGGCGCGGGCCCGGATCGCGGGCGGCGTTGGGGGAATATCGGCCAGCCCTTCGGTCAGGGCGGCGAAATTCAGGCCGGTACCGCCCAGAATGATCGGGCGCGGGCCCGCGCGCAGCAACGGCACCACCTCGCGCAGCCACTGGCCGGTGGAATAATCACCCTCGAACGGCACATGGCCATAAAGGGCATGCGGCGCGCGCGCCTCATCGGCCACGGACGGGCGCGCCGTCAGCACCCGCCAGCCATCATAGACCTGCAGCGCATCGGCATTGATGATCCGCCCGCCGCGGTGTTCGGCGATCTCAAGCGCCAGCGCCGATTTTCCCGAGGCCGTCGGCCCGGCGATCAGAATCGGCAACTCATCTGACAGTGTATCTATATTAATCAAATGCTTACACGCCATTCCTAAAGTATTTGCACCACCGCAGGGCAGCATTCTTTGCCCGTTGAACCCGGCCTCCATTTAGGCCATGTTGGCCCGGGCCGCAAAACCTGGCCCGCATGCCCGCAGTTTTTACAGGACGTCCCTTATGCCCACCGAACCCGCATCCCCGCCCGCCTATTCCCGCGTTATGCTAAAGATCTCGGGCGAGGCTTTGATGGGCGATCAGGGGTTCGGGCTGCATCCGCCCACCGTCGAACGGATCGCCGCCGAGGTGCAGACCGTCCACGATATGGGGGTCGAGATCTGCATGGTGATCGGCGGCGGCAATATCTTTCGCGGGCTTCAGGGCAGCGCCCAGGGCATGGAGCGCACCACCGCCGACTATATGGGGATGCTCGCCACGGTAATGAACGCGCTGGCGATGCAGGGCGCGCTGGAAAAGCTGAATATCCACACCCGCGTGATCAGCGCCATCCCGATGGATCAGGTCTGCGAACCTTACATCCGCCGCCGCGCCGTGCGCCACCTTGAGAAAAAGCGCGTGGTGATCTTTGCCGCCGGCACCGGCAACCCTTATTTCACCACCGACACCGCCGCCACGCTGCGCGCCAATGAAATGCGCTGCGAGGCGATTTTCAAGGGCACCAAGGTCGATGGCGTCTATGACAAGGATCCGGTGAAACACGCCGATGCCAAACGCTATGACCGGATCACCTATGACGAGGTGCTGGCGCAGCATCTGGGCGTTATGGATGCCTCGGCGATTGCGCTGGCGCGCGAAAACCATGTGCCGATCATCGTATTCTCGCTCGATGAGCCGGGCGGGTTGAGGGGGATTCTGGCGGGCGAAGGCACCTATACAAAGGTGTGCTGATAGCGATAAAAGACCCTCAAAACACACATGATCTGACAAAGAGAGGCAGCATGTCCGACGAGATTGAGATTGATCTGGACGATCTGGTGCGCCGGATGGAGGGCGCGCTGGCGTCGCTGAGGACCGAATTTGCTTCGCTGCGCACGGGCCGGGCCTCGGCCTCGATGCTGGAGCCGGTGATGGTCGATGCCTATGGCAGCCCGACCCCGATTAACCAGGTCGGGACCGTCAACGTCCCCGAACCGCGCATGGTGACGATCAACGTCTGGGACAAGGGGTTGGTCGGCAAGGTGGAAAAGGCGATCCGCGAAAGCGGTCTGGGCATTAACCCGCAGCTCAATGGCACCATCATCATGCTGCCGATCCCCGAACTGAACGAGGAACGCCGGCGCGAACTGACGAAAGTGGCGGCCAATTATGCCGAAAACGCCCGTATCGCGGTCCGCAATGTGCGCCGCGACGGGATGGATCAGATCAAGAAAGCCAAGGCCGACGGCATGTCCGAGGATGACCAGAAGATCTGGGAAGGCGAAGTTCAGGACCTGACCGACACCCATATCGCCAAGGTCGACGGCTTCCTGAACACCAAACAGGAAGAGATCATGCAGGTGTAACCGCCTGCCTGATCGCCCCAAAAAGCGGAGCGCCCATGGCCCCCAAGGACCAAGCACCGACCCCTCCGCGGCATGTGGCGATCATCATGGATGGCAATGGCCGGTGGGCGCAATTGCGCAAACGTCCGCGCCTGGTGGGTCATCATGCCGGGGCCAAGCGGGTGCAGGAAATCGTCGAGGCCTGCCCGGCCCTGGGTATTAAATACCTGACGATTTTTGCCTTTTCGACCGAGAACTGGAAACGCACGCAAACCGAGGTTGCGGGGCTGATGCGGCTTTTCAAGCGGTTCATTTCGGCCAAAGCGGCCGAGCTGCACAAGAAAGACGTCCGTGTGCGGTTCATCGGTGACCGGGTCCGGCTGGATGCGCGGCTGCAGGATATGATGGATGATCTGGAGCTCTTGACTGCGGAAAACGATGGCGTGCATCTGACCATTGCTTTGAATTACGGCGGCCGCGATGAGGTGGCGCGCGCCACGCGGCGGCTGGCCCATGATGTGGCGGCGGGCAAGCTTGACCCGCGGGGCATCGACGATGAGACGCTGCCGAAATACCTCGATACGTATTTTCTGCCCGATCCCGATCTGGTCATCCGCACCAGCGGCGAGGCGCGGATCTCGAACTTCCTGCTCTGGCAATCGGCCTATGCCGAATACGAATTCATCGACACGCTCTGGCCCGATTTCGACGCCGCCGAATTTGGCCGGGTGGTGGGGCGGTTTGGCCGCCGCGACCGCCGGTTCGGTGCTGTCGGGCCATGAACGCGGCGGGCAAATGGGGTGACCTGGCCCCGCGGGTGATCTGGGGTCTTGTCCTGGCCGGCGCGGGCTTTGGCCTGCTGATTGTCGGCGGTCTGCCGCTGGCGGCGGGGCTTATTGCGCTTGGCAGCGTGGGCATCTGGGAATTGCACCGCATGCTTGGCGGCGCGGTGGCGAAACTGGCGGGTGGCATTGCCGCGGTGGCTGTTTTCGCGGTTCTGACCGCCCAGATATTCGCGCTGGCCTCGGGCTACGGGTTTCTGGACAACCTCTATCTGACGCCCTGGACCATTCCCTTTCTGGGCGTGGCGCTCTGGGCCGGGGTGCAGACGGTCGAGCTGCGCCAGCGTTGGGTGTTTTGCACCTACGGGGCGTTCTTTCTCTTTGCTGTCATCGGCGTGTTTTATCTGCGCATCATGCATGGGCTGATTTTTGCGCTCTTTGTCGTGCTGGTGGTGGTGGCCTCCGATATTGCCGGGTATTTCGCGGGCCGCATGTTGGGCGGACCGAAATTCTGGCCGCGTGTCAGCCCCAAGAAAACCTGGTCCGGCACGGTTGCGGGATGGATTGCCGCCAGCGCCGTGGCGGCGGCGGTATTGGGGTTCGAGCCCCTGATGGTTTTCGTGGTGGCACCGGTTTTGGCATTGGCGGCGCAACTGGGCGATATTGTCGAAAGCGCCATCAAGCGGCGGGTCGGGGTCAAGGATTCCTCGGATCTCATTCCCGGTCATGGTGGCGTGCTGGACCGGTTTGACGCGATGGCCGGGGCGGTGGCCGCGGCAACGCTTGCCATGACCGCGTTCGGGATCTGGCAATGACCCGGCGGATCAGCGTTTTCGGGGCCACCGGCTCGATCGGGCAGAATACGCTGGATCTGATCCGGCGCGACAGGGCGGGTGCCCGTGTGGTGGCCCTGACGGGCGGGCGCAATATTGACCAACTGGCCGCAGACGCGCGCGAGTTTGGCGCGGAAATTGCCGTGACCTGCCACCCTGACTGCCTGGCCGATCTGCGCGCGGCGCTGGCGGGCACGGGCATCGAGGTCGCCGCCGGTGCGGATGCCATCGCCGAGGCCGCCGAGCGCCCCGCCGATTGGATCATGTCGGCGATTGTCGGCGCGGCGGGGCTGGCACCGGGGTTTCGGGCGCTGCAACACGGGTCCACGCTGGCGCTGGCCAACAAGGAAAGCCTGGTCACGGCAGGCCCGCTTTTGATGGCCGAGGCCGCCCGCCACGGGGCCCGCATCCTGCCCGTCGACAGCGAACATTCGGCGGTGTTTCAGGCGCTGGTCGGCGAGGATATCGCGGCGGTTGAACAGATCGTCATCACCGCCTCGGGCGGGGGCTTGCGCGATTGGCCCGCCGACCGGCTGCAATATGCCACTTTAAAGGATGCCTCGGCGCATCCCAATTGGGAGATGGGCCAGCGGATCACCATCGACAGCGCCTCTATGTTCAACAAGGCGCTTGAACTGATTGAAACGCATGAGTTTTTCGGGATCGCGCCAGAGAAGATCGACACCGTGATCCACCCACAGAGCATCATCCATGCGCTGGTCGGGTTCAGGGATGGCGCAATGATGGCCCATCTCGGCGCGCCCGATATGCGCCACGCCATCGGCTATGCCCTGAACTGGCCCGACCGCGCGGCCTTGCCGGTGGATCGCATCGACCTGGCCGGGATCGCGACGCTTGATTTCCGCCCCGCCGATCCGGCGCGCTATCCGGCGCTGTCGCTGGCGCGCGATGTGATGGCTGTGGGCGGCCATGCCGGGGCCGTTTTCAACGCCGCCAAGGAGGTTGCGCTGGATCATTTCATCACAGGTGCCATCGGTTTCACCGAGATGGCCCCCGTCGTTGCCGACACGATGGACGCGATTTCGCGCGAGTTTCGCCTTGCCGATGCCATCAACACCCTTGAGATGGTGACCGAAACAGACCATCTGGCACGAATAAGAGCTGCCGAGCAGGCCAGCCTGAGACAGGAGAAACGCGCGTGACCGACCTTATCCCGCAATTTGGCGGCTTTGCCTTTACCATTATCGCCTTTGTGGTGGCGCTGTCGATCATCGTGGCGATCCACGAATACGGCCATTACATCGTCGGGCGCTGGTCGGGCATCCATGCCGAGGTGTTTTCGCTTGGCTTTGGCCCGGTGCTGTTCAGCCGTGTCGACCGGCACGGCACAAAATGGCAATTGGCCGCACTCCCCTTTGGCGGCTATGTGAAATTTCTGGGCGACGCCGATGCGGCCTCGGGCAAGGATGCGGCCGCGATTGACGCGCTGGATGTGCAGGAGAGGCGCCGCTCGATGCATGGCGCGCCGCTCTGGGCGCGGGCCGCGACGGTTGCCGCCGGTCCGATCTTCAACTTCATCCTCTCCATCGTGATTTTCGCGGCGGTCCTGATGATATCGGGGCAGGCCTCCGAGACGCCGCGCGTCGGTGAGATCCGCCCGATGCCGACCGGGATGCCGGTACTGGAACTTGGCGACGAGATCACGGCCATCGAGGGCATCCCGGTCACCACGCTGGCCGATGTGTTCGAGATTGGCCGCAGCCAGCCGCCCGCCGAGACGCTGAGCTACGACATTCTGCGCCGCGGTGACACGCTGACGGTTGACGCCTCGTTCCCGCTGATCCCGGTGATCGGCAGCGTCACGCCGCGCTCGGCGGCGATGGATGCGGGCCTGGCCGAGGGCGACGTGATCCGGGCCATCGACGGCGCGCCGGTCTATGCGTTCGAACAACTGCGTGAGGCGGTCGAGGCCAGCCAGGGCGCGGAACTGGCGCTGGAGGTCTGGCGCGACGGTGCGGTGATTGACGTCGCGCTGGCCCCGCGCCGGATGGATCTGCCCTCACCCGAGGGCGGTTTTGAAACCCGCTGGCTGATTGGCGTCACGGGCGGCCTCTTCTTCAGCCCCGAGGTGGACCGCGTCGGTTTGGGCCAGGCGGTCACCGGTGGGGCGTCGACCGTTTTCATGGTGGCGCGGACCTCTCTATCGGGGCTGTGGTACATGATCACCGGCGCGATCTCGAGCTGCAACCTGCAAGGGCCCATTGGCATTGCCGAAACCTCGGGGGCGGCCGCAAGCCAGGGGCTGGATACGTTTTTCTGGTTCGTGGCGGTTTTGTCCACGGCGGTCGGGTTGCTGAACCTCTTTCCCATTCCGGTGCTCGATGGCGGCCACCTGCTGTTTCATGCCTATGAGGCCGTGGCCGGGCGCCCGCCCTCGGACAAGGCGCTGCGGGTTTTCATGACGGTGGGTCTGACGCTGATCCTGGGGCTGATGCTGTTTGCGCTGACCAATGATCTGTTCTGCCCCTGATCGGGGTCGTCGCGGGGCGGGGTCGTTGCGTTGCGGGGTCGTTGCGTTGCGGGGTCGTTGCATGGCGGCTGAAGATATCGTCAATCGGCCATAAGGGTGCCCAAATGCTGCCCCATTTGATGAGCAGTCTGGAGGTCGCGCAGGGGATGTTCTCTGCCCGACCAAAAGGCCAGACCGATGAAAATGATCAACCACAGCTACCGTTCGTTCAGCATGCTTGTTGAAGTCAATCTCGACCGTTTTCTGGTGCCCCTGACCATCATCGGCGCGCTTACCGTTGCAGGATGGCTTGTGAGCCTCTGATTTTGCCGAAAAATCCTGGCCCGGCACGGATCGTGCCGACCGATCACAAACATGTATATCTTGTGCCACTGTGGATAAATACCTCCACTGATGTGGTATTTGGCGTTTTGACAAGCACCCGCGCGCGCGCTAGAGCATGCGTGCAAGAACTTGTTACGGGCGGGGGCGGATTCGATGGCCATTGGTACAGCTTTCTTCAGGCGTGAAGGATGGGTCTTGGCCCTCCTTCTGCTCTTTGTCTCGGTGCTGTTCGCAATGCCTGGCAATGCCCAGGCGCAGACCTATCGCTTTGCCGGCTTTGATGTGCAGGGGATCCAGCGCATCGAGGAAGCGACAGTGCTGAGCCTCGCGGCGATCCCGCGTAACGAGGCGGTGAGCGCGGGCGCGTTGAACGACGCACAGCAGCGGCTGCAGAACTCTGACCTCTTTGAAACCGCCGAACTCCGGCCGCGCGGCAGCGTGCTGGTGATCATCGTGCAGGAATATCCAACGATCAACCGCATCAATATCGAAGGCAACCGGCGCCTGGATGACGAGGATCTGCTGCCGGTTCTCAGCTCACAACCACGCCGGGTCTATTCGCCTGCTGTGGCCGAGGCCGATGCCGCCGAAATCGTCCAGGCTTATCAGTTGCAGGGGCGGCTGGCCGCCACGGTGACGCCGGTGATCATCCGGCGCAGCGACAACCGGGTCGATCTGGTTTTCGAAGTGACCGAGGGCCGCGTCGTGGAAACCGAGAGGATCGCCTTTGTCGGCAACCGCGCCTATTCCGACCGCCGTCTGCGGCGGGTGCTGGACAGCACGCAGGCGGGCATTTTCCGCATCCTTATCGGCTCTGACACATTCGTCCCGGACAGGGTCGTCTTCGACCAGCAACTGCTGACCGATTTCTATCGCGAGCGCGGCTATATCGACTTTGCCGTGCAAAGCACGACGTCCGAATTGGCGCGCGAACGCAACGCTTATTTCGTGACCTTCAATATCCGCGAAGGGCAGAGCTTTTCGATCGGTGAGATTACCACGGTCAGCGATGTGCCGAGCGTCGACGCCGATGAATATCAGGCCGTAAGCCGCCTGCGTCCGGGGATGACCTATTCGCCGCGGTTGGTCGACAACACGATTACCCGGATGGAAAACCTGGCCACCCAGCAGGGGCAGCGGTTCATTCGCATCGAACCCCGCCTGACGCGCAACGATGACACGCTGACGCTGGATATCGAGTTCAATATCACACGCGGCGAACGCGTGTTTGTCGAGCGGATCGATATCGAGGGCAATGCCACCACGCTGGACCGTGTGATCCGGCGCCAGTTCCGGACCGCCGAAGGCGACCCGCTGGACCCGCGCGAAATCCGCCAGGGGGCCGAACGCATCCGCGCGCTTGGCTTCTTTGCCGATGCCCAGGTGGCCGCGCGTCCCGGGACCCGCGAGGATCAGGTGATCGTCGATGTCGATGTCGAGGAAACCGCGACCGGCTCGCTTGGCTTTGGGGCCAGTTTTTCCACAGATACCGGGGTTGGCCTCAATGTCTCGTTCGCGGAACGCAATTTCCTCGGACGGGGGCAATCGCTGAGTTTAGGCTTTGATACATCCGCCGCGACACGCAGCCTCAGTTTCGGCTTTTCGGAGCCTGCCTTTCTGGGCCGTGACCTGACCTTCGGGATCGCGGCCAACTACACCACCACCACGCCCGACGGTGCCGCCACGTTCGGAACGCTGAACTACGGCATCCGCCCGTCGTTCGGATTCCCGCTATCGGCCAACAGCCGGCTTGGGGTGTTTTACGATTTCAGCGTGGGCAGCATCCGGAATGTCCCGGCGACCTCCTCGCCGATTCTGATTGCCGAGGAGGGTGAATTCACCACCTCATCCGTCGGGTATAATTACGTCTACGACACGCGCGGCACCGGGTTGAACCCGAATGCCGGCGTGCAGTTGCGGTTCGGTCAGGAATTTGCCGGGGTTGGCGGCGATCGCGAATATATCGTCACCACCGCCTCGGCGACGGCGGAAACCTCGATCCTGCGCGAGGAGGTGTCGCTCAGGGCGACGGTCGAGGGCGGGGCGCTCAATATGCTGTCCGGTACCAGCCGGGTGTCCGAGCGGTTCCGGTTGAACTCGCGTCAGCTGCGCGGGTTCGAACCCAACGGCGTGGGCCCGCGCGACCTGACCAATGCCGATACCGATAACGACTCGCTTGGCGGCAATTACTTTCTGGCGGCCCGGTTCGAAACCGCGTTCCCGCTGGGGCTGCCTGAGGAATACGGCGTCACGGGCGGTCTGTTTTACGATATCGGGACGGTCTGGGGGCTTGATAACACCGCCGGCCTTGGGGGGCCGGTCGATGACGGCATGAACTTGCGCCAGTCGATCGGCTTTTCGCTCTTTTGGGATACGCAAATCGGCCCGCTCAGATTCAATTTCAGCCGCGTGCTGGATGCCGAGGCCTATGACCTGACGCGCAGCTTCGATTTCACCGTCGAAGCCCGGTTCTGAGCCTGGCCGGGGCCATGCGCGCATTTGCCCATGCCGTGCTTGGCCTCGCTCTGCTAAGCGCGTCGCCGGGGTTTGCGCAGCCATTTTCGTTTGGCCAGGTCGAAGGCCCGGCGGTGGTTATGCTCAGTCAGGAGCGGCTGTTTTCCGATTCGCTGTTTGGTCAGCGTGTGCAGGCCGAGATCGAGGCCGCCTCGAACGCGCTGGCGCTTGAGAACCGCGAAATCGAAGCGGCGCTCCTGGAGGAAGAGCTGCAGTTGACGGAAACCCGCGCCGCCATGAGCGCCGAAGAGTTCCGTCCGATCGGCGATGAATTTGACGCGCGTGTCGAGGCCATCCGCGCCGAACAAAATGACCGGCTGCGCATTCTGACGGCTCAGGCCGATGCGGCGCGGAGGTTTTTTGTCCAGGCAACGACCCCTATTCTGGTGGCCCTGCTGCGCGAACGCGGCGCGGCGGCGGTGCTGGATTCGCGCGCCGTTATCTATTCCGTCGACGGCATCGACATCACCGATCTGGCGCTGGCGCGGATCGACGCCGAATTGGGCGATGGTGGCGAGGGGGCGATCCTGGAGCAACTGACCACCGGCGCGCCCTGATGTGCTTGTCGGGCGGGGTCTGACTTGCTACCACCAAGGCTCTGCCAAAAAGAAGGACCAAATCCCGATGACCGCCGAGACGCCCACAACCGCCGATATCGACCTGATCCAGCGCATCATCCCGCATCGCTACCCGTTCCTTCTGGTCGATAAGGTGCGTGATATCGTGCCGTTCCAATCGGCGGTCGGCATCAAGAATGTCACCATGAACGAGCCGCATTTCCAGGGCCATTTCCCAGGCGTTCCGATCATGCCGGGCGTCACCATCATCGAGGCGATGGCACAGGCATCGGCGGTGATGGTCGGGGTGTCCGCCGATCTGGCCGATAAGGATTTTCTGGTCTATTTCATGGCCATCGACAAATGCAAGTTTCGCCGCAAGGTGGGCCCCGGCGATGTGCTGGAATTGCATGTCAGCGTGGTGCGCGGCAAGCCGGGCGGCAAGGTCTGGAAATTTTTTGGCCGCGCCGAGGTCGACGGGGAACTGGCCTGCGAGGCCGAGTTTACCGCGATGATGGACCTGCCGGCGGAGGGCTGAGGCGATGGCGATAGATGGCTCTGCGCAAATTCACGCGTCCGCGGTGATCGAGGAGGGGGCCGTCATCGGGCCGGGCTGTGTCATCGGCCCGTTCTGCGTCGTGGGGCCCGAGGTGCGGCTGGCCGAGCGGGTCGAGCTGCGCGCCCATGTCGTGGTGAGCGGCCGGACCGCGATCGGCCCCGAGACGGTGATTTTTCCGTTCTCGGTGATCGGTGAGATTCCGCAGGATCTGAAATTCCAGGGTGAGAAATCTCGGCTGGTCATCGGCGCGCGTAACCGTATCCGCGAACATGTGACGATGAATTGCGGCACCGAGGGCGGCGGCGGTATCACCCGCGTGGGCGATGACGGGCTCTTCATGGCGGGGTGTCACATTGCCCATGACGCCCAGATCGGCGACCGCGTGATCGTGGTCAATTCGGCCGCCATCGCGGGCCATTGCGTGCTGGAGGATGACGTGATCATCGGCGGGCTTTGTGGCATCCATCAATGGGTACGGATCGGCAAGGGGGCCATTATCGGCGCGGTCACGATGGTCACCAATGATGTCATTCCCTACGGGCTGGTGCAGGGGCCGCGGGGGGCGCTTGACGGGCTCAATCTGGTCGGGCTGAAACGGCGCGGCGTGGCGCGTTCGGATATCACCGCGCTCAGGGCTGCGTTTCAGATGCTGGCGCAGGGCGAGGGTGCCTTTCTGGACCGGGCACAGCGGCTGGCCGACGAAAGCCCCGACAGCGTTTATGTGCGCGACGTGGTGGCGTTTGTGCTGGGGGCCACGGAGCGGTCCTTTCTGACACCGGGATAGGCCGATGGCACGCGCAATCATCGCAGGGGCAGGCGCTTTGCCGGGGCTGTTACTGGCAGCCGGGCCCGCCCATATGGTGCGCCTGCATGGGGTGGCGTCCGATCCGCAGGACGCCCCCGATATCGCGGCGCGGTTTGAACGCTTTGGCACGCTCTTTGCCGATCTGCGCGCCGCCGGTGTGACCCATCTGGCCTTTGCCGGTGCCCTCAGCCGCCCCGAGTTTGACCCCGCCCTGATGGATGCCGAGACCATGGCGCTGATGCCACGGATCGCGGCCGCGATCGGGCGGGGGGATGACGGTCTTTTGCGTGAGATCGCGGCCATTTTCGAGGAACAGGGATTTGCCGTGCAGGGGGCTTGCGATCTGCGCCCCGATCTGGTGGCCGAACCCGGCCCGATCAGCGGCGAGATCAGCGCCATGCAGGAGGCCGATGCCGCCCGCGCCCGCGCCGTTCTGGAGGCGCTCGGCCCCCTCGATATCGGGCAGGGGGCAGTTGCGGCGCGTGGCCAGGTGATCGGGGTCGAGACCTTGCAGGGCACCGATGCGATGCTGCGTTTTGTGGCCGCGACCGCACCGGGATCGGGCGGCGTTTTTGTCAAACGGCCCAAGCCGGGGCAGGATATCCGCATGGACACGCCGGTGATCGGCCCGGCCACGGTGATGAAGGCCGCCGAGGCGGGGCTGTCGGGCATCGAGATCGCCGCCGGGTCGGTCCTGATCCTGGACCGCGAGGCCACCATCGATGCGGCCGAGGCGGCGGGTGTCAGCCTCTGGGCGGTCTGATGGGATTGCGTTTTTTCCTGATCGCGGGCGAGGCGTCGGGCGACCGTCTGGGGGCGGCGCTGATGGCGGGGCTGAAGACGCTGGCGGGCGACGTGGAATTTCACGGCATCGGCGGGCCGCTGATGGCAGCCGAAGGGTTGCAGAGCCTCTTTGAGATGGAACGGCTGTCGGTCTTTGGACTGGCCGAAGTGCTGCCGAAACTGCGCGAGTTATTTGCCCTGAAGGATCAGGCCGCGCGCGCGGTTCTGGATCTGCGCCCCGATGCGCTGATCACCATCGACAGCCCCGATTTCTGCCTGCGGGTTGCCAAACAGGTCAAGGCAAGCGCGCCGGATCTGCGCAGCATCCACTATGTTGCGCCCTCGGTCTGGGCCTGGCGCCCGAAACGAGCCGCGAAAATGGCCCGCCATATTGATCATGTGTTGGCGCTGCTGCCGTTTGAGCCGCCGCTGATGCAGGCCGCCGGAATGACCTGCGATTTCGTTGGCCATCCGGTGGTGGCAGAGCCCCAGGCGAGCGCCGCCGAGATCGCTGATTTTCGCGCCGCCCATGGCATCGCCCCCGAAGGCCCGCTTTTGTTGGTGCTGCCGGGCTCGCGCCGCTCCGAGGTCACCCGGCTCGCGCCGGTTTTCGGGCAAGCCATCGCGCCCTTGTTGAATGCCCGTCCCGATTTGGCGGTGCTGCTTCCGACGGTGGCTCATGTGGCCCCGCTCTTGCCCGATTTGCTGCGCGACTGGCCGCTGCAACCGGTCGTTCTGGACCCGACCGGTCAGTCGCCCGAGAGCGTGGCCGCCCAAAAACGCGCCGCCTTCGGCGCGGCCGATCTGGCGCTGGCGGCGTCGGGTACGGTGTCTCTGGAACTGGCGGCCAGCGCCACGCCGATGGTCATTGCCTATGACATGAACCGGCTCACCTGGGCGCTGATGCGGCGCGCCGCGCTGATCGATACGGTGACGCTGGTCAACCTGGTCTCGGAAACGCGGGTCATCCCCGAATTTCTGGGCCCGGCCTGCCAGCCCGATGCCATCGGCGCAGCACTGGTCGATCTGGCCTCGAACCCGGCGGCGCGCGCCGCGCAAACCGCGGCCATGGCCACCACGATGGAACGGATCGGGCAGGGCGGAGAGGCTCCGGGCCTGCGCGCCGCCCGCTCGGTTCTGGCCGCTGTCAAAGGGTGAATTCGGCAAGCGCCGCGCCGCTCAGACGCAAGAGATCCCCCGGCGCGATCCCGAAGATATGGCGCGGCGTGCCCGCCGCCGCATAGACAATGTCAAAGTCAAAGAGCCGCGGATCGGCCCAGGCCCGGATCGGGGTAAGATGGCCCACCGGGGCCACGCCGCCAATGGCAAAACCCGTCTCTGCCCGGATCAGCGCAGCATCGGCCTTGCCCAGATCCTCGCCCGCCAGCCTGCGGGCTTTTTCGGCGCAAACCTGATTGCCGCCAGCGGTGATGAAGAGCATCGCCCGTCCGCTGGATTGCCCGCGAAAGATGATCGATTTGGCGATCTGATCGGGGGTGCAGCCCACGGCCTTTGCCGCCGCTTCCGCCGTGCGGGTGCCCGCGGCCATCTCCTGGACGTCAATCGCCAGCCCGGCGCTGGCCAGCGCATGCTGCACACGTTTCAGGCTCTTGCTCATGATGCGTTTTCTCCTCGGAATTGTTTTGCCGGGCGGCTGGTGACAAGGCAACCCGTTGACGCGCGCCCGCCCGCCCGCCATCAAAGCGCCATGAGTTTTGTTGCCGCGCTGACCCGCCATCCCATCGCCTTCGATCCCGATCTGGGGGCCGATGCCCTGACCCACCTGCCGGGGCTTTCGCCGGACCTGCGCCCGCTGATCATCGGGGCCGCCGGCTGCAGCCCCTATCTGGCGCAGCTTATCGCGCGTGAGGGCGGTTGGCTGGATGCGGCCCTTGCCGCCGCGCCGGATGACCTGCGGGCCGATCTGCTGGCCGAGACCGCCGCGCTCGATCCCGGTGATCTGGCCTCAAACCTGCGCCGGCTGAAACGCCGGGTGCATCTTTTCGCGGCGTTGGCCGATCTGGGCGGGGTTTGGGATCTGGCACAGGTTACCGGGTTTCTGACCGCTTTCGCCGATGCGGCGGTCGACGTTGCGCTGCGCCACCTGATTGGGGCCGAGGCGCGGCGCGGCAAGATCCCCGGCATGACCGAGGAAGATGCCCGGACCGGGGCCGGCATGGTGGCGCTGGCGATGGGCAAGATGGGCGCGGGCGAGCTGAACTATTCCTCCGATATCGACCTGATTTGCCTCTTCGATGAAACCCGCTTCGATCCGGGCGACGAGATGGAGGCGCGCGCGGGCTTCATCCGTGCCACCCGCCGCATGGCCGCCACGCTGAATGACATCACCGCCGAGGGTTATGTCTTTCGCACCGATCTGCGCCTGCGCCCCGATGCCAGCGTGACGCCCGTCTGCATCTCGATGGCCGCGGCCGAGCGCTATTACGAGGCCGAGGGACGCAACTGGGAACGCGCCGCCTATATCAAGGCGCGCGCGGCGGCGGGCGATATTACGGCGGGGCGGAAATTTCTGGACACGCTGACGCCCTTCGTCTGGCGCAAGCATCTCGATTTCGCCGCCATCGAGGACACCCAGAACATGCGCCAGAAGATCCGCACGCATAAGGGGCTGCACGGGCCGATCACGCTGGAGGGCCATAACATGAAGCTCGGACAGGGCGGCATCCGCGAGATCGAGTTCTTTGCCCAGACCCGGCAGATCGTGTCGGGCGGGCGCGACCCGGACCTGCGGCAGAGCGGCACGGTTCCGGCGCTGGCGATGCTGGCCGAAAAGGGCTGGATCGAGGACAGCGTGGCCCGCGCGCTGACCGGCCATTACCGCGCCCATCGCGAGACCGAACACCGGTTGCAGATGATCCATGACACCCAGACCCACGATTTGCCGATGAACGCGGAAGGCTTTCAGCGGCTGGCCAATTTCTGCGGCGAAAGCGATGTGGACCGGTTTCGCGCCGATCTGGAGGACCGCCTGCGCGCGGTCGATGCGCTCTGCGAGCCGTTTTTCAAACCCGATGCCGCCTCGCCCGAGGCCCTGCCCGAGCTGAGCGCGACCGCCGAGGAGATCGTGGCCCGCTGGCCCGGTTATCCGGCGCTGCGCTCGGCGCGCGGGCAGGCGATTTTCGCGCGGCTGAAGCCCGAACTTCTGGCCCGCTTCCTGGCCACGCCGCGCCCCGATGAGGCCTTGACCAATTTCGACGGGTTCCTGCATGGCCTGCCTGCGGGGGTGCAACTCTTTTCCCTCTTCGAGGCCAATCCGACCCTGATCGACCTCTTGGTCGATATCTGCGGCACCGCTCCGGGATTGTCGCGCCATCTGTCGCGCCATTCCGGGGTGCTCGATGCCGTGATCGGCGGCGGGTTTTTCGCCGGCTGGCCCACTGAGGATGCCTTGCAGGCCGATCTGGCGGAGGTGCTTGCCGGCCTCGATTACGAGGATGTTCTGAACGCCACCCGACGCTGGAAAAAGGAATGGCATTTCCGCATCGGCGTGCATCACCTGCGCGGGCTCATTACCTCCGAGGAGGCGGGGGCGCAATATTCGCAACTGGCAGGCACCATCGTTCAGGCGCTCTGGCCCCGGGTCGGCACCGAGGTCGCGCGCCGTCACGGCCCCGCGCCGGGGCGCGGCGGGGCGGTTGTGGCGATGGGCAGCCTGGGGGCCGGGCAGCTTTCGGCGGGTTCGGATCTGGACCTGATCGTGATCTATGACGCGGACGGGCAGGAGATGTCGGAGGGCCGCCGCCCACTGGATGCGCGCGGCTGGTATGCCAAGGCCACCAAAACGCTGATCACGGCGCTGTCGGCCCCGACCGGCGAGGGCACGCTTTACGAGGTCGATATGCGGCTCAGGCCCTCGGGGCGGCAGGGGCCGGTGGCGACATCGGTGCAGAGCTATCGCAACTATCAGCTGACCGAGGCCTGGACCTGGGAACATCTGGCGCTGACGCGGGCGCGGGGGCTGGCGGGTGATGCCGGCCTGCTGACCGATATCGAGGCGGTGCGGGTCGAGGTTCTGAGTGTACCGCGCAACGCTGCGCAAGTTGTTGGCGATGCGCAGGAGATGCGCGAGAGGCTTGCCGCGGCCGGGCGCGCGGGCGGCGGGCTGGATGCCAAGGAGGGGCCCGGGCGGATGAAGGATATCGAGCTTGTGGCGGAAACCGCGGCACTGATGGCAGGCAGCCCACGTCGTGATGTATTGGGCCAGCTTGAGGCGGGCGTTTCGATCGATTGGCTGGCACCCGACGATGCCCGCGCGCTGGCCGGGGCGCATCGCCATTACAGCCGTCTCAATCAGGCGACGCGCCTGCTGACCGACCGGCGGCTGGATCTGGCTGAGGTCGGTCTGGGCGCGCGCCGGTTTCTGGCGCGTGAGGCGGATGTCGCGGATGCCACGGGACTTGCCGCAAAAACCGAAGCCCTGCGGGCCGGTGCCGAGGTTATCATCGCCAAAGCCATGACCACGCCGCCGCAGGAGCCGGGATGACCGATATCAGCGACCCCAAAAACCTGATCCGCGACAGCTACCGGATCGAGGGGATCGACGCGAGCCAGTGCCGGTCGATCTTTGTCGATTGGGCGCTCAGCCTGAAAGACCCCGACCCGGCCCCGCATCTGCGCACCCTGCTGGCGCGCCATGGCGGCAACAATCCCGATCATCCGATGACGGCGGTGCTGCGCGAGGGGCTGGAACGCCCGCAGAGCGTGGGCCGGCGGGGCGGGCGCAAGGCGCGGGTCCGCGACACCTAAGCCCGGGCGTCAGGGCACGACCCTTGCCGCCTGCGTGCCGCGTTCGCGGTAGGGGGTGGTGTCGTAATGCGCCCGGTAGCATTTCGAGAAATGCGACGGCGAGGCAAAGCCGCAGGCCAGCGCCACGTTGATCACGCTCATATCGGTCTGCAACAGCAGGTTGCGTGCCTTTTGCAGCCGCAATTCCATGTAGTAGCGCTTGGGTGAGCGGTTCAGATAGCGGCGGAAAAGGCGCTCCAGCTGGCGGGTCGACATGCCCACTTCCTGCGCCAGGATCGAGGGGCTGATCGGCTCCTCGATGTTTTGTTCCATCATCCGGATCACCTGGCTGAGCTTGGGATGGCGCACCCCGATGCGGGTCGGGATCGACAGGCGTTGCGTATCCTGATCGGTGCGGATGGTGGTATAGATCATCTGATCGGCGACCTGGCTGGCCAGCTCCTCGCCGTGATCGGTGGCAATCAGCGTCAGCATCAGGTCGATCGACGCGGTGCCGCCCGCCGTCGTCATCCGGTTGCCATCGATCACAAAAACCGATTTGGTCAGCTGCACCTCCTCGAATTCCTCGGTGAAGCTGTCCTGGTTTTCCCAGTGGATCGTGGCGCGTTTGCCATCCAGCAACCCGGCCTTGGCCAGCGCATAACCCGCCGTGCAGAGCGCCCCCATCGTCACCCCGCGCCGGGCCTCGCGCCTGAGCCAGTTGATCAGCTTTTTCGTCGTCGCCGCCTGCACGTTTATACCACCGCACAGGATGATCGTGTCTTCGCGGTTCAGCTCTTCGAAATCCATTCCCAGCTTGAAAATGGCACCCGAGCTGCATTCTGCTTCCTCGCCGCCTTCACCGGCAAAGGCCAGATCATAAAGCTCGGCCTCGCCCAGACGGTTGGCGATGCGCAAGGCATCAATCGCCCCGGCACAGCTCAGCAGGGTGAACTGATCCATCAGCACAAAGATAAAGCGCTTGGGGTGCCGGGGCACGCCATTGAGAAGGGCGACCATGTTGCTGCCTAAACTCCCATATCCGTCGGCAAGACGTTGATGCGTTCTAGCGAAATCACCATTTCCCGCCTTGCGCAATCCCCCGGGAGCGGGAATTTCGCATTGGACCCCGCCTGCGGGATCGGTATAACCGCCCCCGGACATGATATGAGGAGAGCCCAGGATGGCTGAGGCGTGGACAAAAGCGGGCTGGCGTGAAAAACCCAGGGTGCAGATGCCCGATTATCTGGATGGCGCGGCCCTGGCCCGGGTCGAAGAGCAGCTCGGCGCGTTTCCGCCACTGGTCTTTGCCGGCGAAGCGCGCCGTCTCAAGGATCAACTGGCCTCGGTCTCGCGCGGCGAGGCGTTCCTGCTGCAGGGCGGCGATTGCGCCGAAAGCTTTGCCGATTTCTCGGCCGATGCGATCCGCGACACCTATAAGGTGATGCTGCAGATGGCGGTGGTGCTGACCTATGGCGCGAAGGTGCCGGTGGTCAAGGTCGGCCGCATGGCCGGTCAATTCGCCAAGCCGCGTTCGGCCCCGACCGAGGTCAAGGATGGGGTGGAGCTGCCTTCCTATCGTGGTGACATCATCAATGAGCTCGATTTCACCTCCGGGGCGCGCATCCCGAACCCTGAAAAGATGTTGCAGGCCTATACCCAATCGGCGGCGACGCTGAACCTGATCCGCGCCTTCAGCCAGGGCGGTTTCGCCGATATCCACCGGGTCCATGCCTGGACGCTCGGCTTTACCGAGGGCGATGAGGCCGACAAATACCGCGACATGGCCAACCGGATTTCGGATGCGCTGGATTTCATGACAGCCGCCGGTCTGAATGCCGATACCGCGCATACGCTCAGCTCGGTGGATTTCTACACCAGCCACGAAGCGCTGCTGCTGGAATATGAAGAGGCGCTCTGCCGGGTCGATTCGACCTCCGGCCTGCCGGTGGCGGGCTCGGGGCATATGATCTGGATCGGCGACCGCACCCGCCAACCCGATGGTGCGCATGTCGAATTTGCCCGTGGCGTGCAGAACCCGGTGGGTCTGAAATGCGGACCGACCACGACGGCGGAGGATCTGAAAGTGCTGATGGCACGGCTGAACCCCGAAAATGAGGCCGGGCGGCTGACGCTGATTGCCCGGTTCGGGGCTGGCAGTGTCGGCGATCATCTGCCGCGCCTGATTGAGACCGTGCGCAGCGAAGGTGCCGAGGTGGTCTGGTCCTGCGATCCGATGCATGGCAACACGATCAAATCGGCCAGCGGCTACAAGACCCGGCCCTTTGACAGCGTGCTGCGCGAAGTGCAGGAGTTTTTCGCCATCCACCGGGCCGAGGGCACGGTGCCGGGCGGCGTGCATTTCGAGATGACCGGTGCCGATGTAACCGAATGCACCGGCGGCGTGCGCGCGGTCACCGATGAGGATCTGTCGGATCGCTACCACACCGCATGTGATCCGCGTCTCAACGCCTCGCAATCTTTGGAACTGGCCTTCCTGGTGGCCGAGGAACTGTCGGCGCGCGGGGTCTCGCCAGCGCAGGCAACCGGTTAATTCCAGGGCCGCGTGACTGCTTTGAAAAGCCCCGGATGCCGTTATGGCATCCGGGGCTTTTTCATGCATATAGCGCGGTTTGGTTAATGCCGGGCGATCAAGCCTTGCCGCCATCAAGCAGCGTCAGACGGGGCAGGGCGGGGCTGTCGGGCCCGTCATAGGGTTCGGGTGCGTCGGAAAACCCCCGGGCCCCGGCCTGGATCGCATCGCTCACCGGCTTGCCCGGCTGGATCGGGTGCAACGCCGGGCGGCGAATGCGGAACCGGCGCGGCGGCAGGCCGATCACGCCATCGGTGACCATGATGCCAAGCGCGCGGCTGACGCGGCCATCGCTGCCCTTCAGTGGCATCAATGTCATGCGCCCATCCAGCGGCGCGCGGCCCTGGGCATCCGAGACCAGATCGATATCCAGCGAACAGGGCCCCTCGAACACCATTTCCACATGTTCCATCAAACGCTTACGGTCGGTCAGCTCAAAGAATGAGCGCAGCGGCATACCGCGCACATCCATGCCCATCAGCTCGGTCAGATGCTGACCCGCGAGGCGAAACCGGACCGTGCCCGGACGGACATGATCAAGGATGAAGGAATAGGACAGCGCCTCTTTGATCTGGCGCGGATCGACATCGGCGCGGCGCGGCACATCGGCCCCCTGGCGCAGGCCCTCCCAATATCGAATGAGGTCGCTCACAACTGGATTGATCATGGCATCCCGGCGCTGCCAGAGGGCAACGACATTGCTTTGGGTCACAGAATTTTGGCTCACGGGCGACGCGCTCCTACCAATCTTGGGCCCCCTTCAGGTTTCCCGGCCTTGGCGTCACACGCTGCTATGTGTTAACGCTACGCCCGAAATCCTTACCCAATTCTTAATAACACGTCTAAAAATGAACGAGCAGGGGGGAATATCTTAAGTGGTTAACTCGATGACGGGCTACGCGGCCCGCGATATGGCAGGCGATGGTACGATCCGGGCCTGGGAATTGCGCAGCGTCAATGGCAAGGGGCTGGACCTCAGAATGCGGCTTCCGGACCGGTTGGGCCGGTTGGAAAGCGCCCTGCGCGACAGGCTGAAGGCCCGGCTGGCGCGCGGGTCGGTGACCCTGAACCTGCGCCTGACCCGTGAGGCGGCGGGCACCAGCGTGAGCGTCAGTGAACCGGCCCTTCTGGGTGCGCTGGCCGCCATTGCCCATGTCGAACGCGCCGCGATGGCCGAAGGGCTGCACCTCACCAGCGCCCGGCCCACCGATATCCTGTCGATGCAGGGCGTTCTGGCCAGCGACGGGGCCGAGGCCGCGTTGCCCGACGATGACGTATTGTTGGCCGAGTTCGACGCTTTGGTGGATGCGTTTCTCGCGGCGCGCGGTTCCGAAGGCGCGGCCCTTGCCAATATGCTGAAATCCCAGATCGCCCAGATGCGCCCGCTGGTGGCACGCGCCGCCCAACTCGCGGCCGCGCGCACCGATACCGCCGCCGAGCGCCTGCGCGACAATGTCGCCAAGCTGCTGGCCACATCCGAGGCGATGGACCCCGACCGCATTGCGCAGGAACTGGCGGTGCTGGCGGTCAAGACGGATGTGACCGAAGAGATCGACCGCCTGCGCGCCCATATCGACGCCGCCGAGGCGCTGCTGGCGACCGACGGCCCGATCGGGCGGCGGTTCGATTTCCTGATGCAGGAATTCAATCGCGAGGCCAATACGCTGTGCTCCAAATCGGGCGACGGCGCGCTGACCCAGGCCGGGCTTGACCTCAAAGTGCTGATCGATCAGATGCGCGAGCAAGTACAAAACCTGGAGTGATCATGTCCCTGAATCTTCCGCGCCGCGGTCTCTTGATCATCCTCTCATCGCCCTCGGGGGCTGGTAAATCCACGCTGGCCAAACGGCTGATGGGTTGGGATCCCTCGCTCAGATTTTCGGTTTCCGCCACCACGCGCACGCCGCGCCCGGGCGAGGTTGACGGCACCGATTACCATTTCCTCGACAAAACGGCGTTTCAGGCCCGCGTCGCGGATGGGGCAATGCTGGAACATGCGCATGTCTTTGGCCATTTCTACGGCTCGCCGCTGGAGCCGGTGCGCGATGCCATCGATGCCGGGCGCGATGTTCTTTTCGACATCGACTGGCAGGGCGCGCAGCAGATCCGCAATTCGGTTCTGGGGCGGCACACGCTGTCGATCTTTCTGTTGCCGCCCTCGATCACCGAGCTCAGGCGCAGGCTGGAGGCGCGCGGTCAGGATGATGCCGAGACGATTGCCAAGCGGATGCAGAAATCCTGGGATGAGATCAGCCATTGGGACGGCTATGATTACGTTCTGGTCAATGACGATCTGGATGCCACCGAGGCGCAGCTGAAAACCATCCTGCAGGCCGAACGCCTGCGCCGCGAACAGCAGCCCGGATTGCAGGATCACGTGCGCCTGTTGCATCAGGAATTTATCGAGGGGCAGGAATGATTTACGCATTCGAAGGCATTGCGCCCGATCTGCATGCCGATACCTGGGTCGCGCCGGATGCCAACCTGATCGGCCGGGTGGTTCTGATGGCGGGGGCCTCGGTCTGGTTCGGGGCCACGCTGCGCGGCGACAATGAAGAGATCCGCATCGGCGCGGGCAGCAATGTGCAGGAAAACTGCGTGATGCATACCGATATGGGGTATCCGCTGGTGGTTGGCGAAAACTGCACCATCGGGCATAAGGCGATGCTGCATGGCTGCGTGATCGGCGATGGCAGCCTTGTCGGCATGGGGGCCACGATCCTGAACGGCGCGCGCATCGGGCGCGGCTGCCTGATCGGGGCGGGCGCACTGATCCCCGAAGGTCGTGAAATCCCGGATCATTCGCTGGTGATGGGCATGCCCGGAAAGGTGGTGCGGGCGCTGGCCGATGCCGCCCGGCAGGGCAATCTGGCCTCCGCCAGCGGCTACCGCGACAAGATGCGCCGGTTTCGCGGCGGGCTCACGGCGCTTTAATCCGTCACCTCCATCGCAAGGCTCAGAGCTTCGCGGTCGATCGAAACGCTCAGCGTCGCGTCGCGGGCGGCTATTTCCTGTGTCAGCAGCGCGAATTGCACCCGGGCCGGGGGCGGGAATGTGGCCAGACCCGGTGTCAGCAGGGCCTGCCAGTTTGCATCCTCGACCGACATTTTGCGCCCGGCCACCTCCAGCCGCCAGACCGATGCCGTGCGCGAGATACTCATCGTGCCGCCAAGCGGAAAAGCGGTTTCGGCGGTGTTGAGCAGCAAAAACGCCAGTTTGGTATCCACGCGCGGCAGATCCCCGGTGATCCGCCACTGCACATCCAGCCGGCTGCCGCCATAAATACCCGCCAGGACCTCGCGGGTTTCTCGGGCCGATATCGTCTCGCCGGGGCGCGCGGCCCCGAACGCGATGCGGAAAAACCGGATCCGCGCCAGCGCGTCCCTGACCGCGTCGCCGATCAGTTCGATCTCGGGCGTGGGCGCGGCACCTGAAAGGGCCAGCAACTCGAGCCCGTTGGCGATCGCGCTGATCGGGTTTACAAGGTCGTGGCACAGCCGCGATCCGACAAGCTCGGCCAGGTCAGGGGAAGGAAAATCTCGTTGGTCATCCATGAAAAAGGTTCTCCGCTATGTCGAGAGGCATGAATACAATGCTTGAGCCGGGAATGCTGGTGCGCCATCCAGAGCAGCCTGACTGGGGTCTGGGACAAGTGCAATCCAATATTGACGGGCGCATCACGGTAAATTTTGAGCATGCGGGCAAGGTGGTCATAAATGGTGGGCGTGTCGGTCTGGTCATCGAACCCTGACCCCTTCGGTTGGGTGCTCTCGCATGGTGTCGAAGGCTAGCGTGAAGAAGGTTAACAGACGCCTAACAGAGGGCTTTGCGGCGTTGCAAAGCGGTGACCGATCGCCTAACTCACCATGCGCGGGCCCCGATCAGCCAAGGACAGGAGCGGCGGATGTTTATCCATGATGCCCATTTCGAGCTGCGCCTGGCCCGGGATGCGGCCGATCTGGCGCTGGCGCAGAGCTTGCGATACGAGGTTTTCGTGGCCGAACTGGGCGGTGACGGGCCCCTGGTCGATCACGCCGCCCGGCTGGAGGCCGATCGCTTTGATCCGTTTTTCGACCACCTCATGCTGATGGACCACGGCCGCCAGGGCAACCCTTGCGTCGGTGTCTACCGGTTGATGCGCACGGCGCAGGCGCGCGAGGCCGGGCAGTTTTACTCGGATGATGAATATGACCTGAGCTGTCTGCGCGCTTCGGGGCGACAGCTGCTGGAGCTTGGCCGCTCCTGCCTGCATCCCGAGTATCGCGGCGGCAGCGCGATGATGCATCTGTGGACCGGGCTGGCCGGGTATGTCGAGGCGCATGGCATCGAGCTGATGTTCGGCGTCGCTTCGTTTCACGGCACCGAGATCGCGCCGCTGGCGGCCCCGCTCTCGTTTCTGCATCACCGCCATCTGGCACCTCGCCCGATCCGGGTGCGTGCCCATGCGCAGGGGCATCAGCGCATGGATCTGATCGCCGAGCGCGATCTGGACAGGGCAGCCGCCAGCCGGGCCATCCCATCGCTGATCAAGGGCTATCTCAGGATGGGCGGGTTCGTAGGCGAGGGGGCCTATATCGACCGGTCCTTCAACACCACCGATATCTGCCTGGTGATGGATGTCGCCAACATCCCGCCGCGCCAGCGGGACCTCTATCGGCAGGGTCGGCGCGTATGAGCACCTGGGACGATGGCGACCGGCCCGCGCCGGTTTCGATCACGGTGGCCGGATGGGTGCGGGTGCTGCTGCGCGGCGGGCCGGTTATCGTGCTTTTGGCGGTCCTGTTTCCGGTGCTGCTGATCCTGCGCTTGCCGGAATCGGCGTTCTTTGGCGCACGTCGCCCCCTGACCCCCTGGATCACGCAATTTGTTTGCATAATAACGCTTTGGGCGATTGGGTTAAAGCGACACTTGAACGGAGTTCCACTGCAGCATGGCGGGGCGATGGTGGCCAATCACGCGGCCTGGCTGGATATTTTCGTCTTGAACGCCGCCGCGCGCGTGACCTTCGTGTCGAAATCCGAAGTGGCGGGCTGGCCCGGGATTGGCTGGCTGGCGCGCGGCACGGGAACGATCTTTATCCGGCGCGCCCGCGCCGAGGCCGTGCGCCATCAGACCTTGCTGGAAACCCGCATGCAGAGCGGCGACCGGTTGGTGTTCTTCCCGGAGGGGACCAGTACCGATGGCCAAAGGGTTCTGCCTTTGAAGTCAACGCTTTTCGAGGCGTTCTTCTCGGACGGTCTGCGCCATGCGATCAAGGTGCAACCGGTCTCGATCCGCTATGTCGCCCCGACCGGGGCCGATCCGCGTTTCTATGCCTGGTGGGGAGATATGGAGTTCGGCCCGAGCGTTCTGAAAATCCTCGCCGCCCCGCGTCAGGGCGCGGTGCATGTCACCTATCATCCGGCTCTCGATGTCGCCGAATACGCCGATCGCAAAGCGCTGGCCGCGGCCTGCGAGGCGGTGATGCGGGCAGGGTTCAACGCAAAGGCGCGGTAAGATCGCTCAGCGCGGCGCTGGCATCTCCGGCCCCCCAGATCTCGGGGCCGATGGCAAAGAAATCGGTGACAGGGGCGAGCCGCGCCACCAGATCCACATCCAGCGCGCCTTCGGCCACCACCGGCAACTCGATCATCTCGGACCACCAGGCAAAGAGATCAGGCTCGGCGCGGGTGCCATCGCCAAGCGGGCTCAGGCCCACGGGGCCAAAGCTGATGTAATCGGCCCCGGCCTCGCCCGCGCTCATGCCGTCATGGCTGGAGGCCCCGCAATAGGCCCCGATGATGGCGTCGGGGCCCAATTCCTTGCGGGTGGCGCGCACGGACCGGGCGGCGTCGGTCAGGTGAACGCCATCGAGGCCCAGACGTTCGACCAACCCGATATGGCGCTCGATGACCAGTGGCACATCGCGTTCATGCGCAATCAGGCGCAGCGCATCGGCGGCGCGCGCGACCTCATCGGCGTCACTTGAGGCATGCGACAGCCGCAGACAGGCAATGTCATGCGCGTCCAGCACCGCCGCCAGGCGCGGGCCAAAGACCTCAACGTCAAAGGCGGGCGGGGTCAGCAGGTAGATCTGCGGGGCGTCGCGGGTGTCTTGGTCGGCCATCGGGGCGCTCCTTTGTCAGCTTTGCCCGCCTGATAGCGCCTGGGCGGCCCCTGAACAATGGCTTGCTTGCCTTTGCGCGCGCGATTACGAGGGCGGGCATGACCGATCCGATCCCTGACCCCGCCTTTGTCCTTGTGCGCCCGCAAATGGGCGAAAATATCGGGGCCTCGGCCCGTGCGATGTATAATTTCGGGCTGACCCATATGCGCGTCGTGGCCCCGCGCGATGGCTGGCCCAATGAACGCGCCGTGGCGCTGGCCAGCGGGGCCGGGCGGCTTCTGGATCAGGCCGGCATCGTCGAGAGCACGGAAGAGGCGATCCGCGACTGCACCTATGTCTTTGCCACCACGGGCCGGGTGCGGGGGCTGACCAAACCCATCGTCAGCCCGGAACGCGCCATGGCGCAGGCGCGCGAAATCCACGCCGCCGGCGGCAAGGTGGCGGTGCTCTTTGGCCCGGAACGCGCGGGGCTGGAAAACGAGGATGTGGCGCAGGCCAATGCCATCATCTCGGTGCCGGTGAACCCGGAATTTCCGTCGCTGAACCTGGCCCAATGCGTGCTGTTGACGGCCTATGAATGGCGCCGCGCCAGCGCCGAGGTCGTGCCCGAGGTGATGGAAATGGCCAAGACCGAGTTTGCCAGCGGGCTGGAGATCGAGAAACTGGGCGATCATTTCGAGGAACGGCTGGAGGTCGCGGGGTTCTTTTTTCCCGAGACCAAGGCCGCCGGAATGCGGCTCAATCTGCGCAATATGTGGGCGCGGCTGCCGCTGACGCGCGCCGATGTGCAGAGCTTGCACGGCATGTTGCGCCAGATGGTACGCTGGAAGGAACGCGGCTGAGGGCGCGCCTGCTGGATTGGGCGATGTTATGGGCCCGCCGCAGATGCATGCGTAAATTCGTCCCGATGGTGGCGCGGCCCGGCTTGAACCCGCTGATTGGGGCGGCTAGGTCTGTGCCAAAGATCAATGACGGGGACGCGCGCCATGAGCGATAAGCGGAATATTTTCGAAGAGGTCGATAGCAGCCAAAAACCCACCGCCATTCCCGGGGCCCTGGCGCGTGGCCAGGGGCGTGGGCGCGGTTTTGCGCGCGGCTGGCTGATGGTGCTTTTTACGCTGGTCGTTGCGATGATCGTGATCGGCGGGCTGACCCGGCTCACCGATAGCGGGCTGTCGATCACCGAATGGGCCCCCTTCAGCGGGGCGGTGCCACCGATCTCGGCGGCTGATTGGCAGGCCGAATTCGCCGCCTATCAAGAGACCCCGGAGTTTCAGCTCCAGAACTCGGCGATGACGCTGGAGGAGTTCAAATACATCTTCTGGTGGGAATGGGGGCACCGCCAGTTGGGCCGTATCCTGGGGTTGATCTGGTTTGGCGGCTTTGCCTTCATGCTGGCCACGGGGCGGATGCCACGCGGCTGGACCGGGCGCTTCGTGCTGGTGGGCGCGCTTGGCGGCGCGCAGGGCGCGCTTGGCTGGTGGATGGTGTCCTCGGGGTTGCAGGAGGGCATGCTCGATGTCGCCTCCTACCGGTTGGCGATGCATCTGGGGCTGGCCTTTTTTATCCTCAGCCTGATCGCCTGGTATATCTTTCGCCTTGGCCGCGAGGAGGCCGATCTGCTGGCCGCGCGGCGCAGCACCGACAAGGGCCTGAAACGGTGGAGCAACGAGCTGTTGCATCTGGCGTTTATCCAGGTCCTGATCGGGGCGCTGGTTGCGGGCATCGATGCGGGCCGCAACTTTCCCGATTGGCCGTTGATGGCGGGCGGGTTCCTGCCGCCCGATATGTTCGTGCTGGAGCCTTTTTGGCGCAATTTCTTTGAAAACGATGGCACCGTGCAGTTCGTGCACCGGATCGTCGGTTATATCCTGGCCGTCGTCGCGGTGGCCGCGATCGTGGCGGCGCGCCGGTCGGGCAAGATCGCCTCACGCTCGGCCTTGCAGGTGGCTGGTGCGATGGTGCTGGTGCAGGCGGTTTTGGGCATTGTGACGGTGATGAATTCCTCGCCGCTGTCGCTGGCGATCATCCATCAACTGGGCGCGGTGGTGACCATCGTGTTGATCCTGCGGGCCCGGTTCCTGGCGATCTATCCGGTAATGCAGAGCGTGCGGGGGGACGCCGCTTGACCGCCTTTGGCGATCTGATGGCGCATCAGCGCGACACGCAGGCGCTGGCACAGGTGATGGGGCGGCTTGGCTGGGATCAGGAAACCGTGATGCCGCGCGGGGCCGCCGATCAGCGGGCCGAGGAGATGGCCGCGTTGGAGGCCGTGCTGCACGCGCGCCGCACCGATCCGCGCGTCGGCGACTGGCTGGCGGCGGCGGAGCCCGGAGACGATGTGGCCCGGGCGCAATTGCGGCTGATCCGGCGCAGCTATGAGCGAGCGGTGAAGATCCCCGCCGATCTGGCGACCGAAACCGCCCGCGTCACATCGCGCGCGCAAGGCATCTGGGCCGAAGCGCGCGGCGCGGATGCCGTGGCCGATTTCCTGCCGACCCTGGCCGAGGTTCTGCGCCTGAAACGCGAAGAGGCCGCCGCGCTGACAGATACCGGCCCGGCCTATGACGCGCTGTTGCAGGATTACGAGCCGGGCATCACCGGCGAAGAGATTGCGGGGCTGTTTGGCCGGATGCGGCCCCGGCTGGTCGATCTGCGGGCGCGGATCCTGGCAAGCGGGATCGATCCCGAACCACTCAAAGGGGAATTCCCCGAGGCGGCGCAACTGGCGCTGAGCACCGATCTGGCCCGCCGTTTTGGCTATGATTTCAACCATGGCCGCATCGACAAGGCGGTGCATCCTTTCAGCTCGGGCAGCGGGCGCGATGTGCGGATCACCACGCGGGTCGATAAGGCCGAGCCCTTTGGCTGCCTTTATTCCACCATCCATGAGGTCGGCCACGCCTGCTATGAGCTGAATATCGACCCCGGCTATCATCTGAGCATGTTGGGCGAGGGCGTATCCATGGGCGTGCATGAAAGCCAGAGCCGGTCGTTCGAGAACCAGATCGGGCGCAGCCGCGCCTTTGCGGGCTGGCTTTTTCGGGCCATGACCGAGGCGTTTGGCGATCTGGGTCTGGATGGAGAGGACGCGTTCTATGCCACGCTCAACCGGGTGCAATCGGGCCATATCCGCACCGAGGCCGACGAGGTGCATTACAACCTGCATATCCTGATGCGGTTCGATCTGGAGCGTGCGCTGGTGTCGGGCGATCTGGGTGTCGGCGATCTGGAGGCGGCCTGGAACGACCGGTTTCTGGCCGATTTCGGGGTTTCGGTGGACCGGCCCTCGAACGGCATGTTGCAGGATGTGCATTGGTCGGTGGGCCTGTTCGGCTATTTCCCGACCTATACGCTTGGCAACGTCTATGCCGGCTGCCTGATGCAGGCGCTGCGCGGTGACATCCCCGATCTGGACACGGCCCTGGCCAAGGGCGATCCGTCGCCCGCCACCGGCTGGATGGCGGACAACCTGCAGACCCATGGCGGCCTTTTCGAGCCGCGCGACACCATTGAACGCGCCGCGCGGATGCCAGTCAGCGAAGCGCCGCTTCTGGAGTATCTCGACGCCAAGTTCGGCGCGATATACGGGCTCTGAGCCATGAGCGCGCGGGCCGATGCAGTGGCGCGCGGACCCGCAATCTGGATGCTGGCCGTGGCGCTGACGCTGGCCTATGCCAGTTTCTACTACATCTTTGCTGCCCTCATCGTGGCCTGGCAATCCGATCTGGGCTGGGAGCGGACGGTGCTGGCGGCGGGGCCGACGCTGGCCACGATATTGGCGGCCGCTCTGGCCCCGGTGATGGGACGGCTGGTCGATGCCGGAAAAGGCCCCGAGGTGATGGCCGCGGGCGCGGTGGTGGGGGCGATGGCGCTGGCCGGGCTGGCATCGGCGCAGACCCCCGCCGCCTATCTGATGGCGTGGGGGGTGATCGGGCTGGCGCAGGCGGCCTGCCTCTACGAGGTGTGTTTTGCTTTTCTGGTGCGCCGGTTGGGACGCGCCGCGCGACCCGCGATCACGCGGGTGACGCTGGTGGCGGGGTTTGCGGGCACCATCGCCTTTCCGGCCGGGGCCGCGATGTCGGCGGGGATCGGCTGGCGCGGGGCTGTGTGGGTGGCGGCGGGCGTGGCCCTGGTGGGCCTGGTGCCGCTTTTTCTTGGGGCCGGGCGGTTGATCCGCCGATCGGGCCTGCCGGTGCAGGACAGCCTGCAGGCCGATCGCGGCGCGCTGAAACGGGCGCTGAACCGGCCACAGTTTTACATGCTGGCGGTGACTTTCGCTCTGGTGTCGCTCAACCACTGGATGATCGTCTATTTCGCGGTGCCTATCTTTCTGGACCTGGGTGCAGGCATGGCGCTGGCGGTCTTTGCCGCATCGACCGTGGGGCCCGCGCAGGTGGCCGGGCGGCTGATCCTGTTTCGCTTCGAGGCGCGGCTCGGCACCGGGATTACCACGCTGGTCTGTCTGGGTGGCATGGCGGCGGGCACGCTGGCGCTCTTTGCGTCGGGGCTGACGCCGGGGCTGATCTTTGTCTTTACGGCGGCGCAGGGCGGGGCCATCGGGGTGATGACCATTCTGCGCCCGGTGCTGATTGCCTCCGTGATGGGGCCTGCGGGCTATGGCGCGATTGCGGGGGCCATCCAGGTGCCCGCGTTGCTGGCCGGGGCGCTGGCCCCGCTTTTGGGGGCGGTGATGCTGGCGGGGCCGGGGGTGCCGGGGCTGTTGCTGCTGTCGCTCGCGCTTATCGGTGCGGCGTTGATCCTGTCGCGCAGGATCCTCAGTCTTGCGACCAGCTAGGCGCGCGTTTGTCGAGAAAGGCGGCAATGCCTTCGGCGGTATCGTCATCGAGCATGTTTTCCACCATCACCGCGCCGGTATAGTGATAGGCCTGATCCTGCGCCATTTGCAGCTGTTCGTAAAAAGCACGCTTGCCGATGCGCACTGCCGCGCCCAGTTTCTCGGCGATGGCCTGCGCCATTTCCAGGGTTTCGGCCTCCAGCCTGTCGGAATGCACGGCCCGGTTGATCAGCCCCAGCTCCAGCGCGCGCGGGGCCAGCACGAACCGCCCCGTGGCCAGCATCTCGAAGGCCTGCTTGCGCGGCACGTTGCGGCTGAGCGCGACCATCGGCGTGGAACAGAAAAGCCCGATATTGACGCCGTTGACGCCAAAGCGCGTGTCGTCGGCGGCCAGCGCCAGATCGCAGGAGGCCACCAGCTGACACCCCGCCGCCGTGGCAATGCCGTGGACCTGCGCGATCACAGGTTGCGGCAGGCGGCGGATCATCTGCATGACCTCGGCGCAGCGGGTAAAGAGATCGCGCAGGGCAACCGCGCCTTTATCCTCTGCCTGGCGCTTTTGGCTCATTTCCTTGAGGTCGTGACCAGCGCAAAACGCCTTGCCCGCGCCGCGCAGGATGATCACGCGCTGCCCGGTATCTCCCATCAGGGCATCGAATTCCGCCCGCAGCCGCGCCAGCATCGCATCCGACAGCGCATTCAGGCTGCCGGGCGTGTTCAGGGTCAGGCGGGTGATCGGCCCCAGATCCTCGCGGATCAGAATATCCTCGGCCATGGCCCTGTCCCTTCTCTTGTCATCGGTCTCGTTTCGGGCGAAGCCTATGGGAAACAGAGGGGGCAGGGCAATGGCAGTGATGATGGACAAATCCGCGCTGGAGGCATTTCTGGCGCGCGAATTTCCGCAGGTCGGTGGCGATTACGAAATCGAGGATGTGGCCGATATGGCCGTTCGGGTGCGCCTGAAGGTGCGCGACAAACATCTGCGCCCCGGCGGCACCGTGTCGGGGCCCTCGCTTTTTGCGCTGGCCGATATCGGCACCTATCTGGCGGTGCTGGCGATGATCGGGCCGCAGGCGCTGGCCGTGACCACCAATATCTCGATGGATTTCATGCGCAAACCGGCCGGGGGCGCGGATCTGATCGGGCAGACGCGGCTTTTGAAACTGGGGCGGCGGCTGGCGGTGGGCGAGTGCCTGATTTATTCGGTTGGCATGGCCGCTCCGGTGGCGCGCGCCTCGATGACTTACGCAATTCCGCCCGCCACGCAGCGGTAAATGGCCATCCGGTCGGCCGGCATTCGGGGCATATGCTGCAAAAAGCCGCCGCGCGTGCATTCAGGCTTTTGACCCTCCCGCGCTGGAGGCCTATAAGGGCTCTCACCAACCCCCCGGGAGTCGCGCGCGCATGATCCGTTTTATCCTCTCCGGTTTCGGAGCGATTTTTAGTCTCATCACCAATGGTCTGGTGATGGGTGCTTTGATCGTGGGCGGCATTGTTTTTGTCTATGCCCGCGGTCTGCCTGGGTATGAGACGCTGGCGCAATATGCGCCCGCCACCATCAGTCGGATCTATTCGGGTGAAGGCCAGATCATGGATGAATTCGCGGCCGAACGCCGGATATTCGCGCCCTTCGAGGAGATTCCGCCGGTGGTGATCAATGCCTTCATCAGCGCCGAGGACCGCAATTTCTGGAACCATCCCGGTTATGATCCGCGCGCCATCGCGGTGGCCATGATCGAAGCCGTGCGCACCCGCGGCGAGGAATTGCGCGGGGCGTCGACCATAACGCAGCAGGTGGTCAAGAATTTCCTGCTGGATGGCTCGCGCCGGGTCGAACGCAAGATCCGCGAGATTATCCTGGCGGCGCGTATCGAACAGACGCTCAGCAAAGAACGAATCCTGGAACTGTATCTCAACGAGATCGAACTGGGACAGCGCAGCTTTGGCGTTGCCGCCGCCGCGCAGACCTATTTCAACGCCGATCTGAGCGAGCTGCGCCCCGAGCAGGCCGCCTATCTGGCCGCTTTGCCACAATCGGGCGGCACGGCGTTGCATCCGGTGCGCAATTACGAGGGCGCGATCAGCCGCCGCAATTACGTGCTGCGCGAGATGTTCCAGAACGGCTATCTCACCCGCGAAGAGATGGAGACGGCCCAGGCCGCGCCGCTGGAAACCGTTCAGGGTGGCCATATCGAACCCTTCCAGGCGCAATTGCCGCCGCGCAGTTACTTCACCGATGAGATCCGCCGCCAGTTGAGCCGCGATTTCGGGTCGGATGAGTTTTTCACCGGCGGTTTCGCGGTGCGCGCGACCATGGATGAAAGCCTGCAAAATGCCGCCGAGGTGGCGCTGCGCCGGGCGCTGGAAACCTATGATCGCAATCAGGGCCGGTGGCGCGAGCCGCTTGCCACCATCGACCCGGCCGATCTGCAAGGTGGCGAAGAGGTTTGGCGCGACGCGCTGGCGGATGTGGAATTTCCCCGTGATGTCGAGGGCTGGTATGCGGCGGTGGTGCTGGAGGTCGGCCAGACCCATGCCCGGATCGGCATCGAAGGGGTCGAGGATGACGCCGATGGCCAGTGGATCCCGCCCGAGGATGTGACCTGGGCCCGGCCCGTCGATGCCGATGGCAATCTCGGCAACCGCGCCCGAACGCCCGGCGATCTGCTTGAGGTCGGCGATGTCATCCATGTGCGCGCCATCACCTCCGAGAGCGATGGCAGCTTCGTGCGTTGGAGCCTGCGCCAGATCCCCGAGGTTCAGGGCGGGTTTATGGCCATGGATGTGAATTCTGGCCGCGTGCTGGCGATGCAGGGCGGGTTTTCCTATCAGTATTCCAGCTTCAACCGCGCCACGCAGGCCACGCGGCAACCGGGGTCGAGCTTCAAGCCCTTTGTCTATGCCTCGGCGCTGGATTCGGGCTATAGTCCCAACACCATCGTGATCGACGCGCCCATTGAAGTCGATACCGGCGAAGGTATCTGGCGGCCCTCGAATGCGTCGAACCGGTTCTATGGGCCCGCGCCGCTGCGCACCGGTATCGTGCGCTCGCGTAACCTGATGACCGTCCGCCTGGCGCAGGATGTCGGCATGGAAACGGTGGCCAGCTATGCCGAACGCTTCGGGGTCTATGACGATATGGATCCGTTCCTGGCCAATGCGCTTGGGTCGCAGGAAACCACTCTCTTTCGTATGGTCGCAGCCTATTCGATGTTCGCCAATGGCGGCGAGCGGGTTGAACCGACGCTGGTCGACCGGGTGCAGGATCGTTTTGGCCGCACCGTTTACCGCCACGATCAGCGGATCTGCCGCGACTGCCTGCTGGCCTCGCTCGAACCCGGCCTCGCACCTGCCATCGTGTCAAACCGCGAACGTGTGATGGATGCGATCACCGCCTATCAGCTGACCTCGATGATGCGCGGCGTGGTCGAACGCGGCACCGCGGCGGGCCGGGTCAATCTGGGGGTGCCCACCGCGGGCAAGACCGGCACCACCAACGATTCGCGCGATGTCTGGTTCGTGGGCTTTACCTCGACCATCGCCGCCGGCTGCTACATCGGCTATGACAATCCGCGCAGCCTGCGCGGGGCCTCGGGCGGTGGCACCTGCGGGCCGGTGTTCAACGAATTCATGCAACAAGCCGTTGCCGAATACGGCGGCGGCCCGTTCCGGGTGCCGCCGGGCGGGCAGTTTTACAATATCGACCGCTTCTCGGGTCAGCGCCTGCCCGACGGGGCCAGCGGGCCGGACGTGGTGGCGGAATATTTCCGCGTCGGCGAGGAGCCGTTCTTTGGCATGCTCTCGATTGTCGATGGCGGCTTTGGCATGGGCTCCAACCTGCCGATCATCTCTCGCGATGCGGCAGAGAACGCCGAGGTCGTGGAGGGCGGGCCGGTCGATCAGGGCGGCAGCACGGTCACGACGTCGACCGGCGGCACCGCACGCGTGCCCACCGGGACGGGGTTTGGCGAATTGACATCGGGCGGGCTTTACTAGCGCTGTCTTGCGGGCACCCCGCGCCTCGTCTACATCCCTCTAAACTCCGATCCAGCCAGGTGAGCATCATGCGGGCCGAAACCCAAAGCCATATCGAGAAAATCCGCAATTCGCTGGAGCTTCTGGGCCAGCGCATGGATATCGAGACCGCCCGGCACCGGCTGGAAGAATTCGACGCGCGGGTCGAGGATCCCGATCTGTGGAACGATCCCGCGCGGGCCCAGAAACTGATGCGCGACCGGCAGGCGCTGGTGGATAAAATGGGCACGCATAAAGCCATCTCAAGCGGGCTGGACGACAATATCGAGCTGATCGAACTGGGCGAGATGGAGGGCGATGGCGAAGTTGTCGCCGAGGCCGAGGCCGCGCTTGCCGCGCTGGAAAAAACCGCCGCCAAAAAAGAGCTTGAGGCGCTGCTGGACGGTGAGGCCGATGGCAACGATACCTTCCTCGAGATCAATTCGGGCGCGGGAGGCACCGAAAGCTGTGACTGGGCCGCGATGCTGGCGCGGATGTATGTCAGGTGGGCCGAGAAAAAGGGCTATGAGGTCGAGCTGCAGGCCGAAAGCGCGGGCGAAGAGGCGGGCATCAAATCGGCCACCTACAAGATCGCGGGCCCCAATGCCTATGGCTGGATGAAATCGGAATCGGGTGTGCACCGGCTGGTCCGGATTTCGCCCTTTGACAGCGCCGCCAAACGCCACACCTCGTTCACTTCGGTCAAGGTCTACCCGGTGGTCGATGACAATATCGAGATCGAGGTCAACCCGTCCGATATCCGCATCGATACCTACCGGTCCTCAGGCGCGGGCGGGCAGCATGTGAACACGACCGATTCCGCCGTGCGCATCACCCATGCGCCCACCGGCATCGTGGTAACGTCATCGGAGAAATCCCAGCACCAGAACCGCGATATCGCCATGAAGGCGCTGAAATCGCGGCTCTACCAGATGGAGCTGGACAAGCGCAGCGCGCTGGTCAACGAGGCCCATGAAAGTGCCGGCGATGCCGGGTGGGGCAATCAGATCCGGTCTTATGTGCTGCAACCCTATCAGATGGTGAAAGACCTGCGCACCGGGTTCGAGACCTCGGATACGTCGGGCGTGCTCGATGGCGATCTGGATGGGCTGATGGCCGCGACGCTGGCCATGGATGTGGCCGGAAAAAGCCGCGCCGAGGCACGATCCGAGGACTGAGGCGCTCGGGGTGTTCCGGGTGCCCCAGACTCCGACCGGACGGAATTCAGGGCGAAAGCTTTTTTCGGAAAAAGGTCTCGCCCGCCGCCCGGGCCAGGGTGCGCCAGGCCGGCGCGCGATTTTTTCTTGGCATGGTCAAGCATCTTCCCGTAGCATTCGATCGCCAAGGGAGGGAGCAGACATGAGCGACGCAAGCCCGATGCCAATGGCATCGAAAGTGCCCGATATTCAAACGCTGCAGCTGAGCGATCTGGCCTATGCCCTGCGTGCCGGTTGGGATGATTTTCGCCGCGCGCCAGCCATGGGGCTTTTCTTTTCGGTGGTCTATGTGATCGGCGGATGGGTGATGTGCTATTTCCTGTTCATCACGGGTCAGATATGGTGGGCGATCCCGCTGACCGTGGGCTTTCCGTTGCTGGCCCCGTTTCTGGCCGTCGGGCTTTATGAGGTGTCGCACCGGTTGGAACAGGGCAGGGCGTATGACTTTGGCGAAATCCTGAGCGTGGTCTGGCGGCAGCGCCTGCGCCAGCTGCCGCTGATGTCTTGGGTGATCATCGTCTATTTCCTGTTCTGGTCATTCTTTGCCCATATGCTGTTTGCGCTCTTTATGGGGCCGTCGGTTCTGATGAATGTGTCCAGCTCTTATGCCTATCTGCTGCAGCCCGAGGGGCTCGTCATGCTGCTTGTGGGGACGGCATTTGGGGCCGGGTTTGCGCTGGTGCTGTTTTGCCTCACGGTGATTTCGCTGCCGCTTTTGTTGGACAAGGAGCTGGATTTCGTCACCGCGATGCTGACCAGCCTGGGCACGGTGCGCCGGAACGCCCGGGTTATGCTTATTTGGGGTGTGGTGATTGCGGTTCTGACCTTCGCGGCCATGCTGCCCGCGCTCCTGGGGCTGCTGGTGGTTCTACCGGTTCTTGGCCATGCCAGTTGGCACATCTATCGCCGGGCGCTCAGCGCGGCATGAAAAAGCCCCCCGCGAGCGATACGCGAGGGGCATCTGGTGGCCGTTGGGCCAGCTGGCTTTGGTCTCAGGCGTCGGCACCGGCCGGCTTGGCCCCGCCGCGTGGCGAGACTGCGGGCTTGGCGTTGCCGGCGGCCGCGGGTCGGGCGGCAGGCGCGGCACCGCTGCCCGAGGCAAGCGGATCTTCCTGGCGCTGTACCGAGCCCTCGAAATGAGCCCCGCTTTCGATCGCGATGGTCTTGTGAACGATATCGCCCTCAACCTTCGCGGTGGCCGTCAGACGCACCTTCAGGCCGCGCACGCGGCCGATCACCCGGCCGGTGACGACGATGTCATCGGCCACGATCTCGCCCTCGATGGTGGCCCCTTCGCCGACCGTCAACAGATGGGCGCGGATGTCGCCCTGGACATGGCCTTCGACCATGATGTCGCCGGTGGTGCGCAGGTTGCCGACAATGGTCAGGTCGGTGCTGAGGGTCGAGGCGGGGGGTTTGGGCTTGTTGCTGGTCAAGGGCATCGATGTCCGTTCGTTCGAGGATTTGTCGGAGGATGCAGGCGCTTCGGGTGCCTGATCGGGAGTGGAGCCAGCCTGTTTGGGGCCGGGCTCATTGATCTTGGATTTAGAAAACATCTCTACCTGCCGTGATGTAGCTCATCGGATTGAGCGGTGTGTCATTGCGACGGATTTCATAGTGAACATGCGACCCTGTCGAGCGTCCGGTGTTCCCCATATCACCGATTCTGTCCCCGCGCGAGACCCTTTGGCCCTCGGTCACCGCCAGGCGTGACATATGGGCGTAACGTGTCTCATAGCCGAGCGCGTGCTGGATCCTGACGGTCAGGCCATAGCCGTTCTGACGTTCCGAAACGGTGACCACGCCATCGGCGGTGGCATAAAGCGGCGTGCCCACGGGACCGGCCAGATCGACCCCGGCATGCAGGCGCCCGTTGCGTGGACCAAAGGGCGATGACAGCCGGGTGCGTTGGTAGACCGGCTCGGAAAAAGGTAATTGTTCCGCAGCGATACGGCGCATGTTGATCGCATCGAGCTGTCCGAGGATCTGATTTGCCCGGACCGAGGTTTCGTCGGCGGGTTCGCCGCGCGAGGACATGGTGATGGGCATCAGCGGCCCGCCCTGTCCCTGATAGCGCGACTGCAGCCGGCTCACGATGTCCTCGGTCGACAGTCCCGCGGCGCTGAACATCTGGTCCAGCGGCTCCATCGAGACCTGAACCGCCTCTTCCAGTTGCGCGAAAATCCGCTCGTTACGCTCATCGTCCAGGGCTGCGGTGAATTCCAGCTCATCGACCTCGTCGCGGGCGGCCTCGGCGACCTGATAGGCATCGTCGCGTTGATCGGCGGCGCGGCCCAGGGCGGCCGTGAGATAGTCGACCGTGTATTCCATATCGCGCAGCCGGCCGGCTGCGGTCTGGGTGGAGCCTGTATCGGCCGCCATCTCGGCCTGCAGCTGCGCGGTCTGGGTGCGGGCATCGTCGCGCTCGCTCATGACGCGGCGCAGCGTGGTCTGGATCACCTCAACGGCGGTCTCCAGCTCGCGGCGGCGTTCCTCGGAGCCGAGCAGCCGCGATTGCATATCCGACACTTCCGACATCGCCACGCCAAACCGGGTCTGGCTGGCCTGCGCCTCGGCGGCGCGGATGTCGCGTTCTTCCGACAATTGGTTCAGCCGATCCTGATAGGCCAGTTCGGCGCGCTCGCTTTGATTGCGTGCGCTGCCGGCGCTGATCGCGTCGATCAGGAAAATCGCGGTCACGATCACGGTCCAGCCGACAAAGAGCGACGACCCCGCGATCATCACCGCCTGTGTCGCAGGCCGCAGCCGGACATAGCGCATGCCTTTGTCGGATTTCAGAAACAGCCGTTGTTCCGGCAAATAGCTTTCTAGGCCCGCATGCACGCGGTTGAATAAGCTCATTGTCACGTTGATCGCCCCAATTCCCTCGTCTTCGCCAGCGCCCACCGTCCCCAAGCGCGGTGCTGACCCGACCGGATTAGGCCAAAACCCACCTCCGTCTCAAACCTTTTATTGCCTCAGGTGCCCAAAATCGGGGATTTATCCACTATTTGGCAAGTTTCCGCCCATATTTTTCGGCGATTCTCAGCTCAAGTGACTGATCCGCTGTCAGAAAGGGGCCAGTAGAAATCGGGCGGGATCCCGGCCTCGGCGCGTTTCTCCTCGTTGAAGGGCGGTTTCAGGGGGCCGTGAAAATAGCGTTTGACGAGGCTGTGGAACGCCTCCTTGGGGTCGATCTCGGCGCGCCCGCACAAGAAATGGAACCATTTCGAGCCATAGGCGACATGGTGCACTTCCTCGGCATAGATCACCTCCAGCGCCGCCACCGCACCGGGATCGGGGGCCTTGCGAAAGACCTCGATCATGCCGGGCGTCACATCCAGCCCGCGCGCCTCCAGCACCATCGGCACCACCGCCAGACGCCCCATCAGATCCTCGGATGTGTCCTCGGCGGCGCGCCACATGCCCAGATGCGCGGGCAGATCGCCATAGAAACTGTCCATTTCGGCCAGACAGCCCTCGATCAGCTGGAAATGCTTCGATTCCTCATCGGCCGATTTCACCCAATCGTCATAGAACCCCATCGGCATCGGGATATGGCCAAAGCGCGCGATGATATCCCAGTGCAGATCGACCGCGTTCAGCTCGATATGGGCCACCGCATGCAGAAGCGCCTTGCGCCCGGCCTCGGTGCCCGGTTTGCGGCGCGGCACGCCCCGCGGATCCAGCAGTTCCGGCCTTTCGGGGCGGGCGGGGATTGCCGGTGGCGTCGCGGTGCCCACCGGGATGTCCGGGGCTTCGCCGCGGCGCGCGGCAAACCACTGTGCGGCCATCCGGCGACTGAGATCGGTCTTTTGCCGCGCATCCGCCGTTTCCAGCACCGCGACCGCCATTTCCGCCAGCGTAGTCACAGCGCGCGCGCCGCGTCCAGCACCTCGGCCGCGTGTCCCGCCACCTTCACCTTGGGCCAGACCCGCGCCACCCGGCCATCGCCCGCAATCAGAAATGTCGCCCGCTGGATGCCCATCGAGATCCGGCCATACATTTTCTTCTCGACCCAGACGCCATAAGCGGTTGAGACTGCGGCATCGGTGTCCGAGAGCAGATCGATGCCAAGATCGTGTTTTGCCATGAACTTTCCATGTTTGGCGACCGTGTCGCGCGAAATGCCCAGGATGGTGGCCCCCGCCGCCGCGAAATCGGATTTCAGCGCCGTGAAATCCAGGGCTTCGCGCGTGCAGCCGGGGGTGTCGTCGCGCGGGTAGAAATAGAGCACCACCACGCCCGGGCGCAGGGCCGAAAGCGTCAGGTCGCGCCCCCCTGCGCGCGGCAGGGTGAAATCGGGGGCCATGTCTGCGGCGGCAATCATTTTCGGGCGATCCATGTTATCGGCGGGTCTTTGCCATGTCGGGTTTGCAAGCTAGGGGAAAACCCGCAAGAATACAGCCCGAAAACAACAGGCATACCTCACCGAACCGGCGCATCCGATGGCAGACCCCACCCCCGACCCGCAGCCGCGACGGCGCAGGCGCGTTTTACGCTGGTGCCTGCGCGGGCTGTTTCTGTTCGCGCTGCTGATCGTGGCGGGGCTTTTTGCGCTGGCTTTTCCGCCGGGCGGGCGGGAAATCACGCTGCCCGATTGGGCCCGGGCCAGGATCGAGGCGCGCATCGACCGGTCGATGCCCGGCGGCGATGTCACGCTTGGCGGCGTCGGCATGCGGCTGTCGCGTGAGCGGATGCTGCCGCAGGTGATGTTTTCCGATGTTGCCATGTCCGTCGATGGGCAGCGGCGCATGGTGTTGCCGCAGCTCAGTTTATCGCTGGACCCCGGTGCCGCGCTTGGCGGCGCGATCCGGCCGCGGCGCGTGCGGTTGGCCGGGGCCGGGCTCAGGCTGGTGCGGGCCGAGGATGGCAGTCTCGATCTGGCCTTTGCGGGCGGGGTGGCGGGCGAGGCCCGCGATCTGGCGGAGACATTGGCGGGCATCGACCGGATGTTTGCCCAGCCGGTTTTCGCGTCTCTCGAAAGCGTCACCGCCGAGGGTGTCGATCTGGTGATCGAGAACGCCGGCACAGATGACCGGTTGGAGGTCGCGGATGCCAGCCTGTCGCTGCTGCCCGGCGGGGGCCAGCTGACATTGACGGTGGGCGGGGATATCGCCGGGCCGCAGGGTGGCCGCCTGGATCTCAGCTTTATCCGGTGGGCCGCACGCGGCGAGACCGAGATCGTCGCAGGTTTCGCGGATCTGAACGCGCGCGACGTGGCCGGTGTCAGCGATGCGCTGGCCTGGCTGTCGCTGATCGAGGCCCCGATGAGCGGCCAGATGAGCACGGTGATCCGCGACGATGCCTCGCTTGGCCGTTTGACCGGCGAATTGCGCGTCGCGGCGGGCCGAATCCATCCCGGCTCGGGCGTCGATCCGTTGGCGCTGAATGCGCTTGATCTGCGGTTCGACTACGATGCCGCGACGCGCCGGATGCAGGTGCAAAACCTGGCCATCGACGCCCCCAACCTGTCGACCACCATCTCGGGCTATGCGGATCTTTTGGACGGGCCGGTCTATGTGGCGCAGTTTCAGATGGAGCAGGTCACCGCGGACTTGCCCGGTATTTTGGAAAATCCGGTGCGGTTTCAGGGCGGTGCTCTCGATATGCGGGTGCAGCTCTATCCGTCATTGCGTGTCGATCTGGGGCAGGTGGTGCTCTATGACGAGGGGCTGCATCTGCTGGCACGCGGGCGCGTGGCGGTCGGCGAGGACGGGCTGTCGCTCAGCGTTGATGCGACCAGCGCCGAGATCGATGCCGCCCGGGTGTTGCCGCTCTGGCCGCTGGCCTCAATCTCGAAAACCCGCGATTGGCTGGCCGAAAACCTCTTGGGCGGCACGATCCGCAATCTCAATGCCGGGCTGCGCCTGCGCCCCGGTGCAGAGCCGCAATTCGGGCTGACTTTCGATTTCGAGGATGCCCGGGTGCGCGCCTTGCGCGACATGGCCCCGATCGAGGGCGGGCGCGGCTATCTGGCGATTGCCGATAACACCATGACATTGGCGCTAGATGCCGGCCAGGTGATGGCCCCCGATGGCGGCGCGCTGCAATTGGCCGGGTCTAGCATGCGCATCGCCGATACGCGCATACCACGGCCTGATACCAGGTTTGACCTTGCAATCTCCGGCGATGTTGCCTCGGCGCTGACCCTGATCGCGGCCGAGCCGTTGCACCTTTTGGATCAGTTTCCGTTCGATCCCGCCACCGTGGCCACCGGCACGGTCGACCTGGAGGTCGGGCTCGAGCTGATCCTGCGTCGCGGGTTGACGCCGCGCGATGTCGATTTCCGTATCGGCGGCAGGTTGGAGCGGATCCGGTCGGGCACGCTGGTCCAGGGACGCGCGTTGCAGGCCGACAGCTTGTCGATCGATGCGGATAATGCGCGCCTCGAGATCGGCGGTCCGGTGACGCTTGACACGCTGACGGCCGATGCCAGCTGGTCGCGCGCGCTCGGCCCGGGATCATCGCCCGAGAGCCAGATCGCAGGCACCGCGACGCTGACGCCCGAGGTGCTGGCAGACTTTGGCGTGGTGCTGCCGGTGGGCATGCTCCGTGGACGCGGCGTGGGCGATTTCACGCTTGATCTGGCACCGGGGCGTGCGCCAGAGTTGGCCGTGCTCTCTGATCTTGCGGGCATCGCTCTGGCCATTCCGGCGCTTGGCTGGCGTTTGCCGGCACCTGAGAGAGGCCGCTTGCGGGCTGAGGTGACGCTTGGTGCCGCACCGTCGGTGCCGCGCCTGGAGATTAGCGGGGCGGGCCTCGATATGACCGGGTCGGTGACGCTCGATGGCACCCGTCTGTCGCAGGTCGCGCTTGATCATTTTGTTATCGGCGATTGGATCGACGTGACCGGCGGGCTGGTCATGCAGGAGGGCGGTCAGCCTCTGGTGCGCATCTCCAGCGGTGCCGTGGATCTGCGCGGTCTGCCACAAAGCTCGGGTGCCGGGGCCACGGCCAGCCTGCCAATTGAGGTCATGCTGGATCGCCTGATCGTCACCGATACCATCTTTCTGACCGATCTCAGTGCCGAGATCGGCGGCAGCCCCGTGCGTGGCGATTTTCGCGGCTTGGTCGGCGGGAGCGCCCGCGTCGCCGGCTCGATCCTGGCCGAACCCAATGGCATGTCGCTGCGGATGCAATCCGATGATGGCGGCGCTGTGCTGCGGGCCGGAGGCATTTATGACAATGCCTATGGCGGGGCCTTTGACCTGATCCTGCGGCCGCATCCGGGCCAGGGCAATTATGCCGGGCTGATGACCATCGACAACCCGCGCCTGCGCGATGCGCCCGCCATTGCCGAATTGCTGAACCTGGTTTCGGTGGTCGGAGTGCTCGAACAGATGGCCAGCGGAGAGGGCATATCGCTTGGCGCGGTGCGGGCTGATTTCCGCATCAGCCCGGGCGCCATCACGATCGTCGAGGGCACCGCGCTTGGTCCCTCGATGGGGCTGTCATTGGACGGCGTCTATGACACTGAGGCGCAGAGCGTCGATTTTCAGGGCGTGGTCTCGCCGCTTTACCTGGTCAACGGGCTGGTCGGCGCGCTGTTTACGCCGCGCCGCGAGGGGCTTTTCGGTTTCACCTATCGGATGCGGGGGCCACCTGATAACAGCACCGTCACCGTTAACCCGCTGTCGGTCCTGACCCCCGGAATTTTCCGCGAGATCTTTCGCAGCCCGCCGCCCGAGCCCGCCCAATGAACCTGAGTGACTTCGATTTTGACCTGCCCGAGCATCTGATTGCGACGCGGCCCGCAAAGCCGCGTTCGGCCGCGCGGCTGCTATTGGCGCAGGGGGACAGGCTTAGGGATGCGCATGTCAGCGATTTGCCCGATATCCTGCGCCCCGGCGACCGGCTGGTCTTGAACGATACCAAGGTCATACCGGCGCGTCTGTCGGGGCGGCGCTGGCGTGACAGCGCCCAGGGTCGGGTCTCGGCGAAGATCGAGGTTACCCTGCTGGAACCGCAGGCCGATGGCTGTTGGAGCGCGCTGGCCAGACCTTTGCGCAAGCTGGCGCTTGGCGAGGTGGTGGAATTTGGCCAAGGGCTTGCGGCCGAAGTGGCGGCGCTGGAGGGCGGGCTGCGCCTGCGTTTCAATCTGGCGGATGCCGATTTCGATGCAGCCCTTGACGGGGCCGGGGCGATGCCCTTGCCGCCCTATATCGCCAGCCGCCGGGCGGCCGACAAACGCGACCTTGAGGATTATCAGACCGTCTGGGCGCGCAATCGCGGGGCCGTTGCGGCCCCAACCGCGTCGCTGCATTTCGACCAGCCGCTCCTCGCGTTGCTCCTCGCGCGTGGGGTCACGTTCACCCATGTTACGCTGCATGTCGGGGCGGGCACGTTTCTGCCGGTCACGGTCGAGGATGTGACGACGCATAAGATGCATGCCGAATGGGGCGAGATCAGCCCCGCCGCCGCCGCCGAGATTGCCGCCACCAAAGCCGCCGGCGGGCGCGTCATTCCGGTTGGCACCACTGCGCTGCGGCTGTTGGAAACGGCCGCGCGCGCGACCGGCATGACCACCGCCTGGTCAGGCGAAACCGACATCTTCATCTATCCCGGGTTCCGCTTCCACGTGGCCGACGGGCTGATGACCAATTTCCACCTGCCCAAATCGACCCTGATGATGCTGGTCTCGGCCCTGATGGGGCCAGAGCGGATTCGTGCCATCTATGCGCATGCGGTGGCGCGCGGGTATCGGTTCTTTTCCTATGGCGATGCCTCGCTGCTTTTCCCCAATTCTGACGCAAATGAGTGATAACGAGACATAAACACGTCGTTTTACGACTGGTTTCCAGATATTTGGCTGTCATTATGGGGGGGCGACCATAAGGGCGGGTGAACGCCATGAGACAGGTATTGGCCAGCGCGTGGGCCATTTTATTAGGCCTGATGCTGTTGCAGGTGGGTAACTCGCTGCAAGGCTCCCTGATGGGCATTCGCGGCGGCATCGAAGGCTTCTCTACCTTTCAGCTCTCCCTGATCGCCTCGGCCTATTTCGTGGGGTTTCTGGGGGGCTCGCAACTGGCCCCCGGCATGATCCGCAGGGTCGGCCACGTGCGGGTGTTTGCGGCGCTCGGGTCGTTCATCTCGGCGGTTCTGATCCTCTATCCGGTGCTGCCCAACGCCTATGCCTGGATGGCGCTGCGCGTCATCATCGGGTTTTCGTTGTCGGGGGTTTATGTGACCGCCGAAAGCTGGCTGAACAACGCCGCCTCGAACACCAATCGCGGTCAGGCGCTGTCGGCCTATATGCTGGTTCAGATGTTCGGGCTGATCCTGGGGCAGGCGATGCTGGGGTTCGGCGATCCCGGCGGGTTCATCCTCTTCATCATCCCCTCGGTGCTGGTGTCGCTATCCTTTGCACCGATCCTTTTGTCGGCCGCTCCGACGCCGTCCTTTGACACCGCCAAGCCGATGAGCCTGACCCAGATTTACCGCAATTCGCCCTTCGGCTTCGTCGGCATTTTCCTGTTGGGGTTCGTGTTCTCGGCGCAGTTCGGCATGTCGGCGGTCTATGGCACGCAGATCGGGCTGAGCGTGAACCAGATCGCGATGCTGGTTTCGGCGTTTTTCGTCGGCGGCATCGTGTTTCAGTTTCCGATCGGATGGATGTCGGACCGGATGGACCGGCGCGTGCTGATCTCGGGGGTCGCGGCGGCCGGAGCGCTGTCGGCGTCGATCGGCGTTCTGGGGGGGGGCAGTTTCGCGACGCTGCTGGCGGCGGGCGTGCTGGCCGGCGGGCTGGCGCAACCGCTCTATGCGTTGTTGATCGCCTATACCAACGATTATCTCGAAACCGATGAAATGGCCGCCGCATCGGGCGGGCTGGTCTTTGTCAACGGGCTTGGGGCCATCCTTGGCCCGCCGACGGTGGGCTGGTTGATGGCGGTGGCCGGACCGGGCGGGTTCTGGCTGTTTCTGACGCTGGCGCTGGCGGGGGTGGCCGTTTATGGCGGCTGGCGGATGACGCAGCGCCCATCGGCCTATGCCGCCGAGGCCGGGGATTACGACGCCGTTTCCTATGCCCCGCTGATGCCCTCGGTATCGGCCTATGCGGTTGAAACGGCGCAGGAGCTGTATGTCGAGGCCGCCGAGGAAATGGCCGAGACCACTGAGACGACCACCACCCAAGCGCCGTCGGACTGAACCGGCGGCAGAGGCAGGAGAAGCAGAAGAAGGAGGCCATGGCCAATGTCGCATAAATCCGAAGAAATCCTGAATTTCTGGCTTACCGAAAGCGGGCCGGAAAAATGGTACTCAGGCGGCGCGGAGTTCGATGACGAAATTCGCGGGAAATATCTGGATCTTTGGGAGGACGGGCGCGCCGGGCTTTTGGCCGACTGGGCCGGCCACCCGCGCAAATCGCTGGCGTTGATCATCGTGCTGGATCAGTTTCCGCGCAACATGTTCCGTGACGATCCGCGCGCCTTTGCCACCGACCGGCGTGCCAAATCGGTGGCCTGTTCGGCGCTCAAGCATGGTTGGGACACGCGCTTTCCCGAACCCGACCGGCAGTTTTTCTATATGCCGTTCATGCATTCCGAATCCTTGCCCGATCAGGATCACTCCGTGCGCCTGATGTGCCAGAAGATGCCGGAAAACCGTGACAGCAGCCTGCTGCATGCCCGGGCCCATCGCGAGATCATCCGCCGCTTTGGCCGGTTCCCGTATCGCAATGCGGCCCTCGGGCGAAAATCCTCGCAGGAGGAAAGCGCCTTTCTGTCCGAAGGGGGATATGGCAGGATGCTGGAACAACTGAACACAGCGGCCTGATTTGTTTTGGTTTAATGGTTGAACTACATCTCTGACGGGCTGCTTTCTGGCGGCTTGCGCTGCGGCGCAGAATGGTTTAGGGCTAAACCAATTCTTCGGAGGAGATCGAAACCCATGGCGGCACAATCCTATGACACGATCGTAATCGGGGCTGGCCCCGGCGGCTATGTGGCGGCGATCCGCGCTGCGCAACTGGGCCAGAAGGTCTGTATCGTCGAACGGGAACATCTGGGGGGCATCTGTCTGAACTGGGGCTGTATCCCGACCAAGGCGCTGCTGCGGTCCTCGGAAGTGTTTCACCTGATGCACCGTGCCAAGGAGTTTGGACTTAAGGCCGACAATATCGGCTATGATCTGGATGCCGTCGTCAAACGCTCGCGCGGGGTGGCCAAACAGCTTTCCTCCGGCATCGGCCATCTGATGAAGAAGAACAAGATCACGGTTGTGATGGGCTCGGCCACCATCCCCGCCAAGGGCCGCGTCACGGTCGAGACCGACAAGGGCAGCGAAGATCTGAGCGCGCCCAACATCATCGTTGCCACCGGCGCGCGCGCCCGTGAATTGCCGGGGCTCGAGGCCGATGGCAAACGCGTCTGGACCTACAAGGCCGCGCTACAGCCGCCACATATGCCCAAGAAACTGCTGGTCATCGGATCGGGGGCCATCGGCATCGAATTTGCCAGCTTTTACAACACGCTCGGGGCCGATACGACGGTGGTCGAGGTGATGGACCGGGTGCTGCCGGTCGAAGATGCCGAGATCAGCGCCTTTGCCAAGAAGAGCTTTGAAAAGCAGGGTATGAAGATCCTGCAAAAGGCGATGGTCAAGAAACTGGACCGCACTGCCGACAAGGTGACCGCGCATATCGAAACCGGCGGCAAGGTTGAAAAACACGAATTCGATACGGTGATTTCGGCCGTCGGCATTGTCGGCAATACCGAAGGCCTGGGGCTGGAGGCGCTCGGTGCCACCATCGACCGCACCCATGTCGTGACCGACGAATATTGCCGCACCGGGGTCGACGGGCTCTATGCCATCGGCGACATCGCCGGCGCACCGTGGCTGGCGCATAAGGCGAGCCATGAAGGTGTCATGGTGGCCGAACTGATCGCCGGCGGTCACCCGCATGCCATCAAGCCCAATTCCATCGCCGGATGCACCTATTGCCACCCGCAGGTCGCCAGCGTCGGCCTGACCGAGGCCAAGGCGAAAGAGGCGGGCTATGACATCAAGGTGGGCCGTTTCCCCTTTATCGGTAACGGCAAGGCCATCGCCCTGGGCGAGGCCGAGGGCCTGATCAAGACCGTGTTCGATGCCAAGACCGGCGAGCTTCTGGGGGCGCATATGGTCGGCGCCGAGGTGACCGAGCTGATCCAGGGCTATGTGGTGGGCCGCCAGCTGGAGACCACGGAAGAAGATCTGATGAACACCGTTTTCCCGCACCCCACTTTGTCAGAGATGATGCATGAGGCGGTGCTGGACGCCTATGGCCGCGTCATCCACATGTGACACCTGCCGATTTCCGATGAACGAAAGGCCGGGCCGCCGCAGCGCCCGGCCTTTTTCGTTTCGCTCAGGGCGCGGATACCGTGATCATCCGGCGCGCCAGGATGCGGTTGTCGGGGGCCATGTAATAGCGCAGCTCATACGCGCCGGGCGTATCCGGCACGTTCAATGTCAGCGGCACACCATCGCGGGTATAGCTGTAGCCCTCATAGCGCCGGTCATCGCCCACGATGCCAAAGCCCACGTAATCGCGGGGATAATCGGGGCCGGAATGGCTGATCTGGATGGTGCCGCCGGCAATGGCCGACGCCGGGGCGTCCAGCGTCACGGGCGGCAGATCGGCCACCGTGATGGCGACCCGCGCGGCAATGCGGCGATCTTGGTTGAGGTAATAGCGCAGCTCGTAACTGCCCGGCTGGCTCGGCATCCGGACAGAGGCGGGGCTGCCATCGCGGGTATAGGCATAGGCGTCATAGCGGTCGGGCTCATCCATGCGGCCAATGGCGACGAAATCGTTGCGGTAATCGGGCCCGTCCCAGCCCACCTGAACGGTTTCGCCGACCACGGCCTGCGCCGGGGCCTGAAGCGTCACGAAAATCTCGGTCACCTCGATCTCGCGGCGCGCGATGATGCTGCGGTCCTGATTGACGAAATAGCGCAGCTCGTAGCGGCCCGGTTCGGTCGGCATCTCGACCGAGGCGGGGTTGCCGTCGCGGGTATAGGCATAGTTCTCATAGCCCGTGGGATCGTCGGCGGGCGATATGCCGATGAAATCATTCCGGTAATCGGGACCGGCCCAGGCGATCTGCACGGTCGATCCGGCAGGGGCCGAGGCGGGCCCGTCAAGGCTGGCCCCCACCGCCGTCACGGTGATGGCGCGCCGCGCGATGATGGACCGGTCCTGATTGACAAAATACCGGATCTCGTACTCGCCCGGCTCGGTCGGGATGACCAGGGAGGCCGGGCTGCCGTCGCGGGTATAGGCGTAGTTTTCATAGCCCGTAGGATCGTCGGCGGCCGAGATCCCGATAAAATCGTTCTGGTAATCGGGACCGCCCCAGGTGACCGGTATCGTCGATCCCGCCACCGCGCTTGGCGGCGCATCCAGCGTCGCCCCGACCGCCGTTACCTCGATCGGGCGCCGCCCGATAATCACCCGGTCCTGCGCCACGAAATAGCGGATCTCGTATTGGCCAGGCTCGGTCGGCATGGTCAGGCTGAGCGGCGTGCCCTCGCGGGTATAGCTGTAATTCTCATAGCCCGTGGCATCGTCCACCGGCGATATGGCGATGAAATCATTCTGGTAATCCGGGCCTGCCCACGCCACCTGAACCTCAGCGCCCGCAACGGCGCTGGCGGGCGCATCCAGCGTGGCCCCGATCTCGGTCACGGTAATGGGCAGGGTGGCGATCACCTCGCGATCCTGCTGCATCACATAGCGCAGCTCATACTGGCCGGGCTCGGAGGGCATCACCAGGCTGGCCGGGCTGCCCTCACGCGTCAGCGCATAATTGATATGGGTCGCGGTGCCGGGTTCCGAGACGGCAATCAGATCGGGGGCATAGGCCGGGCCGGTCCAGTCCACCGCGATGGTATCGCCGGCCATGGCGGTGGCAGGTGCCGCCAGCGTGGCCATCGCGGGCCTCACCTCCAGCATTCGCCGCGCCAGCACCTCGCGCCCCTGGCCAAGAACATAGCGCAGCTCGTAGCTGCCGGGTTGCGAGGGCACGCGAAAGGCCGCCGGGTTGCCGTCGCGGGTCAGTGCATAGGTGGCATAGGTGCCCCGGCCCGGATGGCCCGCGACGATGGAATCGCCCTGGGCCTCGGGGCCGTCATAGGCGATTTCGATGGTCGATCCGGCCACGGCGGTTTCGGGGGCCGTGAGGCTGGCGGGAATCGGCGTCACCGTGATGGGTTCCTCGGCCAGAACCATGCGCAGATCGCGGTTGTAATATTGCAGGATGTAATCCCCCGGCTCGGTCGGCAGGGTGATCATCGCCGGGTTGCCGTTCGCGGTATGCACGCGGGATGCCCCGACGCTGCCATCGGCGCGCAGGATCAGGATGGCGTCGCCCGCGCCATCCGGCCCGGTCCAATCGGCAGCGATCTCGGCCCCGATCGGGGCCTCGTCGGGGGCCGACAGCGTGGCGGTGGGCAGGATCTGCGGCAAGACCAGCGTTACCACCCGATCCTGGCCCTCGATCACGGTGAAACTGCCCTCATGCACGGTTTCCGCTGTCATCCGGTAGAGCTGCACGCGGTAGCGCCCGGCGGCCAGCACCGGCGCGACGGAGGCCGCTTGTGTGGCCTGCATCACCGCATTTCCGCCCGCGTCGAACAGCTCCCAGACCAACGGCGATAGCGGCGCGGAATTGTCGGGCGCGACCACTGCCTGCAGCGTGATCGTGGCCGGCGGCGGCGGTGGGGCGACGGCCACCTGCTGCAGGGCATCGGCCAGTTCGGTGGCGTTCGAGGCCGACAGAAACTGCCCGCCGGTATTTTCCGCAAGGCATTGAAGTTGAGCGATATCCTCGACTGCTGCCACATCGAACCCGATCACATGGGCGGTGAAATCAATGCCCGCCTGCTCCAGCGCCCGACCCACCTCGCAGGTATTGCGATTGCAGGTCTCGCGGCCATCGGACACCAGGATGACGGTGGCCGGGTTCTCGGTATAGCGCAGCGCCTCGGCGGCCTGAATGACCGCATCCGATAAGGGCGTGCGCCCGCGCGGATTGACGCTGTTGACGATGCGCGCGATTTCCTCGCGGTTGCCGATGCCGGGTTCCACCACGATCTCGATATCGGTACAGTCGCCGCGCCGGTTATGGCCATACATTGTCAGACCAAGCGCCATGTTTTCCGGGATCCGCGTCAGCAGATCTCCGATCACTTCGCGCGCGATGACGATCTTGTTGACCCCGTCGATCTGCCCCCACATCGAGCCCGAGGCATCGAGCACCAGGATCGTGGCGGCGGTTTCACGGTCCTGGGCCGAGAGGGGCAGGGTGGACAGAATGGCAAAGCAAAGAGCGGTCAAAAGGCGGCGCATAAGACTATCCTGAAAAGAGGTTTTACAAAATTTATGGGACCAGTCTACGCCTCCGGGGCGGATTTTGGGAACCCTGCCACGTCCGGCCCCCGCCATCACGGCACCGGCGGGCACCCGTCCCGCGCAACATCCCGTGGATCAATGTTCGATTAATGTTCTCATTTTCTGGTTGGAGTCTCCGGCGCAGTAAACTATCTATTAACACTGGATCTCCCGGGGGGCTGACATGGCCGAGCTGAAAAATATCGAGGTGCGCGGCGCGCGCGAGCATAACCTCAAGAATATCGATGTCGATATTCCGCGTGACCAGCTTGTGGTGATCACCGGGCTGTCGGGCTCGGGCAAGTCGAGCCTCGCCTTCGATACCATCTATGCCGAGGGTCAGCGCCGCTATGTCGAATCGCTGTCGGCCTATGCCCGCCAATTTCTCAACATGATGGAAAAGCCGGATGTCGATCACATCTCGGGCCTGTCGCCGGCGATTTCGATTGAGCAGAAAACCACCTCGAAGAACCCGCGCTCCACCGTCGGCACGGTGACCGAGATCTACGATTACATGCGGCTTCTCTTTGCGCGCACCGGCACCCCCTACAGCCCCGCCACCGGTCTGCCCATTGAAGCGCAGCAGGTCCAGGATATGGTCGACCGCGTGATGGCAATGGAGGAGGGCACGCGCGGCTATCTGCTCGCCCCCATCGTGCGCGACCGCAAGGGCGAATACCGCAAGGAAATGCTGGAGCTGCGCAAGCAGGGCTTTCAGCGCGTCAAGGTGGATGGCGAATTCCACGAGCTCGACGAGCCGCCCGTGCTGGACAAGAAATACCGCCACGATATCGACGTTGTGGTCGACCGGATCGTGGTCCGCGAGGGGCTGGAGACGCGGCTGGCCGACAGTTTCCGCACCGCGCTGGACCTCGCCGATGGCATTACCGTTCTGGAAACCGCCCCGCGCGAGGGCGATCCCGAACGCATCACCTTCTCGGAAAAATTCGCCTGTCCGGTTTCGGGCTTCACCATCCCCGAGATCGAGCCGCGCCTGTTTTCCTTCAACGCCCCCTTCGGGGCCTGCCCGGCCTGCGACGGGTTGGGGGTGGAGCTTTTCTTTGATGAACGCCTGGTGGTGCCGGATGTCACGCTGACCCTGGAAAACGGCGCGCTGGCCCCCTGGCGCAAGGGCAAATCGCCCTATTTCATTCAGACCATCGAGGCCATTGCCCGCCATTACGGCTTTGATCCGAAAACGCCGTGGAAAGCGTTGCCCGAAGATGTGCAACAGGTGTTTCTGCGCGGATCGGGCGAGGCCGAGATCGCCTTTCGCTACGACGATGGCGGCCGCGTCTACGAGGTCACGCGCGCCTTCGAGGGCGTCATTCCGAATATGGCCCGCCGTTACCGCGAAACCGACAGCGCCTGGATCCGCGAGGAGTTTGAGCGCTACCAGAACAACCGCCCCTGCGGGGCCTGCGGCGGATTCCGGCTGCGGCCTGAGGCGCTGGCCGTCCGGATCGCCGATCTGCATGTCGGCCAGGTGGTGCAGATGTCGATCCGCGAGGCCGCCGATTGGTGCGCGCGTGTGCCCGAAAGCCTCAGCGCGCAGAAAAACGAGATCGCCCGCGCCATCCTCAAGGAGATCGGCGAGCGGCTCGGTTTTCTCAACAATGTCGGCCTCGAATACCTGACGCTCAGCCGCAATGCCGGCACGCTTAGCGGCGGCGAAAGTCAGCGGATCCGGCTGGCCTCCCAGATCGGCTCGGGCCTGACCGGCGTGCTCTATGTGCTCGATGAACCCTCCATCGGCCTGCATCAGCGCGACAATGACCGGCTGCTCACCACGCTGAAAAACCTGCGCGATCAGGGCAATACCGTGATCGTGGTGGAACATGACGAGGAGGCCATCCGCGAGGCCGATTACGTCTTCGATATCGGCCCCGGCGCCGGCGTGCATGGCGGGCAGGTGGTCAGCGAAGGAACACCTGCCGAAATCATCGCCGATCCGGCCTCGATCACCGGGCAATACCTGGCCGGTCAACGCGAAATTCCGGTTCCCGCCAGCCGCCGCAAGGGCAATGGAAAATCGGTCACCGTGGTGGGGGCCACGGGAAACAACCTGGCACATGTCACCGCCGATTTCCCGCTCGGGCAATTTGTCTGCGTCACCGGCGTCTCGGGCGGCGGCAAATCCACCCTGACGATCGAGACCCTCTTCAAGACCGCCTCGATGAAGCTCAATGGCGCGCGCCAGACACCGGCCCCTTGCGAAACCATCAGGGGGCTCGAACATCTCGACAAGGTCATCGATATCGACCAGCGTCCCATCGGGCGCACGCCTCGCTCGAACCCCGCCACCTATACCGGGGCCTTCACGCCGATCCGCGACTGGTTCGCGGGCCTGCCGGAATCCAAGGCGCGCGGTTACAAACCGGGGCGTTTCTCGTTCAACGTCAAGGGCGGCCGCTGCGAGGCCTGCCAGGGCGATGGCGTGATCAAGATCGAAATGCATTTCCTGCCGGATGTCTATGTCACCTGCGAGACCTGCAAGGGCGCGCGCTACAATCGCGAAACCCTGGAAATTCGCTTCAAGAACAAGAGCATCGCCGACGTCCTTGACATGACGGTCGAGGAAGCGCGCGAGTTCTTCAAGGCCGTCCCCTCGATCCGCGACAAGATGCAGGCGCTCTCCCGCGTCGGGCTCGATTACATCAAGGTCGGCCAGCAGGCCACCACGCTTTCAGGCGGCGAGGCGCAGCGCGTCAAGCTTTCCAAGGAGCTTGCCAAACGCTCCACCGGCCGTACCCTCTATATTCTCGACGAACCCACCACCGGCCTGCATTTCGACGATGTCCGCAAGCTTTTGGAGGTGCTGCATGAACTGGTCGATCAGGGCAACACGGTGGTGGTGATCGAGCACAATCTCGATGTCGTCAAAACCGCCGACTGGATCATCGATATCGGCCCCGAAGGCGGCGATGGCGGCGGCCGCATCGTGGCCACGGGCACGCCCGAGGATGTGGCCGAAGTCACCAGCTCCCATACCGGCCATTATCTTGCCCCGATGCTAGCCAATCGCGTTGCGGCCGAATAGCCGCAGCGCAACATCACCTTTCAAACACTGGTTTTCATCTTGGCGAAAATACCTCGGGGGTGTGGGGGCTGGCCCCCACCCGGGTCGGATTGCTGCGCAATCCGACCCCCTCGCGTTTCAACGCCGCACCCTCAACCGTTCAAGCCCGTGAAAATGGTAAATATCCCCATAGCGGGGCGTTTCCACCAACCGCAGCCCGGGGCATCGTTGAAACAAGGCCTCCAGCGCAATCGCCATCTCCATCCGGGCCAGCGGCGCACCGACACAGAAATGCAGCCCCGCCCCAAATGCCAGATGCGTCGCCGCCGCGCGAGTGGGGTCAAACAGATCCGGGGCGTCGTTCACGGCCCCGTCGCGTCCCACCGATCCCAGCATCAACCCAACCTCATCGCCGCGCCGGAACCGGTGCCCAAAGAGATCAACCTCCTCATAGACATGCCGTGTAAACAGGTGCAGCGGCGGGTCAAAGCGCAGGATCTCCTCGACCAGAGCCGCGCCGCCGCCCCGCTGCCCGTGCTCCAGCGCCGCCTTCACGCCATTGCCCAGACTGTGCACCGTCGCCTCGTGGCCCGCGTTCAGAAGCAGGATGCAGGTGGTGATCAACTCATCCGTGCTCAGACGATCGCCATCCTCTTCCGCCGCGATCAGGCTCGTGATCAGATCGTCGCGCGGGTCGCGGCGACGCGCATCGACATATCCGCGCATGAAGTGCACAAACGCCTCGGTCGCGGCCACCGCCGCGTCCTCATCCGCCCGCGTCCGCCCCGCCATATACATCCCCACCATCGCGTTCGACCAGCGCATGAGATCCGGCCCCATCTCTTCCGGCACGCCCAGGAGCCGCGCGATGATGGTCACGGGCAGGGGCCGCGCATAGGTCTCCAGCAGGTCAAATTCACCCTCGGGGAATCCGTCGATCAATTCCTGGCAGAGCCGCCCGATCCCCCCCGACAGCGCCGCGATCCGGCGCGAGGTAAAGGCACGCAAGACCAGCGAGCGCAGCCGCGAATGGCGCGGCGGTTCCAGTTCCAGCATCGAATGGGCTTCGACGTCATAGAACGCGGCAAGGTGATCGGGGATGGCGGGGCGCAGCTCCCGCGGCACCTGGCGGCCAAAGCGGCGGTCGCGCAGGATCGCGTTCACCGCCTCATGCGTGGTGGCGCAGACCATGTCATAATCCCGCCACCGGATCAGTGGACCGGCCGCACGCGCACGGGCATAGAACGGGTAGGGGGCTTGCACAAAGCAGGGATCGGTCGGCGATTGCGAGAGGGTCTGCATGTCTGAATATCGACTCACGGTCCTGGGGCGCATGAGGGTGCAGTCTGTCTGTCCCGGGCCCTGGGTGCAATCGCGTGCAGGATTTGGCTGGCAACCGCGCCCGGCATCGGTATCGTGGTATCAGAGCCATTGCAGCAAGAGGGAGTTTCCGCCATGTGCGTATTGAAAACAGGGTTTCTGGTTGGGCTCCTGACCGCAGGTCTGGCGGGGGGCGCGTTTGCCCAGGAGGTGCAATGCGGCCCCGACCTGCCGCCCGGCACTTGGGTCGGCGGGGCCGCCGAAAGCTCGGATATCGCCACCGCCACTGCCGCTTACGATCTGACCGGCGCGGTGCCGCCGGGCGGCTATCATGTCACGGGGTTCACCGTTTCGACCAGAACCCAGATCCGGGTCGAGGCCGCCGGGCAGTTGGGCGGCGATCCGGTGATCGAGCTTTACGACGCCACCGGTGTGCTGTTGCTGACCGATGATGACAGCGGCGGCGATCTGGACTCGCGCGCCGAGATCGCGCTGGCACCTGGCAGCTATTGCCTGGCCACGCGCAGCTACGGCGGCGGGCCGATCACCGCCGATATCCGGGTTGGGTTGGCCGACCACGGTGCGCTGACACCGGGCACGGGCGGCTCCAACATCGCGGCCTGCATGGCCGACACACCGGCCATGCCGCTTGGCCGCGGCCCGCTCGATCAACTGCCCGATCGGCAGGCCAGCGCGACAGATTCCGTCAGCGCCGCGCCCTATTACCGCTTCACCCTTGCTGCGCCGACGCCGGTCACGATTCGCGCCATCAACGCGCGCGCCGATCCCTATATCTACGTCTTCGACGGTACTGGCCGCCTGATTGGCGAGAATGATGACTATAACGACCTGAACTCGCGCGTTGATTTCACCGATCCGCTGCCGGCGGGGACCTATTGCATCGCCATGCGCGCGCTGTCCGATCCCGACCTGCCGGTCGAGACCAGCGTTGGCGTGTTCTCGGAAACCCAGATGATGCAGGATCTCTATGCCAGCGGCGAGGCCAGCCCGCCAAGCGATGGGCAGACCTATCCGGTGGTGGCGCTCGGGGCGCTCGACACGCGGCTGGTGCGCGATGGCACGGTGGGCTCCGATGCGGTCTGGCATTCCTTTTCGGTGGCGGCGGCTGGGCTGGTGTTGATCGACGCCGTGGGGCTTGGCAATTCCGACCCGGTGATCGCGCTGTTTGACGATCTCGGGCGCGCCGTGGCACGCAATGACGACAGCAACGGCACGCTCAATTCCCAGATCGCCGCCCGCGTTTCCCCAGGCACCTATATGTTGGGCGTGTCCCAGTATCACGGCGAAAACGGTGTCATCCGGGTCGCGATCGAACGCTACATTCCGGCGCGCTGAGGCGGGCCAGCCAGGCACCTGATGACGGCGGCGCGCGTCATGACGGGGCTTGGCCGGTTCGCGAAACGACGCATCGGCAAGACTGGTGCCACACGCTTTCGCATGGTGCCAACTGACCTGCCCCTGTCCGAGGGTTTGAAACACATGATGCCGTTCAACGCATTGAAAAGTTGATGCTCCGCGACGTGATGGGGGGCCGCATATCCGCCATCGCCGGCTGCCAGATAGCGGACCGCGGATCGCCGCTATCAAGCGCCCATTCCGCAGGCCGCGCGTGGTGGCACAAGAAAATCGATGACGCCCCTTGCGCAACACGGCGTCATTTCAGAGAGTCATGGGTGATGCAGACCCCGCAGGAAAGGCCGCCCACCCCATGCCCACCGCCGCAAAACTGGTTTCGGCCGTCGCATTCGCCCTTATCGGCTGGTTCGCCGGGCGCGCCTATATCGCGATCTTGCCCGAGGGACAGGCCGCCGCATTGGTTGCCCCGGTTGCGGCCGGGGTCGGCCTGTTTCAGGGCTGGTTCACGATGGGGCGCCACGTTACCGGACAGCTGATCATGGATCTGGGAACCGGGTTGCGCACCTCTGTGCAGATCGGGTTTTTCGTGGTGCTGATTTTTGGCCTCTTGGAGATGTTCGACCGCTCGACCCGGCTGCGCTATGACGGGCCGGGCGAGGCCACGATTGCCGCATTGGAGCTGTTTCTGGAATACGGTCTGTCGGTCATTCTGGCGATGAACACGCTTGGCATTCTGGCCATTGGCGGCATGGGCGCGGGCATTCTTGCCGGCTTGGTGGCACGCAGGTGGAGTTGACCCGGTTCCCATGACGGATTTGTTTTTCTACGGAACGCTGCGCGATCCGGCCTTGTTGCGCTGCGTGCTTGGCCGCGACATCGCGATGGTGCCGGCGCGATTGCCGGGCTACCGCGCAGTTTGGGCCGAGGGCGAGAGCTTTCCGATGCTGATCGGGGATGCGCGCGCGCGGGCCAAGGGCGTTCTGGCCCGCGACCTGAGCGCGCCGGACGTGGCGCGGCTCGATTTCTATGAAGGGGCCTTTGCCTACGAGCTGCGCGATCTGACGGTCGAGACCGCGAGCGGCCCGGCCACCGCCCAGGTCTATTTTCCACATGATGCCCCGTGGCAACCGGGAGCCGATTGGGATCTGGAGGACTGGTCCGAAACCTGGGGGCCGCTGACATTGCTGGCGGCGGGCGAGGTCATGCGTGCCTATGGCCGCGAAAGCGCCGCCGAGCTGGGCCAGCGCTTTGGCATCATCCGGGCGCGGGCACAGTCCTTTATTCGTGCGCAGGCGCGCAAACGGGCGGCCACGCTTTCTGCCCCGCTGACACGCGCCGATATCCGCGTCGACCGCCTGGACCGGCCCTATGAGAAATTCTTTGGCATCGAGGAATACCAGACCGTATTTCGCCGCTTCGACGGGCAATGGTCCGATCCCGGTCAGCGCGCCGTGTTCCGCGCCTTCGATGCGGTGACCGTGCTGCCCTATGATCCGGTGCGCGATCTGGTGATGCTGATCGAGCAGGTGCGCATGGGCCCCTACGCGCATGGCGATCCGCAGCCCTGGCTGCTGGAGCCGATTGCGGGCATTGTCGATGCCGGTGAAACCTATGAGCAAACCGCCCATCGCGAGGCCCGGGAAGAGGCGCATATCGAGCTGAGCGCGCTGCATCATATCGCGGGCTATTACCCCTCGCCGGGTGGCGTGGCGCAGTTTCTGGTGTCCTATCTTGGGCTGGCCGATCTGGATCAAAACGGGCGGCGCAGCGGCGGGCTGGATCACGAGGGCGAGGATATCCGCAATCTTCTGGTGCCCTACAATACGCTCATGGCTATGCTCGACAGTGGCGAGCTGGCCAATGCGCCGCTGATCCTGTCGGTGCAATGGCTGGCCCGGCATCGCGATCGGCTGCGCGCGCAATCGGCTTGAGTTTACCCCGCTGCCCACCTATTTCGGGCGATGAAACGATTAACGAGAAGGGCCCCCGGTCATGGATATCAAAACAGACCTTGCCGCCACGGTGGGCAACACGCCGCTGATCCGGTTGAGCCGCATCAGCGATGCGACCGGCTGCGAGATCCTGGGCAAGGCCGAATTCATGAACCCGGGCCAATCCGTGAAAGACCGCGCCGCGCTTTATATCATCCGCGACGCGGTGGCGCGCGGCACGCTGAAACCGGGCGGCACGATTGTCGAGGGGACGGCCGGCAACACCGGCATCGGCCTGTCGCTGGTCGGGGCCTCGATGGGGTTCAAGACGGTGATCGTGATCCCCGAAACCCAAAGCCAGGAGAAAAAGGACATGATCCGCCTGGCCGGGGCGGAATTGGTGCAGGTGCCGGCCTGCCCCTACAAGAACCCCAACAATTACGTGCATTATTCCCGGCGGCTGGCCGAGGCGTTGGCGAAAACCGAGCCCAATGGCGCGGTCTGGGCCAACCAGTTCGACAATGTCGCCAACCGGCAGGCCCATGTCGAGGGCACCGGCCCCGAGATCTGGGCGCAGACCGATGGCAAGGTCGATGGCTTCACCTGTTCGGTGGGTTCGGGCGGCACGCTGGCCGGTGTCGGCGTGGCGTTGCAGCCCAAGGGCGTCAAGGTGGCGCTGGCCGATCCCGAAGGCTCGGGGCTCTACAAGCTCTATACCGGGCTTGAGGCGGGCGGCGATTCCATCACCGAGGGCATCGGGCAGGGGCGCATCACCGCCAATCTGGAAGGGTTTACCCCCGATATGGCCTATAAAATCCCCGATGCCGAGGCGCTGCCGCTGGTCTTTGACCTGCTTGAGGAAGAGGGGCTCTGCCTGGGCGGATCCTCGGCCATCAACATGGCAGGCGCGGTCCATATGGCGCGTGAAATGGGGCCGGGCCACACCATCGTGACGGTGCTTTGCGATTACGGCACGCGCTATCAGTCCAAGCTCTTTAATGCCGCGTTCTTACGCGAAAAAGGACTGCCTGTGCCCGCCTGGCTGACCGCGGCCCCGCGCGATCTACCCTCTGTGTTCGAGTAACGCCTTGCTGTTGCGTCGGCTCCTAACCGCGTTCGTGATCGTTCTTCTGGGCGCGGCCGCCGGCTTTGCGCAGGAAAGCTCGGACCCCGATTACGATGCCTGGACCGAGACCGCCACCCGGGCGGAACAGGTGATCGATGCCGAGCGCGCGTCCGACCCGGCCTTTGAAACCCTGCGCCAGCAACTGGTGGATTGGCGCGCCCAGTTTCAGGAGGCGACCGGTCTGAATGCCGCGCGGATCGAAACGCTGCGGGCGCAGATCGCAGCGCTCGGCCCGGCCCCGGCCGATGGCATAAGCGAACCCGCCGAAATCGCCAGCCAGCGCGCCGACCTGACCGAACGGCTGTCTGAGGCCGAAGCTCCCGGGCGCCGCGCCGAGGCCGAATTGCAGCGCGCGCGCGGGCTGATCGGAGAGATCGACACATTGCTGTCGCAACGTCAGGCGGGCGCGCTTTTGACGCTGGAGCCCGCACCGCTGAACCCGGCCAACTGGCCCGGCGCGGCAGAGGCCGTCTATGCCTGGGGCCATGCGCTGTGGACCGAGAATCTGCGGCTCTGGGCCTCGCCGATCTATCGCGCCGAATTTGGCCGGAACCTTCCTATCGTGTTGATCTACCTGATCGTCGGTCTGCTGCTGTTGGCGCGCGGCTGGCGTTGGGTCGGGCGTCTGATGGAGGGCGCGATTGCGACCGAGGCGACATCTCCAATGGCGCGCCTGTCGGTGTTTTTCCTGTCTCTGATACAGCATCTTGCCCCGATCCTGGGGGTTTTTGCCCTGGTCGCGGCGCTTGACGCCAGCAGCTTTGTCGGGCCGCGCGGGGCGGTGGTTCTGGATGCCATTCCACGTGTGGCGATCTTTTACTTCGCCGCGATGTGGGTGGGGCGCCAGGTATTTCCGCCGCGCCCGAGCGCGCCGCATCCATTGAACCTTGCGCCGCATCTGTTGCGGCGTGGCCGGATCACCGCCGGCGGGCTGGGCCTTTTGCTGGGGCTTACCCATTTCGTAGATCGGATCGCCGATACAGAGGCCTTCGGAGCCTCCGAGCGGATGGTTGTGCTGTTTCCCATCGTCGCGCTGACGGGGCTTTTGCTGGCTCGGATCGGGCGGTTCCTGCTGATCCATATCCATAACCAAATCTCGGCCGGGGCGATGCAGGCGGCGCGCGCGCGTGTGTTCGGGTTTCTGGGGCGGGCGGTTATCGTCCTGGGGCTGGCGGGCCCCGTCCTGGTCGGGGTCGGCTATTTCACCGCCGGGTCCAGTTTCCTCTTTCCTGCCGCATTGTCGTTGGCGCTTTTGGCGGTTTTGGGTGTTCTGCAACGGCTGGTGGCCAATTGCCACGGCATCCTGACGGGGCATGGCACGGCCGATACCGAGGCCCATGAGGAAGCGCTGACCCCGATGCTGATCGGATTCGTGCTGTCGCTGTTGTCGATTCCTGTCTTTGCGTTGATCTGGGGCGTGCGCCAGGCGCAGTTGCTGGATTTCTGGGGCCAGCTGGTCGATGGGTTCGATATTGGCGGCATCACCATCAACCCGCGCAATTTTCTGGCCTTCGCGCTGGTCTTTGCGGCCGGCTACACAATCACGCGCCTGGTGCAGAACACGCTGCGCAACTCGGTGATGCCCAAGACCCGGCTGGATGCGGGCGGGCGCAACGCGGTCGTCACCGGCACCGGGTATCTGGGCATCTTCCTGGCCGCACTGATTGCCATCACCATGGCGGGCATCGACCTCAGCTCGATCGCAATCGTTGCCGGCGCTCTGTCGGTCGGGATCGGTTTCGGCCTGCAGACGGTGGTGTCGAATTTCGTCTCGGGCATTATCTTGCTGGTGGAACGCCCGATCAAGGAGGGCGACTGGATCCAGGTTGGCACCACTGCGGGCTATGTGCGCGCGATCTCGGTGCGCTCGACCCGGATCGAGACCTTTGACCGGTCGGATGTGATCGTGCCAAACGCCGATCTGATTTCGGGCGTGGTCACGAATATGACGCATCACAACACCACCGGGCGCGTCATCGTGCCGGTGGGCGTGGCCTATGGCAGCGACACCCGCATGATCGAGGCGATTCTGCGCGAAGTCGCCGAAAGCCACCCCATGGTCGTGCTGACCCCGCCGCCCAGTGTCGTGTTTCAGGGGTTTGGGGCCGACAGCCTTGATTTCGAGATCCGCGCCATCCTGCGCGATGTGAACTGGGTCCTGTCGGTGAAAAGCGACATGAACCACGAGATCGCGCGCCGCTTTGCCGAGGCCGGGATCGAGATCCCCTTCGCGCAGCGCGATATCTGGTTGCGCAACCCCGATGCGCTGCCCGGTCATATCGCGCCCGACCGGCGCAACAGTGATGGAGAGAATGAGTGACGGATCCGGTTTTCCTGCAAAACGCCTATCGCACCAGCGCGCCCGGCACGGTTGCCGAGGTTACAAAAGAGGGCGGCATCGTCTTGGACGGCACGCTGTTTTATGCGCAGGGCGGCGGTCAGCCGGGCGATAGTGGCACGCTGGATTGGGCGGGCGGGCGCATTCGCATAGCGACCGCGATCAAGGGGCAGGGCGGGGCTATTGTTCTGGTCCCCGCCGAGGCCGGCGAATTGCCCCCTGTGGGCGCACGGGTCGAGCAGCGGCTGGATTGGGATCGCCGCCATGCCCATATGAAGATCCACACCGCGCTGCATCTTTTGTCGGTGGTGATCCCGCTGCCCGTGACCGGCGGTGCCATCTCGACCGAAAAGGGACGGCTCGATTTCGACATGCCCGAGGCACCCGAGGATAAGCTGGTTATCCAGGGTCAGATCAACGCGCTGATCGACCAGGATCTGCCGGTCAGCGACAGCTGGATCAGTGACGGTGAACTGGCGGCCAATCCTGATCTGGTCAAGACGATGTCGGTAAAGCCGCCGACCGGTACCGGGCGGGTGCGGCTGGTTCAGATCGGTTCCGGCAAATCCATGATCGACCTGCAGCCCTGCGGTGGCACCCATGTCGCGCGCACCGGCGAGATCGGCAAGGTCACCATCGCCAAGGTTGAAAAGAAAGGCCGCCAAAACCGCCGGGTGAGCGTCGTTCTGGCCGGGTAATCGCGGGTCGTTCTGGCAAAACGCCGGACCCGCACCGAGGCGCGCTGCCGCGCTCAGATGATCCAGGGGATGAATGGGTAGAGCAGCGCAATGCCGATCGGCCCAAGCGGCAGCAGCCAGGGGATCAGCACGGCACGGGCAGGCAGCGGTTCGAGATCAAGTCCCGGGGCACGCCCAAGCGATGGCGCGGCGGCAATAATCAGCAGCACCGAAAAGAACAGGCTTTGCGACCAGCGCCCGTAATCGACGCCAAGCGCAAAGAGGGCAAGGACGGCGACAGGCGCGAAAAACAGCAGGTCATACGTAACCCGGTTCAGCCGGTAGTGACTGTGCAGCAGCAAGAGCGGCATGGCCACGAAATAGGCGGTAATCAGGTAATGCAGCGGCGCAAAGCCGCGCGCCGGCTCAAGCAGATCGCGGCTCCAGACCGAGGCGGCCAGCGAGACGTCCGGGGGCAGGGCGGCGCGCAAATCAACCTCGACCCCGCCCCAGAGCAGCAGGGCACCGGCAGCCGCCAGCGCAGGCAGCGCGGTCAGGCCGAGATCGAGCCCGCTCGAGCGCCGCATCCAGGCCTGCGCGGCCACCACAGGTACGGCATAAAAGAGCGCCGCCTCATGGATCAGCACAGTGCTCAGCAGAAGCATCCCGGCAGGCAGGAGCCAGCCGCGCGCAACGGCAGCCATGGCTGCCGCCGCCAGCACGAAATTGACGTGATCGAGCCGGGCCGCGTCATAGCCCAATTGCACAAAGCCGACCGGCGACAGGATCAATGCGGCCAGGATCCAGTCCTGTCCGGGGGCGCGGGTCGGGCCGGGGCGCAAGAACAGTCTTGCCGCCCACAGGATCAGGATCAGCACCAGGCCCGCATCGATCCCCAGCATGATGGCGTATTCCGCGTTGCTGCCATCGACAAAGGGGGCCAGCACCGGAGCCATCACGGTGCCCACAAGGCCGCGCCGCATGAACCCGAAATCGAGATAGCTGACATAGTAATGCGTCATGTTCCAGACCAGCGCATCGGGCGGTGCGCCGGTGGTGAACCAGGCCAGCAGATGCGGCGACAGGCCAATCAGATAGGCCACCGCGCAAAGCAGGATAAAGAGCAGCCGGCCGCCCGGCCCCTGAAACAGCGTCGCCATCTTCCGGCATTCCTCTGGTTACAACCGGGTGCCAGGACATCACAGGAAAACGGCATTTTTGGGGAAAAGGCCGCGGGGATCTTCCGGGGGTTTGATCGGGATGGGTCTGGCCGCTACGGGCTGACCCATCCGCCCGACACGTCCAGAATGGCCCCGGTGACGTATTTGGCCGCGTCCGACAAGAGCCACAGGGTGGCATTGGCGATGTCGGCTTCCTCTCCGGGGTGGCCCAGGGGCGTGCGGGCCACGACGGAGTCCAGCCATTCAGGATGTGTTTCCATCCATTGCTTGCTGATCTCGGTCAGGATCGCGCCCGGCCTGATGCAGTTCACCCGCACCCCGGCATCGGCCTGTTCGCGCGCCAGCCCCACGGTGAATGTATCGAGCCCGCCTTTCGAGGCGGCATAATCGACATAGGAGCCGCCGCCGCCATGTTTCGCGGCCGCGGAAGAGATATTCACGATGCCGCCACCGGCCCCGCCCTTGCGGGTCGACATCCGGTTCAGGGCTTCCTTGCTGCACAGAAACGGCCCCAGCAAATTAACCTCGAACAGGCGGCGGGTGCGGGCGCTGTCCAGATCCTCGACACGGCCTTCGCTGCCCATGGCCCCCGCGTTGTTGACCAGCGCCTCTACCGGGCCAAGCTCTGCGTCCACCTGGGCGAACATGGCCGCGACCTGGCGCTCATCGGCGATATCGGCCTGAACCGTGATCGCCGTCCCGCCCGCATCCCCGATCTGGGCCGCAACAGCGCGCGCGCCGTTCTCATCCTTGGCGTAATTGACGCAACACGCCCATCCGTCGCGGGCCGCCATCCTGCAAATTTCCGCTCCGATGCCGCGGCTTGCGCCGGTAACCACAATGACACGCATGATATACCCTCCGACTTGCCCTTCAAAACCTTAACATGAATGGCAAAAAAATACGGCGAATTCGTCCGGTCAGGATCTGGCATTCGGTCCGGCAGCGCGGCAGCCATCCGGACGCGACCCAGGGTGCCTGGTGCAGGGGGCATGGAATGTCGGGTGATTTGCCAATGGCAGTCAGAGTGGCGGAGAGACAGGGATTCGAACCCTGGGAACCCGTGAAGGCTCAACGGTTTTCGAGACCGCCCCGTTCGACCACTCCGGCACCTCTCCGCGCTTTTTCGGGGTCGTGAGGCGGGGATTTAGAGACAGATGCGCGGGCGTGCAAGTGTGAAGTGACGGTTTCTCGCTTATCGCATCGAAGATCGCGGATTGACGCTGGAATTTCGGGGCTGTGGGCCGCATGGTGCGTTTCGAACCGGCCCGAGCGGCCGCCGCGAAAGGACCGCCCCATGCTGCGCGCAGCTCTCCTACCTTTGTTCCTCGTTTTTTTCGGGCAGGCCGCGCTGGCGCAAAACGCGACCCCCGGTGGCGAAATATCGCCCGAGCTTGGGGCCCTTTTCGAGTCCGTGGGCATGGACGAAAACTTCGAGATCCTGGCCGAGATCGGCATGGCAGATGCGATCGGGCTGGAGGACAACCTGTTTCCGGGCCGGGGGGGGGATGCCTGGCGCGCCGTTTTGACGGGGTTTTATCAATCCGGTCCGTTGCAGGACATTTTTTCGCAGGCGTTCCCGTCGGACCGGCTGAGCCCCGAGGATGTCGCGCAAGTGACGCTCTTTTACAGCACCGATCTGGGCCAGCGCATCGTTTCGGGTGAATTAACGGCCTGGCGCGCGATCTCGGACGAGGCCACCGAAGAGGCCGCCAATGCCGCCTATTTCCAGCTTCTCGAAGATAACGGCGCGCGCGCCGATCTGTTGTCGCGTTTCATCGAAGTCAACGGCTTTATCGACTTGAATGTCCAGGGTGCGCTGAATTCGAACTACGCCTTTTACCGCGGGCTTTCGGATGCCGGGGCCTATGAGCAGGCGTTGCCGCCGGCGATGATGCTGAACGAGGTCTGGGGCCAGGAACCCGAAATTCGCCGCGAGACGGTCTTGTGGCTCAATTCCTTTCAGCTGATGGCCTATGAGGGGCTGAGCGATGCCGAGATGGAGACCTATATCGCCTTTTCCGATACCCCCGCGGCCCGGGCCTATAATGCGGCGCTGTTTGCCGGATTCGACGCGGTGTTCGAAACGATGAGCTATCGGCTGGGATCGGCGGCAGCTCGGTTCATGACGGCTGAGCGGTTGTAGGGAAACGCGCCCCACTGCGGGCCCGGGCTGTGCTGCGCGGGCGGAATTTGAGTATTTGGGCAAAGAAGAAGCCATGAAGGCGGGATCCTGGCACCGATTGGCGCTTGACTTGGGGGCCGGGCTGCGGCACATGCAGGCCTTCACTGGCCTATCCCTGTCATTCGGGCGGGTCCGTGGTCATGTTAACGAATGTCCCGATAGGGGCACGCAGCCCGAGGCGCGCATTTGGCGCGACAACACCCCGAACAGGGGGGGCCGCAGGGCGCGGGAAAAGAAGGAAAATGCCGATGTTTGCGGTCCTCAAGACCGGTGGCAAGCAGTACAAGGTGCAGTCCGGCGACGTTCTGCGCGTTGAAAAACTGGCCGCCGATGCGGGTGAAACCATCCAGTTCAACGAAATTCTGATGCTCGGCGGTGACAGCACTGTCCTGGGCACGCCCACCATTGCCGGTGCCGCCGTGCAGGCCACCGTGATCGACCAGATCAAGGGCGACAAGGTGATCAACTTTGTCAAACGCCGCCGCAAGCACAGCTCGAAGCGTACCAAGGGTCATCGTCAGAAGCTGACGCTGCTGCGCATCACCGATATCCTGGCCGATGGCGGCGACGCGACCGGCGTCAAGGCCGCGGTTGGCGGATCGGTTGCCGTGGCAGCCGCCCCGGCCGCGAAGCCTGCCAAGAAGAAAGCCGCGCCCAAGGCCGAAGCTGCGGCACCTGCCGCCGATGCCGGCACCGCCGACAATCTCAAGGAATTGTCGGGCGTTGGCCCGGCGCTTGAGAAGAAGCTGCTTGAGGCCGGTGTGACCACTTTCGCGCAGATCGCGGGTTGGAGCGCCGATGACATCGCCGCCATGGACGAGAAGCTTTCGTTCAAGGGCCGTATCGAACGCGAAGGCTGGGTCGATCAGGCCAAAGCCAAGCTCGCAGAATAAGGAGACCAACCCATGGCACATAAAAAAGCAGGCGGTAGCTCCCGGAACGGTCGCGATTCAGCGGGCCGCCGTCTTGGCGTCAAGAAATATGGCGGTGAAGCCGTCATTCCCGGCAACATCATCCTGCGTCAGCGCGGCACCAAAATGTGGCCGGGCGACAATGTCGGAATGGGCAAGGATCACACCATCTTTGCAACTGCCGAAGGCGCGGTGAAGTTCCACAAGGGCCTGAAGGGACGCACCTTCATTTCCGTGCTTCCGGTGGCGGACGCCGCCGAGTAACGCCGTATCTTTACCATTGATTGAGGGGGGATCGGCTGAAAAACCGGTCCCCCTTGGTCTTTTCAGACCAGGCCTTGAGCCAGACCAGTGCAGCCCCCACGTAGGGGGCAGGCCATCCCACAATGTTCTGGGAGGAGCAGTATGAAACAGGAAACCATCGTGCAGCAGGCCCTCGTTGAGACGCCACGCTTTGTGCTGCGCCCATTGCGCAGTTCCGATGTGGGCCTCTTGGCGCTTTATGCCGCCGACAAGCGTGTCGCCGAGATGACCACCACGATCCCGCACCCGCTTCCGCCCGGCGCGGCCGAGGCGCTGGTCGCGCGGGCGCAAAAGCCCGAGCGCTCTGAACATGTCTGGGCCATGGATGCCAGCGATCATGGCGGGGCCGAGCTAATGGGGGTGATCGCGCTCGAACAGATGAGCCGCAACCAAGCCGAGATCGCCTATTGGGTGGCCCCTGCGATGTGGAATACCGGCCTCGCCTCTGAGGCGGTCAAGGCCATGGTCAAGGCCAACCCGCTGAAAAATGATACCATGTTTGCCAGCGTCTTTCAGGACAACCCGCAATCGGCCCGTGTGCTGACCAATGCGCGGTTCGATTATCTGGGCGATGCAGAGGCCTTCAGCGTGGCCCGCGGCGCGAAGGTGCCGACCTGGACCTATCTGCGCAAATTCGGCTGAGCCTCCGCGGGGACAGGGCAGGCGCGATGCCTCGGTCGCGCGCCCGCCATGGCGCATTGCAGCGGGCGGTGACACGCCCGAGCGCGCACGGCGGCCTTTCCGGGCCCCTGCGGGTGCCCGCGAACCCTTGAGCCCACGCCGAATTGCCTCTATCGCCTGTTTGACCCCCTGCTGAAAGCCCGCGCCAATGAAATTTCTCGATCTTGCCAAAGTCTATATCCGCTCGGGCGGCGGCGGCGGCGGCTGCGTGTCGTTCCGGCGTGAGAAATACATCGAGTATGGCGGCCCCGATGGCGGCGATGGCGGGCGAGGCGGCGATGTCGTGGTGGAAACGGTCGATGGGCTGAACACGCTGATTGATTTCCGCTATCAGCAGCATTTCTTTGCCAAGAACGGCCAGCCGGGCATGGGCAACCAGCGCACCGGCAAGGATGGCGCGACCGTGACTCTGCGGGTCCCGGTGGGAACCGAAATCCTTGAGGAAGACGAGGAAACCGTCATCGCCGACCTCACTGAGCTGGGCGAAAAACACGTGCTGGCGCGTGGTGGCAATGGCGGCTTCGGCAACCTGCATTTCAAATCTTCCACCAACCAGGCCCCGCGCCGCGCCAATCCCGGCCAGGCGGGCATCGAGCGCACCATCTGGCTCAGGCTGAAACTGATTGCCGATGTCGGGCTGTTGGGCCTGCCCAATGCGGGCAAATCGACCTTTCTGGCGGCCACCTCAAACGCCCGGCCGAAAATCGCCGATTACCCCTTTACTACGCTGCATCCCAATCTTGGGGTCGTCGGCGTCGACAATGCCGAATTCGTCGTGGCCGATATTCCGGGCCTGATCGAGGGCGCGCATGAGGGCAGGGGGCTTGGTGATCTGTTTCTGGGGCATGTCGAGCGTTGTTCGGTGCTGCTGCATCTGATCGATGGCACGGCCGAGGATGTGGTTGCCGACTACGAGACCATCCTTGCCGAGGTCGAGGCCTACGGGGCGGGCCTGGCCGACAAGCCGCGCATTACCGTCCTGAACAAGATCGACGCGCTCAGCGCTGAGGAACTGACAGAGAAAACCGCCGCATTGCAGGCCGCCGCTGGCCCCGTCATGCCAATGTCGGGCGCGACCCATGCTGGCACTGTCGAGGTGCTGCGGGCCCTGCGTGCCGAGATCGGCGCAAACCGGCTGCGTCTCAAAAAGGGCACCGAGGAGCCCGAGACATGGCAGCCCTGAACCTTTCATCGGCCCGCCGCCTGGTGGTCAAGATCGGCTCGGCTTTGCTGGTCGACCGACAAACCGGCGCTCTGCGCGAGGGCTGGCTGCGGGGCTTGGCGCAGGATATCGCAGGGATCAAGTCGCGCGGCACCGATGTGGTTCTGGTCTCGTCGGGCTCCATCGCGCTTGGCCGCGCGGTGTTGGGTCTGGGCGCGGGTGATCTGGCGCTGGAACAGGCGCAGGCGGCGGCGGCCGTGGGGCAGATCCGGCTGGCGCGCGCCTACGAAGAGGCGCTGGCCCCGCATGACATCCGCACCGCGCAGATCCTGCTCACGCTGGAAGACAGTGCCGATCGGCGCCGCTATCTCAACACCCGCAATACGATGGCCACCCTTCTGGGCCTGGGCGTGGTGCCCATCGTCAATGAAAACGACACCATCGCCACCGATGAGATTCGCTACGGCGATAATGACCGGCTGGCGGCCAATGTGGCCGCCATGGCGGGCGCAGATCAGCTGGTGCTGCTGTCCGACGTCGACGGGTTTTACTCGGCCAACCCCAATTCTGACCCGGATGCCGAATATTTCCCGGTGATCGACAAGATCACCCCCGCGATCGAGGCCATGGCCGGTGATGCCGGATCGGGGCTCAGCAAGGGCGGGATGAAGACCAAACTGATGGCGGCGCGCACGGCAACAGCGGCGGGCTGCGCCATGGCCATAACCCAAGGCAGCCGGATGCAGCCCCTGCAAGCGCTGGAGCAAGGCGCGCGCGCAACCTGGTTCACCGCCACCGAAGATCCGCAGACCGCGCGCAAGCACTGGATTGCGGCCATGAAACCCAAAGGTTCGGTGGTGCTCGATGCCGGCGCGGTGGCGGCCCTCGGGCGCGGCAAATCGCTCCTGCCCGCGGGCGTCACGGCCGTCACAGGTCAGTTCCTGCGCGGCGATCCGGTTGCCCTGACCGATAGCACCGGGGCCCGGCTTGGCCTCGGCCTCATCCGCTACACCGCCCCGGAGGCCACCGCCATCGCGGGCCATAAATCCACCGAGATCGAGGCCATCCTGGGCTATCCCGGCCGCGCTGCCCTTATCCACCGCGATGACATGGCGCTCTGATGTCTTCTTCTTTGTCCAAAATACTCATAGACTGAGCTTTCCATCCAGAGGAGCCTCGCCATGAAAGACCTCGTAGACATCCCCGCACTGATGGCCGGGATAGGCAGCCGCGCCAAATCCGCGGCGGCGCTTTTGGCTTATGCTCCGTCAGAGGCCAAGCAGACCGCTCTCACCGCCGCCGCGGATCTGGTCTGGGCCCGGCGGGCCCAGATCATCGCCGCCAATCAGAAGGATATGGATTTCGGTCGTGACAAGGATCTGAGCGACGCGATGATGGATCGGCTGATGCTGGACGAGGCGCGGATCGAGGGCATCACCGAAGGCCTGCGCGCCGTGGCGGCGCAGCCTGATCCCATCGGCTCGGTGATCGCAGAGTGGGATCGCCCAAACGGCCTGCATATTGAACGCGTGCGCACGCCGCTTGGTGTTATCGGCGTGATCTATGAAAGCCGCCCCAATGTGACCGCTGATGCAGGTGCGCTCTGCCTGAAATCGGGCAATGCCGTGATCCTGCGCGGCGGCTCGGAAAGCCTGCACAGCTCGGCTGCCCTGGCTGATTGCCTGCGCGAGGGGCTGAAAACCGCGGGGCTGCCCGCCGACGCCGTGCAACTCGTGCCGACCCGCGACAGGGCCGCCGTGAAGGAAATGCTGACCATGACGGACAGCATTGATGTCATCGTTCCGCGTGGGGGCAAAGGGCTGGTCGGACTGGTGCAGCACGAGGCCCGTGTGCCGGTTTTTGCCCATCTCGAAGGTATCTGCCACATCTATATCGATGCCGCGGCCGACCCGGTGAAATCGCTGAACGTGGTGCTGAATGCCAAGACACGCCGCACTGGCATCTGCGGTTCGGCCGAATGCCTGCTGATCCATCGCGATGTGCTGGATACGATCGGGCAGGGCGTTATCCGGGCCCTGATCGATGCCGGCGTCGAAGTGCGGGGTGATGAGATATTGCAGGCCATGGAAAATGTCACCGCCGCGGTGCCTGAAGATTTCGGGCGCGAGTTTCTCGACATGATCATCGCGGCGCGGGTCGTCGATGATATCGATGCCGCGATCGCGCATATCCGGCACTACGGATCGAACCATACCGATGCCATCCTGACCGAGGATGACGCCGCCGCAGCACGTTTTTTCCAACGCCTCGACAGCGCGATCCTGATGCGCAACGCTTCGACGCAGTTTGCCGATGGCGGTGAGTTCGGCATGGGGGCCGAGATCGGCATCGCCACCGGAAAGATGCATGCCCGCGGGCCGGTCGGTGCCGAACAGCTGACCTCATTCAAGTATCTCGTCACAGGTGAGGGTGCCACGCGCCCGTGAGCCGCGCGACGCGAAAATTCTTGCAGAAGAATTTTCCGCCCGAAAAATTTTTTGAAGAGAAATTTTCCTCCCCCCACGTGAGCGCACCGCCATGACCACCCGCCGCAACACGCCGCCCACCCCGATCCGCCGCATGGGCTTGCGCGAAAGCGTCAGCCGCCCTGTGGTCACCCCAATCCAGCCATCGGTCGTCTACGCGTCGCCGTCCCCCGACATGCTGGATGCGCAGTATGACGGGCGCGAGACCGGTTATACCTACGCCCGCGAAGGCCACCCCAATGCCGATTTGCTGGCGGCCCGGATCGATCAGATGGAAGGGGCCCAGGGTGGCTTCGTCACCGGCTCGGGCATGGCGGCGGTCACAGCCTGCCTGATGGGGCTGCTCAAGGCAGGCGATCACATCATCGGTAGCGATCAGCTCTATGGCCGCTCGCTCAGGCTGATGACCCAGGATTTGCCGCGTTTTGGCATAGAGACCAGCCTGATCGACCCCACTGAGTCCGCGGCAGTTGACGCCGCGATGCGCCCCACCACAAAGATGATCCTGGTCGAAGTGGTCTCGAACCCCACCTTGCGCGTGGCCGATATGGCTGCCATTGCCCAGACCGCGAAGCGGCGCGGTGTTCTGCTTGCGGTCGACAACACCTTCACGACGCCGCGGGCCTATCGGCCGCTGGACCATGGGGCCGATATCACCATTCATTCGGTGACCAAGCTGCTGGCGGGCCATTCCGACGTTACGCTCGGCTATGTCGCCGCGCGCGATCCCGAGATCACACAGGCTATGCGCGCCTTCGCGGTGACCGCCGGCCTGACGCCAAGCCCGAATGAATGCTGGTTGGCTGAACGTGGCCTTTTCACCTTCGATTTGCGCTTTGACAAGGCCGAAGGCAACGCTGCGGCGCTGGCCGATTTCCTGGCGCTGCAACCGGGCGTGACGCGGGTGCTCTATCCCGGTCGCCCCGATCACCCCGATCATGCCCGCGCCGCGGCGCTGCTGGGAGGGCGGTTCGGCAATATGGTCAGTTTCGAGATCGCGGGCGGTCGGGCCCAGACCAACGCCCTGGTTCGGGCGATGCCGGATTTGCCCTTTGCGCCGACGCTTGGCGATGTCGGCACCACGCTCAGCCACCCGGCCACCTCGTCGCACCGGGCGCTGTCGGTTGCTGAACGCGAGGCTCTTGGCATGTCCGAGGGGTTTTTCCGCATTTCGGTGGGGATCGAGGATATCGATCTTTTGCGCGCCGATTTCGCCGCCGGCTGCCGCGCAGCCTTGAGATCATGACTGGTGATCCACTTGCCCAGGTTCTGGCTGCCATTCCCGACCCGATGCTTGTCGTGGCGGGCGACGGGCTGATTTCACAGGCCAATCGGGCGGCGTTGTCGTTGTTGGGCGACTGGATCATCGGGCGCAGCTATATCGCGGCCCTGCGTCAACCCGCGCTGTTGGCGCAAATCGACACTGTGCTGAACGGGGCGGGACCTGCCGACAGCCGCTATAGCCGCAAGGACGCGACCGGAGAGAGGCTCTATCATGTGCGCATCACCGGCCAGCCGCCCGGTGCGATTCTGCATTTCTCGGATATCAGCCATATCGGCGCTGCCGCCGGATTGCGCCGCGATTTCGTGGCCAATGTCAGCCATGAATTGCGCACGCCGCTTACCGCGCTGATAGGCTTTATCGAAACCCTGCAACATGCCGCGCGCGACGACCCGGACGCGCGGGCGCGGTTTCTCGCGATCATGCAGGAAGAGGCGCAACGGATGAGCCGGCTGGTGGCCGATCTGCTGAGCCTGAGCAAGGTCGAGGCCGAAGAACGCCAGCGCCCCGGCGACAGCATCGATGTGCGCCGGGTGCTCGAGGCCGCGTGCGAGGCGCTGAAGCCGCAGGCCGAGAGCCTTGGCTCGCGGTTTGAGATCACCGGGCTTGAGGGCCCCCTGCCGCTGCCGGGCGACGCCGATCAACTGACGCAGGTCTTTCTGAACCTGGCCGAAAACGCCCTGAAATACGGGCAGGTCGGGCAGGTTGTGACGCTGCATGTCAGCAAAGGCTCCGGGGCGCCCCGGGCCGACGCGGAGGCGCTGCGGGTCGATGTGATCGATCAGGGCGCGGGTATCGATGCCGCCCATCTGCCGCGCCTGACCGAACGGTTCTACCGCATCGATGCGCATCGCAGCCGGGCCATGGGGGGCACCGGTCTGGGGCTCGCGATTGTCAAACATATCCTGAACCGCCATCGCGCGACGCTCAAGATCAGCAGCATCCCGGGTCAGGGCAGCACGTTTTCGGTGCTGCTGCCACCCCGATAGGCCAGGGCCCGCGAATCTCCGGGCACTGTCATGAAACTGTTACACAGCCGTCACAAAACCATTGCGCAGGCCCGCTAGGGCTTGGGGCACAGGGCCTGTCTGATGGCCCCCATGTCGAACCCGATCAGAGGATTTCAGCGCAATGACCTTCGCCCGAACCGCCAGCGCCATCGGCGTTCTTGCCGCCCTGGCCACCGCCGCGGCCGCCCAGACCCGAGAAAACGTCCAGATCGCCGGCTCCTCGACCGTGCTGCCCTATGCCACGATCGTGGCCGAAGCCTTTGGCGAGAATTTTGACTTCCCGACCCCCGTGGTCGAATCGGGCGGCTCCTCGACGGGGCTGCGCCGATTCTGTGAAGGACTTGGCGACACCACCACCGACATCGCCAATTCCTCGCGCCCGATCCGCGAGAGCGAAATTGCCGCCTGCGCCGAAAATGGGGTGACCGACATTATCGAGGTCCGCATCGGCTATGACGGCATCGTCTTTGCCTCGGATATCAACGGGGCGAGTTTCGAATTCACGCCATCCGACTGGTATCTGGCGCTGGCCGCCGAACTGCCGGTCGATGGGGCCATGGTGGCCAACCCGAACACGATGTGGACCGATGTGAACGGCACGCTGCCGGCGCAAACCATCGCCGCCTTCATCCCCGGTGCCCGCCACGGCACCCGCGAGGTGTTCGACGAACAGGTGATCCTGCGGGGCTGTGAAGACAGCGGCGCCTTCGCCGACATTCTGGAGCTGAATGGCGGCGACGAAGACGCGGCGGAAGCGGCCTGCATGGCCATTCGCGGCGACGGTGTCTCGGTCGATATCGACGGCGATTACACCGAAACCCTGGCCCGCATCTCGGCCAATCCGGAAGGCATCGGCGTATTCGGCCTGTCCTTTTACCAGAACAACACCAGCGTTTTGCAGGTCGCCACGATGAACGGGGTGGTGCCGTCGGTCGACACGATCTCGACCGGGCAATATCCGGTCTCGCGCCCTTTGTTCTTCTATATCAAGGCGGCGCATCTGGGGGTGATCCCGGGCCTGCGCGAATATGCCTCCTTTTTCGTGTCCGATGATATTGCCGGGCCTTGGGGGCCGCTGGCGGCCTACGGGCTGGTTTCGGACCCTGAGCTTGCCACCACCCAGGCCGCTATTGCCAACGGCACCCTGATGGGCGGCAGGTAACCAACCCCGCCCTGCCGTGCCGCCCAAAAGGTTCGGGCGGCGCGGTGCCTGTTCATTTTCAATCGAGACCGCCATGCCCCCGATCTGGATCCTTGCCGCCGTTCTGGCCCTTGGTGCCCTGGGTTACGCTCTGGGCCGGGCCCGTGCCATCGCCAGTGCCGCGGGCGACATCAGGGTGCTGCATTCGCTGCCCTCCTATTACGGAGCCAATGCCTTTCTGGCCGCCACAGTTCCCGCGCTTTTGGTCATGGTGGCGTGGCTGATGATCCAGCCCGGGGTGATCTCGGGCCGGGTTGCCGCGATGCTTGAGGCCGCTCCCGAGGCCGAAGCCCTGATGCTGAGCGATCTGCGCCGGCTGGCCCAGGGGCTCGACAGGGCCGTGGCGGCGGGCGATCTCAGCGCCGCGGCGGCCCGCGAATTGGACGCCGAAACGACCGATATTCGCGCGCTTTTGGCGGCCGGTGGGGCGGCGCTTGGCACCGATGTCACACCCGAGACACTGGCCGGGGCGCAACGCTACCGCACGCTGACCAGATCCGCCGGGCTTGCCATGGGCGCAGTTGTCATATCGCTCTCGGGCCTTGGCCTGGCGCTTGCTCTGAGGCTGACGCATCGCGATTTCCGGGCCCGAAACGCGGTTGAACGCGCGGTGCTGGCGCTGTTGATCCTGGCCTCGTCGATCGCCGTCCTGACGACGGTGGGCATCGTTCTGTCGATGGTCGCCGAGACGCTGGATTTCTTCAATCTCTATCCCTGGCGCAACTTCTTTTTCGGGCGCGAATGGGTGCCCCGATTCGAGGGCGGTTCAGCGCTTGGCCTGCTGCCGCTCTTGTGGGGCACGCTCTATATCACGTTTATCGCGCTGTTGGTGGCGGTGCCCGTTGGCCTGTTCGCGGCGATCTATATGGCCGAATATGCCGGCCCCCGGTTTCGCAGCATCGCCAAACCCGCCATCGAGGTTCTGGCCGGTATCCCGACCATCGTCTACGGCCTTTTCGCGCTTGTCACCCTGGGCCCAATGTTGCGCGATTACTTCGCGGCACCGCTTGGGCTGGGCACATCGGCGGCCAGCGTCATGACCGCGGGGCTGGTGATGGGGATCATGCTGATCCCGTTTGTCTCGTCGCTCTCGGATGACATCATCACGGCGGTGCCACAAGCGTTGCGCGACGGATCCTACGGGTTGGGGGCGACGCAGTCGGAGACCGTCAGACAGGTGGTCCTGCCCGCCGCGCTGCCGGGGATTGTCGGGGCCATCCTGCTGGCCGCCAGCCGCGCCATCGGCGAGACCATGATCGTGGTGATGGGGGCAGGGGCGGCGGCCCGGCTCAGCCTGAACCCGTTCGAGGCGATGACGACCGTAACCGTCAAGATTGTCGGCCAGCTGACCGGCGATACCGATTTTTCCAGCCCTGAGGCGCTGGTGGCCTTTGCGCTTGGCCTGACGCTCTTCACCATTACCCTGGGGCTTAACATCCTGGCGCTCTATATCGTGCGCCGTTTTCGGGAGCAGTACGAATGACGCCTGCGAAATCCTTGCTTGCCGCAGATCCGCGAACCCGGGCTCGCAATCGTGCCGAGGCCCGGTTTCGCGCCCTGGGGCTTGGGGCCGTTTTGTTGGGGCTTGGCGCGCTTGTGCTGCTGGTGGGGACTATTCTGGCCAATGGGGCAGGGGCCTTTCGCCAGACCTATCTGACCATTCCGGTGACGCTTGATGCCGACCGGCTGGATCCCGCCGGCACCCGCGACCCCGCCGACATGGCCGCGGTCACCACCTTTGGATATGCGCCGCTCCTTGCGCAGGCCCTGCAACAGCATCTGCGGCAGCGGGGCGTCGCGATGGAGGGGATCGGCCCGCGCGACCTGATGGCGATCATCAGCCAGGAGGCTCCGGCCCAAATCCGCGCCATGGTGCTGCAAAACCCCGACCTTCTGGACCGAACGCTGGAGCTGGAGATGCTGGCGGGGGGGCGCATCGATGGCTATTTCAAAGGCCGGGTGACGCTGCAATCGGCCGAGCGTGACGCCAATGTCAGCCCCGCGCAGCTGGTGCTGGCGCAGGCCATGGCCGATGCCGGCATGATCGAAACGCGGTTCAACTGGGCCTTTCTGACTGGCTCCGATGCCTCAGGGCAGCGCCCCGAGGCAGCCGGGCTGGGCGTGGCGATTCTGGGCTCTCTCTATATGATGCTGGTGGTCCTGGTGCTGGCACTGCCCATCGGCGTGGCGGCGGCCGTCTACCTTGAGGAATTCGCCCCGAAAAACCGGCTGACCGACGTGATCGAGGTCAATATCTCGAACCTCGCCGCCGTGCCCTCGATCGTGTTCGGCATTCTGGGGCTGGCGATCTTCATCAATTTCGCGGGCCTGCCGCAATCGGCCCCGGTGGTCGGCGGGCTGGTGCTGACGCTGATGACGCTGCCCACCATCATCATCGCCACACGCGCCGCCCTGCGCGCGGTGCCACCCTCGATCCGGGCGGCCGCGCTTGGGCTTGGTGCCTCCAAAATGCAATCGGTGTTTCACCACGTCCTGCCGCTGGCAGCCCCCGGCATTCTGACCGGCACCATTATCGGGCTGGCGCAGGCGCTTGGTGAAACCGCGCCGCTTTTGTTGATCGGGATGGTTGCCTTCGTGCGCGATTTCCCCGCCGCCCCGCCCGAGGGGCTCTTTGATCCCGCATCGGCGCTGCCGGTGCAGGTCTATAACTGGACGCAACGCGCGGATCCGGCCTTTGTCGAACGTGCGGCGGGGGCCACGCTGGTGCTGTTGGGCCTGCTGGTCACGATGAACTTGATCGCGGTGATGTTGCGCCGCCGTTTCGAACGCCGCTGGTAAGGCGGGAAAGGACCCTGTTATGAACGTCATGCAACAGGTGGAGGCCGCAGTGACACAAACCGCGCCCAAGATATCGGCCAAGGCAGTGGATGTGTTCTACGGCGACACCCATGCCATCAAGGCCGTGGATGTCGAGATTGCCGATAAGATGGTGACCGCCTTTATCGGCCCCTCGGGATGCGGCAAATCCACTTTTCTGCGCTGTCTCAACCGAATGAATGACACCATCGACAGCGCCCGTGTCACCGGCCGGATCGATCTCGATGGCGAGGATATCTATGCCCCCCGCGTCGATCCGGTGCAATTGCGCGCCAAGGTGGGCATGGTGTTTCAGAAACCCAACCCGTTCCCGAAATCGATCTATGACAACGTGGCTTATGGCCCGCGGATCCATGGCCTGGCGCGCGATAAATCCGACCTCGATGCCATCGTCGAGAAATCGCTGCGCCGCGCCGCGCTGTGGGAGGAGGTCAAGGACCGGCTCACTGCGCCGGGCACCGGTCTTTCGGGTGGGCAGCAACAAAGGCTCTGCATCGCGCGCGCCATCGCTACCGGCCCCGAGGTGCTCCTGATGGATGAGCCCTGTTCGGCCCTCGACCCCATTGCCACGGCGCAGGTCGAACAGCTGATTGACGAATTGCGCAGCCGGTTTTGCGTGGTCATCGTGACCCATTCGATGGCCCAGGCCAGCCGTGTCAGCCAGAAAACCGCTTTCTTTCATCTCGGCGAACTGGTGGAATTCGATGATACGGATCGGATATTCACGAATCCCGGCGATCATCGCACCGAATCCTATATCACTGGCCGTATCGGCTGAGCATCGGACATCACATGGAACATCAGTCACATATCCTGCATGCGTTTGATCGCGATCTGGAAAGCATCCAGGCCAATATCATGAAAATGGGCGGTCTGGTCGAGGCCGCGATCGCTCAGGCCGCTACCGCGCTTGAAACCCAGGATGCCGATCTGGCACAGAGCGTGCGGGCAGGGGACAAGGCCATCGACGCGCTGGAACAACAGGTCAACGAAGAGGCCGCCCGCATTCTGGCCCTGCGCCAACCCATCGCCGGCGATCTGCGCACTGTGCTGACCGTGTTCCGCCTCTCTGGCAGCCTGGAGCGGATGGGCGATTATGCCAAGAACATCGCCAAGCGCACGGGCGTTCTGATGGCGATGGCACCGATCAACGGCTCGGCAAAATCGCTGCGCCGGATGGCGCGCCAGGTCGAGCTGATGCTGAAGGACGCGCTCGATGCCTATATCCAGCGCGACGCCGGGCTTGCCGCCGATGTGCGCACCCGCGATGTGGAGGTCGATCAGATGTATACCGCACTGTTTCGCGAATACCTGACCTTCATGATGGAGGATCCGCGCAATATCACCGCCTGCATGCACCTGCATTTCATCGCCAAGAATATCGAACGCATGGGCGATCATGTAACCACGATTGCCGAAGAAGTGATCTATCTGGTCGAGGGGGCCTATCCCGATGACGACCGCGAAAAGGGCGACCGGACCACGCAGGGAACAGGCAATGCCCGATGAGCCTCTGATCCTGATCGTCGAGGATGAACCGGCCCAACGTGAGGTGCTGGCCTATAACATCCGCGCCCAGGGCTTTGCCGTCGACACCGCCGGGGCCGGGGATGAGGCGCTGGAGCGCATCCGCGAAGCCGCGCCCGATATCGTGGTCTTGGACTGGATGTTGCCGCATCTGTCGGGGCTGGAGGTCTGCCGCCAGCTCAAGACATCGCCCGCGACCCGGGCCATCCCGGTGATCATGCTCAGCGCCCGCTCCGAGGAGGTCGACAAGGTGCGCGGCCTGGAAACCGGGGCCGATGACTACATGATCAAGCCTTATTCGGTGGCCGAATTGTTGGCCCGTATCCGCACACAGCTGCGCCGCACCCGGCCCGCCGCTGTCGAGGGCCGCCTTGAATTCGACGATATCGCGATGGACCGGACCGAACATCGCGTGTTTCGTGCCGGTCGCGAGATCGCGCTTGGGCCTACGGAATACCGGCTCTTGACCGTGTTCATGGAGCGCCCGGGCCGGGTCTGGTCGCGCGAGGCGCTGCTTGATCGGGTCTGGGGGCGCGATGTCTATGTCGACAGCCGCACGGTCGATGTCCATATCGGGCGCCTGCGCCGCGCCTTGCGGAACGCGGGCGGGGATGATCCAATCCGGACGGTGAGGGGCGCGGGCTATTCGTTAGGTTAGCGTCTACCGACAGGTCGGATTGTCCCGACCAATGCTGCACCCAAGTAGACATGTGACCACTGCAATTCATTTGCGAACCCGGCTTCATAGTCAGGATGGCCACCCCATAATCTGCAGCCAAGCACATCGTCAAATGGAGGCGGAAACATCGCGGCCAAACGTGTTCCGGCATCGGTGTTCAGGTGGATGCGTTGCTGGCGCTCATTTTGATCGATGACGTCGCCCGGGCTCCGTAACGGGGCATTCGCGCTCTGAGCGACACTGGCTTCAGAAACAGTGAACACCTCGCTCCGCGTTCTCCCGCAGTCGTTTTTGAGGGCAGAGCGACACTTCTGCCTGGCTTACGGGCGACATTTCAGCTTTGCGGCTCCGGTATCGCAATCCGGTAATCATGATTATGTTTACAATACTGGTCACTTGGCGAAAACTTCAAGCCAGAGCCAGCACTTACTCGCGCGATATTAATGCCTTGCCCGACCTTCTTCATGTTAAGGATGCGTCCACACTGCGCCGATGCGGTCTCAAATCAATGGTGCCGGCTTTGCACAGCACTGCGCGGCCGGCCACTTTCGACGCTCGACAGCGGATCGGGCCTGGCGTTATAGATAATCTAAGTTGGGATTATGACATGCGAATACTGATACTGAACGGGCCAAATCTGAACCTGCTGGGACAGCGTGAGCCTGGAATATACGGCGCGGTCAGTTTGGCCGGGCTCGAAGATCGCTGCCGCGCCGAGGCCAAGGCCCTGGGGCTTGAGCTCGGCTTTGCGCAATCAAACCACGAAGGTGCGTTGGTCGATGCCCTGCACGACGCGCAAACCAATCAGGATGGTGTGGTTCTGAACGCCGCCGCCTATACGCATGGCTCGATCGCGCTGCGCGACGCGATCAGCGCCATTTCGGTGCCGGTGCTGGAGCTGCATCTGAGCAATATCCACGCGCGTGAGTCATTTCGCCACCACTCGATGATTGCGCCGGTTTGTATCGGGGTGATCGCGGGCTTGGGCCCCGCGGGATATCCGCTTGCCGTGCGCGCGATGCATGATCATCTCAGGGCCCCTGCCCCATGAAGCGGCTGCGCCCATATCTCAACGCCAAATCGGTGGAAGAGCTATGGGCGCATCACACGGCCCGCATGGCGGATTATGGGTTTGATCGGCTGTTCTATGCCTATACCTGTTTTCAGACCGCCAACACGTTGTCCGATCCCGAAGACGCGCTGGTGCTGACCAATCATCCACCCGAATATGTCGATGCCTATGTCACCAGGGGGCTGTTTCGCGACGGGCCGATGCTGAACTGGGCGACGCGCAATGTCGGCTCGACCAGCTGGCGCGTCGTCAGGGCCTGGGCCGGATCCGCCGATTTGACGCCGGGGCAACGTCATGTGTTTGATCTCAATCGGAAATACGGTGTCGCTGCTGGCTACACAATCGCCTTTCCCATGGCCATCAAACGGGCCGCTGCCGGCATCGGCCTGACCGCCCGGCGCGGTGTCACCCAGGAAGAGGTCGATGCGCTATGGGCGGAAAAGGGCGAGGAGATCGAGATCCTCAACCAGGTCGCGCATCTGTGCATCACGCATTTGCCGGCGACCGGACAGAACCGGGCTTTGACGCCGCGCCAGAGCGAGGTTCTGGAACTGGTGGCCGATGGTAAATCGGTGCAGGATATTGCCCTGCTGCTGGAGCGCACACCGGCAACGGTCGACAAACATCTGCGCGGGGCCCGCGATACATTGGGCGTGGAAACCACCGCCCAGGCGGTGCGCAAGGCCTCGGTTCTCAATCAGATATTCGTGCTTGACGATGTCAGGGCCCACACGCCGGGCGGATCGGGGCGCGCAACAACAGCTGACGCGCCCCGATCCGCCGACGGGCTGGCCGCGGACACGGCCGCACCGATCAGAACGGGAAGGTTGCCCGCACCCGGATGAGCGTCCCCGATGCGTCGTTGACCAACTCGTGCGGTCCGCCGCCACCGCCACCTGGCGTGTGAACATCGGTGGCGCTGCCGAAATCGAGGTAGAGCGCCTCGACCCCGACCCGCGCCCCATTGGACAGGGCGCGCTCATAGCCGATACCGGCGGTCCAGCCAACATAAGTCTCTGTCCAATCGGGATGGGCACCGGAGTGGCTGATCGTTGCGCGCTGTCCGGCCAGCCCCGCGGTGCCATAGACCATCCCACGCGTGCCGGTGCGCAGACCGACCCGGCCGCGCAGCGTGGCCAGCGCATCGATATCGACGCTATGGCTGCCGCCCCCCGAGGCGACGGTGCCGTCAAGACCGCCAAGCATAAAGTCGGCTTCGAAGCCGTAGATGATATTGCCCTTCACCTGGTTATAGCCCAGGACGATGCCGCCGGTTGCGCCGCTGGCATCGACGTCCTGTGGTCCACCGCCGCCGGCACCACCGCCGCCGCCGCCGCCACCGCCGACTGCGTTATGCTCAAGGTCATTGTGAACCTCGCCGGTGCCGAGCGTCAGCCCGCCATAGAGCCCGCGCCAATCATCCACTTGCGCGAATGCGCCCGTTCCCGCGAACGTCAATGCTGCCGCCAACACGGCTCCGTTTCTTATCCCCATGGTCGTCCCCTTACATGCGTTTTATACTCATCACGAGAAAGTGATCACCCGGCCCACGCCTCGACCTCTCCAGCATGGATCGGATGTCGGCCGATTTGCCAGCGTATAGAGGTCTAAAGGGCGGTTTCCATGATCCAAATCAATTTCTTGGCAATCTGGGCAGGCCCCGCAAACACATCACGGGCCTGGCTGCGAAGGTAAGGTTTTCCCCACTATGTTTACGTAACGGAATGCCGTATAATGGAGGTGTTCCGTGAGTGATGGCTGAGATTTCGTTCGGTCAGGAGCATGGGCCATCGGGCACATTTCCGGCCCGGTGGTCCGCGATCGGAGAAATCCGGTTCCTGGCCTAGCTGCCGGTCGGCATTTGTTCCGGCGGCGGGCCAACTCAGCCCCGAGGCGGCCATCCCCAACCCGGCCTTCTTATATGGGTAACGGAAAGAAGCGGCTCCTGATAGCGTCCCTCGCGGGGGGCCGCTTCTTTTTCTTTCTTTCGCTTGCCAACACAAAAAGGGGCAGAGACCCCTCCCAAGATCTCTGCCCTCCCGCGCGAGGCCTGACGGCCCGCGATGGGGTATGCGTGGTCGGGTTACCCCTGAACGGCTTTCGCAACCTCGGCGGCGAAATCTTCTTCTTTCTTCTCGATGCCTTCGCCAACCTCAAGCCGGACAAACCCGGTGATCGTGGCCCCGGCATCAGTGGCGGCGGCGGCAACGGTCAGATCGGGGTTCACCACGAATTGCTGGTTCAGCAGGGTGGATTCGGCGACGAATTTCTTCATCCGGCCGACGATCATCTTTTCGATCACCGCCTCGGGCTTGCCGGATTCGCGGGCGATATCCATCTGCACCTGCTTTTCCTTCTCGACCATGGCGGCATCCAGATCAGCTTCGCTGAGCGCGGCGGGGTTTGCCGCCGCGATATGCATCGCGATCTGCTTGCCGATGCCCGCGTCGCCGCCCGAAAGGGCCACCAGAACACCGATCTTGCCCATGCCGGGCGCGGCGGCGTTATGGACATAGGAGACGACGGTCTCGCCCTCGACGCGCGCCATCCGGCGCAGGGTCATGTTCTCACCGATGGTGGCGATCTTGGCGGTCAGCGTGTCGGCGACGGATTTGCCGCTCATATCGGCCGCGGCCAGATCCTCGACCGTGTTGACACCGGTGGCAACGGTGGCAATGCCTGCGACCATCTCCTGGAACTCGGCGTTCTTGCCGACAAAATCGGTTTCCGAGTTCACTTCCACGGCGACGCCGACGCCACCGTCAACCGCGACGGCCACCAGGCCTTCGGCGGCGATGCGGCCGGATTTCTTGGCGGCCTTCGCCAGGCCCTTGGTGCGCAGCCAGTCGACCGCCGCCTCCATGTCGCCATCGGTTTCAGTCAGCGCTTTTTTCGCGTCCATCATGCCGGCACCGGTGGTGTCGCGCAGTTCCTTGACCATTGCAGCTGTGATTGCCATGGATCGAATTCCTTTGAAAACGTATGAATTGGGATCGGACCGGCCAGACACTGGCCGGTCCCCTATTCCTCAGACCCGGAAAAGCTCAGCTTTCGGCCGGGGTTTCCTCGGTCGCGGCCTCGGGGGCGTCGGCGGCCTCGGCATCTGCCTCGGCGGCGATCGCCTCCTCGACATCGGCCTCGACCAAAGCGCCCAGATCGACGCCGGCGCCTTCCATCTGCGCGGTCATGCCGTCAAGCGCCGCGCGCGCCACGAGATCGCAATAAAGCGAGATCGCACGGGCCGCGTCGTCATTGCCGGGAATGATGTAGTCGATGCCATCGGGCGAGCAGTTGCTGTCGACCACGGCCACGACCGGGATGCCCAGTTTCTTGGCTTCGGCGATGGCCAGGTCTTCTTTCTTGACGTCGATGACGAAGAGCAGATCCGGCACGCCGCCCATTTCGCGGATGCCGCCGAGCGAGGCCTGCAGCTTGCCCTGGTCACGCTCCATGCCGAGGCGCTCTTTCTTGGTCAGACCCTCGGTGCCGCTTTCCATCGCTTCATCGATGCTTTTGAGGCGGGAGATCGAGTTCGACACGGTTTTCCAGTTGGTCAGCGTGCCGCCCAGCCAGCGATGGTTCATGTAGTATTGCGCGCAGCGTTCGGCGGCGTCGGCAACGGGTTTCTGTGCCTGGCGTTTGGTGCCGACGAAGAGGATCCGGCCGCCCTTGGCCGCGGTTTCGCGCACGACGTTGAGGGCCGCGTCCAGCATCGGCACGGTCTGGGTCAGATCGAGGATGTGAATGCCATTGCGCGCGCCATAGATGAACTCGCCCATGCGGGGGTTCCAGCGTTGCGTCTGGTGGCCAAAGTGAACGCCAGCTTCCAAGAGCTGACGCATGGTGAATTCAGGAAGCGCCATGTTCCATATTCCTTTTCCGGTTTCTGCCTGGGTGAAGGGTGAGGGCATCTGCCCAACCGGTGGACCGCCGGGGATGTCTCCCCCATTGGCCCGCCTTCACCTGTGAAGTGAGCGCGCGTTTACGGCAGGCGCGGGGGAATGACAAGCCCCCTGCCCTGTTTTTCCGTGGGATCGACGCGCTGACGCGCGCCGACCGGTGCGAGGGGCGCTGCCCCTCGCGCTCCCCGAGGTATTTTTGCCAAGATGAAGGCGAAAAGGACGTGGACCCCGGGGTCGGGCTTGCCTAGAGATTGGCGGATGGAGGATGCAACCGACATTTTATGCATTGGCTCGGTTCTGTGGGATGTGATCGGGCGCAGCCCCGAGATGATGATCGCGGGCAATGACCGGCCCGGGCGGATCACGCGGGCACCGGGCGGTGTGGCGCTCAATATCGCGATGCAGCTCAGCCAGGAAGGCATGCGGCCGGGATTGTTGAGCGTGGTGGGCGATGATGCGGCGGGGCGCGATCTGCTGGCGGCATGTCAGGCGATGGGCCTGGGCTGCGCCCATATGCTGATCGATGCCGATCTGGTGACCGATCAATATATGGCGGTCGAGGCGCAGGGCCAGTTGATTGCCGCCATTGCCGACGCCCATTCGCTGGAGGCGGCGGGCGCGCGCATTCTGGCCCCGCTGGAGGATGGCCGCCTGGCCAGCACCGGCGCGCCCTGGGAGGGGTTGATGGCCATTGACGGAAACCTGACCGTCGCGCTGTTGGGTGAGATTGCCGAGAATGTCGCCTTTGCGCGGGCCGATCTGAGGATCGCGCCGGCCTCGCCCGGCAAGGCCGAAAGGCTGGCTGTGTTTCTGGGGCATGCGCGCGCCACGCTTTATGTCAATTGCGAAGAGGCGGGACTGATTTCGGGCCGCCCGGTGAGCTGCGCCGAGACCGGGGCGCGGGCCATGCTGGCCGCCGGCGCGCGCCGGGTGCTGGTGACCGATGGCGCGCGGGCCGCGGTCGACGCCACGCCCGAGCGGATCATCGCCAAGGCCCCGCCCCTGATCCAGCCGCGCCGCGTGACGGGGGCGGGCGATACTTTCATGGCGGCGCATATCGCGGCCGAGGCACGCGGCGTTGCCCCGGATGACGCGCTGGAGCAGGCCCTGCACACCGCCGCATCATTTGTTTCAGGAGGGGCCGATGACGCCTGATTACATGACGCTTTCACCGCCTGTGGCAGCCGCGCTGGCCAAGGGCCACCCCATCGTGGCGCTGGAAAGCACCATCATCACCCATGGCATGCCCTTTCCGCAGAATCTGGAAACCGCGCAGACGGTCGAGGCGGCGGTGCGCGCGGGCGGGGCCGAGCCCGCGACAATCGCGGTGCTGAAGGGCGCGCTGCATGTCGGGCTGAGAGCGGGCGAGCTGGAAGATCTGGCGCAAAGCCCGGACGCGATGAAGCTCAGCCGGGCCGATCTTGCCGTAGCCATGGCCACCGGGGCCACCGGGGCCACCACCGTTGCTGCCACCATGATCGCGGCGCATCGGGCCGGGATCAGGGTCTTTGCCACCGGTGGCATTGGTGGTGTGCATCGCGGGGCCGAGACCAGTTTCGACATCTCCGCCGATCTGCGCGAACTGGCCGAGACCCCTGTCACGGTGGTTGCCGCCGGGGCCAAGGCAATCCTCGATATCCCGAAAACGCTGGAAGTGCTGGAAACACTCGGTGTGCCGGTCATCGCCCATGGCCAGGACGGATTTCCGGCCTTCTGGTCGCGCGAAAGCGGCCTGCCCGCGCCCTTGCGCATGGATAGCGCCAGCCGGATTGCCGCCGCCCATCTGATGCGCGAAGGTCTGGGCCTGCCGGGCGGGCAACTGGTGGCCAACCCGATCCCGGTGGCCGCCGAGATCCCTGCCCATGCGCTGGCCCCGCTGATTGCCGAGGCACAGGCCGAGGCCGTTGCTCGCGGCATTACCGGCAAGGCGGTCACGCCCTTCCTGCTGAGCCGTATCTTCGAGCTGACCGAAGGACGCAGCCTGAGCGCCAATATCGCCCTGGTGCTCAACAATGCGCGCCTGGCTGCGGCAATCGCCAGCGCGTTTTCGGACAGGTAAGGTTGGACGGCCTCCCTTGTATGGAACAAGATGCGCCCTTAGTAAGGGTTACGGATCCCGTTTAGGACATAGATCGCAGATGGAACTGCCCGAACCACCCCCGCCGCCGCGCCGTGGCTGGATATCGTCGCTTCAGGCGAGCTTTCTGACCGGCCTGGTCGTGATCGCGCCCATCGGGCTGACCGCCTGGCTGATCTGGAGCGTGATCGGCTGGATCGATTCCTGGGTGCTGCCCTTCATTCCCGACAGCTATAACCCCGCCCTGCTGATCAATCAGTATTTCAACCTCAATGTCGATATACGCGGCATTGGTGTGGCGATGTTCCTGCTCTTTACCGTGCTGGTCGGCTGGATCGCCAAAGGTCTTTTGGGCCGGTCGCTGATCCGCACATCGGAATCGGTGGTTTTGTCGATCCCCGGCGTGCGCGCGCTTTATTCCGGCCTGAAGCAGATCACCGAAACCGTGCTGTCGCAAAGCAAGGGCTCGTTCGACAAGGCCTGCCTGGTGGAATACCCGCGCAAGGGGATCTGGGCCATCGCCTTTATCTCGACCGATGCCAAGGGCGAGATCGCCGACAGCCATAACAAACCCATGGTCTCGGTCTTTCTGCCGACCACGCCGAACCCGACCTCGGGATTTTTGCTCTTTGTGCCGCGCGAAGACGTGCAGGTGCTGGACATGACGGTCGAGGATGCCGCCAAACTGGTGATATCGGCAGGCCTGGTCTATCCCAATGGCAACGCGCCCCAATCGGGCGAAGCGGCCTTGCTGGAGCTTGACCCAAGCTATGACCGGGGCGCAGGCGCGAGGCCCGCCGATGAGCCCGCGCCAGAGGCCCCCACCCAGGAAGAGACCCGCCCCCGCGAAAGCGCCTGAGGCGCGCTTGTGCCGCCCCGCCCCCCGGGCGGCCCTGCGCGACCGGTCAGGTCTTGAGCTATGCCTTGCGTTGCCGGTATAAGCAACGCCATGCCGACGGTCGGAAAAACCCCAATGGCGCTCTGCATTGTGACGCATCACAAGACCGGGACGGTATGGATGCGAAAGGTCTTCTCTGCGGTCTCAAGATGCCTTGGCCTGCCCTTTGCCTCGGCTCAGAACCCGAATTCCGCGGCATCGGTCAGACAGATCTTGAACGAGGGACCAGCCATGCTGGTCGCGCTCAATGGCAAGATCCCGCAGCTCTTGGCTCAGGATCCGGGCATCCGATTTATCCACATGATCAGAGATCCGCGCGATGTCCTGTTATCGGGCCTTCACTATCACAAGTCACATGTCCCACGAAAAAATTCGCCCGAGAAATCGATTCACACCCCACGGCGTGAATTCGGCGGCATGACCTATCAGCAAAAGCTCTGTTCGATAAAAACGTTTCAGGGCCAACTGCGATTTGAGATGAGCCGGCGTCACAATACGACCGTCCGACAGATGCTTCGCTGGGACTACACGGATCCAAGAACCATCGAGTGGAAATATGAGGATATGATGCTGGATCGCGACGGCGTTCGGTTTCGCGATGCCATGGAAACCGCCGGATACGGTCCGGGGGCGTGTGATGAAATGTGCGCTGCCTTCCTTACGCAGAGCATCTTTGACCAGAGCACAAAGCCGAGCGTCGTGCATGAGCATGTCACGTCGGGAAGGATCCGACGGTGGGAAACCGAATTTACGCCTGAATTCAGTCGCATGTATTTGGAAAAATATGGTGCCGCAGTTCGGGAACTCGGATATGACACCGGGCCCTGCCACGGCTGAGGCCGGATGCAGCCCCGCCTCAGGCGCGGTGATCGCCCTGAGCGGGGGTCGCGCCGGCGGATCGGGGGTCACATCGTGACGTGGTTTGGCGGGTGCCGCCCGGGGCCCAGGTGCCCCCGCGCCTTTTCAGCAGCAAGACCCGCCGGTCCGGGGCATGGATCGCAAAGCCGCAGGCGCGGGGCGCGAAACTGGGCTCGCCTTCTATTCCTCCCACCACCAGACATCGGGCTGAAACCCCAGCCAGTCGCCATAGATCGGCAAGGTCTCAGGATAGCGCAGCCGCCGGTCATGGGCGATGCGGCTGATCGGCGAATACCAGATCGGGATCACATAGCGCCCCGAGGTCAGCACCCGGTCGAGCGCGCGCACCGCCGCGCGGTAATCCTGCTGACTGTCCGAGGTCAGCATCTCGCCGATCATTGCATCGATCGCCGGGTTGCAGGCGCGCATCAGGTTGCGGCTGCCCTCGGTCTCGGCCATGTCGCAGCCCCAGTAGAGGTATTGTTCATTGCCGGGCGACAGCGACACGCCGCGCTGGAAATAGGTCATGTCATAGTCGAACGCGTCGATGCGCTCGCCATATTGCGCGCTGTCGATGGTGGTGACATTGGGGGCAATACCAAGCCGCGCCAGCGCTTCTGTATAGATATTGATGATGGCCTGGTTCTCGGCGCTGCCCTGGCGCAACACGATGTCAAACTCAAAGGGCCGCCCGTCCGGGCCGGTCATCACCCCGTCGACCACCGAATACCCGGCCTCGTCCATCAGGCGCAGCGCCTCGCGGATCCCGGCCCGGTTGGCCTCGCGCCCGTCCGAGACCGGAAAGCTGTATCCCTCGAGCGCGCCGGGCAGCAGATCGCCTGCGAAGGGCTGCAACAGCTCCAGCACACGACCTTGGGCCGGCCCCGGCTCCATCGACAGGACCGAGTTGGAGAAATACGAGGTGATGCGCGGCTCCTCGCCACCGTTCTGGGTCTGGTTGATGAACTCGTAATTGAAGGCCTGGATCATCGCCTCGCGCACCCGCCAATCGGCGAATTGCGGGCTGCGGGTGTTCATCACGAAACCGAACATGCCGGTGGGGCGCTGATGCGGAATTTCCGAGAATACAATCTCGCCCGACCGTGCACGGGGAAAATCGTAATTCGTGGCCCAGTTCGCGGCATTGGTCTCGCGGATGGTGTTGATCTCACCGGCGACAAACGCCTCGAACATGGCGGTGCCGTCGCCGAAAAACTCCAACCGGATCTCATCGATCACATTGGTGCCGCGGCGAAAGCCCAGATCGCGGCCCCAGTAATCGGGGTTGCGGGTCAGCGACACAAATCGCCCGGCCTCGAAATCGGTGATCACATAGGGGGCCGATCCGATCGGGATCACATCCAGCCCGCTTTCGGTAAATTCATTTTCCTGCCACTGGGCGCGTTGCAGGATCGGCCTCAGCCCCATGATCAGCGCCATTTCGCGATCGGGCTCGTTGAAGGTGATGCGCACACCGCGTTCGCCCACCGCTTCGATGCTGGCCACCTTGGACCAGGCGTTCAGATAACGCGGATGCCCGACCGTGCCGAGCGTCTCATAGCTCCAGATCACATCGGCGACGGTAACCGGGCTGCCATCGGAAAACCGCGCCTCGGGACGCAGGGTGAATTCCACCCACAGCCCGCCCGGGTCGGCCACCACCGATTCGGCCAGCAACCCGTAAAGCGTAAACGGCTCGTCCCAGGACCGACCCATCAGCGATTCGTAGGCCAGGAACCGCAATTGCCACGGCACGCGGCCCTGCCGGATATGCGGGTTGAGGCTGTCAAAGCTGCCGACCTCACCGGTGACGACCCGCCCGCCGGTGGGCGCGTCGGGGTTGGCATAGGGAAGATTGCCGAACCCCGGTGCCAGGGCAGGCTCGCCATACATGGCAATGCCATGCGACTGCGCCATGGCAGCCCCCGAAAACATCGCCAGAACCCCGAAAACCATTGCTGCTCGCGTGAAACAATTTCTGCGCATTTGTGGACAATCTCCCCTGCCCTTTGTTTCTTTGTCCGCAACGCTACCCGGCCCGCCCGCAGGTTTCAAACTTTTCGGTTGGACTCTGAGCAAGCTATTGCTTATAAAGGGATCACTGCTCGATAGGTTTCTTGCCTGTATGAAACCTGCCTCAATAACTTAACGCCAGCCTTGTGCTGGCGTTTTTTTTGTGGGGCGGGGTGTGGGCGCGCGCGGCCATGGCAAAGACCGCTCCGCCGGGATCGGGGTTTTGACCGCAACATATGGGGCCGCCGCAATCGCACAGACCGAGCAGGCGCGCGAAACGCCGATCAGCAGACACCACACGAGCGGATGCCCGACATAGGCAGACCCGACCGCTGACCCATGAGCCCAGCCAGCCCCCCGATCGAGACGGATCGTGCCTGCTGCCTCCGGGATCGGACGAATCGGGCCGCGGGCGGGCCACCGGCTGTCGCGCCTCGCTCCGAATCGCCGGACATTTTGGCGCATCACGGGCTGTGCCCGGCCTGCGGCCCTCGTAGATCGCACAATCGCGGCATATATGTTCCACAACCACATCACCCGAGGAGCCCCCCCCATGGCCATCACCACTTCACTTGCCGGAAAAACCGCCGTCATCACCGGATCAAACTCTGGCATTGGCCTGGGGCTGGCGCGTGAACTGGCACGTGCCGGGGCTGATGTCGTGCTGAACTCCTTTTCCGACAGCGTCGAGGATCACGCGCTGGCCGCCGGGATCGCCGAAGAATTCGGCGTCGACGCGCGCTATATCAAGGCCGATATGTCCAAGGGTGCCGAATGCCGCGACCTGATCGCAGCAGCCGGGGCCTGCGATATCCTGATCAACAATGCCGGCATCCAGCATGTCGCGGCGATCGACGCCTTTCCGGTCGAAAAATGGGATGCGATCATCGCCATCAATCTCAGCTCGGCCTTTCACACCACCGCCGCCGCCCTGCCCCTGATGCGGGCCGCCGGCTGGGGCCGGGTGATCAACGTCGCCTCGGCCCACGGGCTCCGGGCTTCGCCCTATAAATCGGCCTATATCGCGGCCAAGCACGGCATTGTCGGCCTGAGCAAGACCACGGCGCTGGAAACCGCCGAGGAGCCCATCACCTGCAACGCGATCTGCCCGGGCTATGTGCTGACGCCTCTGGTCGAGGCGCAGATCCCCGACACGATGAAGGAATATGACATGAGCCGCGAGGACGTGATCCGCAATGTCATGCTGACGCGTCAGCCATCGCGGGAATTTGCCACCGTCGAACAGATGGGCGGCACGGCCGTATTCCTGTGCTCGGACGCCGCCGCCCAGATCACCGGCACCTCGATCAGTGTCGATGGCGGCTGGACGGCGATGTAGGATCGGGCCACCCGATCCTCGCGCGCGGAGGCCCGCAAAAGCATGAGCACCTCCGGGCGGGGGCCGGGCGCGGGGCAAGCCCATTGGCCGAAACGCGCCCGGAGGTTTTTTCGCATTTCCACAAATCAAGGCACCTGACATGACCCCCAGACCAATCAACCTGGCCCTTCAGGGCGGCGGCGCGCATGGTGCCTTTACCTGGGGCGTGCTCGACCGGTTGCTGCGCGAACCGACAATCGAGATCGCGGCCATTTCCGGCACATCCGCCGGGGCGCTCAACGGGGCCGCACTCAAGGCCGGGCTGGCCCGCGGCAGCCGCGATCTGGCGCTTGAAAACCTGGCCTGGCTTTGGGAGCAAATGGGCGCGATCCGCGATGACCGGTTTTCCTGGTGGCTCGATGCCGCCTCGCCCGCCGCCATCAGCCGGATGATCGAAAGCTCGCTGCCCTTTGCCGCCTCGGATGCCATGAGCCGCGTGGTCAGCCCCTATGCCTATGGCCCGCTTTACCGCAACCCGCTGGAAAGCGTGGTAAAAAAGTTTCATTTCGATCACATCTGCGGCCAGCCCGGCCCCGCCTTCCATATCTGCGCCACCAATGTGCGTAGCGGCAAGATCCGGGTCTTTCAGGGGCACGAGATCAGTGTTGAGGCGATCCTGGCCTCGGCCTGCCTGCCGACCATGTTCCAGGCCGTCGAGATCGAGGATCCTGCGACCGGCGCGACCGAGGCCTATTGGGATGGCGGATATACCGGCAATCCGGCGCTGTTTCCCCTGTTCGTCCCCGATCTTCCGGCCGATATCGTGATCGTCAATATCAACCCGCTCTACCGCGAGGTGCTGCCGAAAACCGCCCGTGAGATCCAGAACCGGATCAACGAGATCAGCTTCAACGCCTCGCTCTTGCGCGAATTGCGCGCGGTCTCCTTCGTGCAGCGCCTGCTGGCCGAGGGGGCCGTGGACCCCGGCGCGATGAAACAGATCCATATGCATATGATCGCCGATGACGCGCTGATGCGGCAGCTGTCGGTGGCCACGAAATCGGTGCCGGTGCCGCAGGTTCTGCATCAGCTGCGCGCGGCCGGCGAACGCGCCTGCGACCGGTTCCTTGCCCAACATGGCGACGATATCGGGCGGACAAGCAGCGTCGATCTGGTCGAGATGTTCTCCTGATCCCGAGCGCCGCTTTCGCGCCTAGCTCAGGCAAGTGACCCAAAGGATCGTCGCGTCCTCGCGGCTGAGCGAAATCACGTTATGGCCCATCGCGGCGTCGTAATAGGCGCTGTCGCCGCGGCGCATCTCGACGGGGGCGTAGAACTCGGTGATCAAACTGATCTCGCCGGTCAGGACATAGAGAAATTCCTCGCCCGCATGGCGCACCCAGCCGTCGAATTCCTCAAAGGCCCGGGCCCGGATCCGGGCACGATAGGGGATCATGGATTTCCGCGTCAGCGTGTCGGCCAGCATCTCGTGCTCATAGGTGGCGGTCGGGTGGCCCTCGCCCGCGCCCGCCTGCGTCACCGCCAGCCGTCCGTTCACCGCGCCATGCGATGTCGGCGTGAAAAGCTGCGGCACCGAGATATCGAGCCCCTGCGCCAGTTTCTTCAGCGCATCATAGGTGGGCGACATCTGCCCGTTCTCGATCTTGGACAGGGTCGAGCGCGCCAGCCCCGCCTTTTGCGCCGCCTGCTCCAGGGTCCAGGCCCGGCCCTTGCGCAATTCGCGCACCCGTGCGCCCAGATCGACGGGTTGCGCCGGATCGTCGGTGCCGCTGGCGCGCGCCAGCCTGATGAGGCTCGGTTCGTCGCTGAAATCCATGGACCGGGGGTGTAAGGCGTGACGCGGGGGCTTGCAACAGGCGCGCGGCAGTCCTAGGCGATGGGGCATGACCTGCCCTGCCCCCTTCAACCTGGCGCACTACGTGCTGGCGCATGCCGCGCGCCAGCCTGACAAGGTGGCGCTGGCGGTGCTGTCGCCAGCGCGCGCCGAACGCTGGAGCTATGCCCGGCTGGAGGAGACCGTGCGCCGCACCGCCGCCGGATTGCTGGCCACCGGCGCGCGCCCCGGCGACCGGGTGCTTTTGCGCCTTGGCAACCAACCGGCCTTTCCGGTGGCCTATCTCGCGGCCATCGCGGCCGGGCTGATCCCGGTGCCGACATCGGCGGCGCTGACCACGCCCGAGATCACCGCGCTGACGCCCGCCATCGCGCCGCGCCTGATCCTGGCCGAGGCAGGCATCGCCCTGCCCGATCCCTGCCCCTGCGACGTGATCACCGATCTTGCCGCGCTGGCCGCCCATCCGCCCGCCGATTACGCGATGGGCGATCCCGACCGGCTGGCCTATCTGATCTTCACCTCCGGCACCTCGGGGCGCCCCCGCGCCGTGGCCCATGCCCATCGCGCGGTCTGGGCGCGGCGGATGATGTGGGCGGGCTGGTATGGCCTCAGCGATACCGACCGGCTCCTGCATGCCGGGGCTTTCAACTGGACCTTCACGCTTGGCACCGGGCTGCTGGATCCCTGGGCCATCGGGGCCACCGCGCTGATCCCCGCGCCGGGCACTTCGCCCGAAATCCTGCCGCTCCTTCTCAAACGCCATGACGCGACGATCTTTGCCGCCGCGCCGGGTGTTTACCGGCAGATGCTGCGCGCGGACCTGCCCGACCTGCCGAAACTGCGCCATGGACTGTCGGCCGGAGAAAAGCTGCCCGAACCGCTGCGCGCGGCCTGGGGTCAAGCCACCGGCACCGCCCTTCACGAGGCCCTGGGTCTGTCGGAATGCTCCACCTTCATCTCGGGCAGCCCCGACCGGCCCGCACCAACCGGCACGCTCGGGTTCGCGCAACCGGGGCGCCGCATCGCCGTGCTGGATGAGGTCGGCACCCCTCTGCCCGACGGTCAGACCGGCACGCTCGCCATCCATCGCGACGATCCCGGCCTGATGCTGGGTTATCTTGAGGGCGGCGCGCCCCACCTGCCGCTGATCGGCGACTGGTTTGCCACCGGCGATACCGTTCACCGCGACGCAGGCGGCGCGCTGCATTACCATGGCCGCAATGACGACATGCTGAACGCGGGCGGCTTTCGCGTCTCGCCAGCCGAGATCGAGCGTGCCTTTGCCTCCATCGCGGGCGATTGCGCCGCCATTGCCGTGGAAATCCGCCCCGACACCCATATCATCGCCCTGGCCCATACCGGCACCATCGCAGAACCCACCCTGCGCCAGCACGCAGAAACCTGCCTTGCAGGTTACAAACAACCAAGGCTTTATGCCCGCCTTGATGCCCTGCCGCGTGGCGGCAACGGAAAACTCGACCGCAAGGCGCTCTCCGCACTTCTGAAAGGCCCGCCATGATCAAGCTCGACATCATCTCCGACCCGATCTGCCCCTGGTGTTTCATCGGCAAGGCCAATCTCGACCGCGCGCTTGAGGCCGCGGGCGACCACCCGTTCAGCATTGAATGGCACCCGTTTCAGCTTAACCCCGACATGCCTGCGGGCGGCATGGACCGGCGTGACTATCTGGAGACCAAGTTCGGCGGCAAGGAGGGCGCGGTGCGCGCCTATGCGCCGGTGGTCGAGGCCGCCGAGGCGGCAGGGCTCGCCATCAATTTCGAAGGCATCTCGCGCACGCCCAACACGCTCGACGCGCATCGCCTGATCCATTGGGCGGGGCTTGAGGAGCGTCAGACGCCGATGGTTTCCGCCCTTTTCCGGGCCTATTTCCAGGAGGGACGCGATATTGGCGATGCGGGCGTGCTGGCCGATATCGCCGAGGCCGTGGGGCTTGACCGCGCCATGACCGAGCGTCTGCTGGCGGGCGATGGCGACCGCGACGATATCGCCGCCCGCGACGCCCATGCCCGCGCGCGCGGTGTCACCGGCGTGCCCTGCTTCATCATTGCCAATCAACACGCCCTGCCCGGCGCGCAACCGCCCGAGCTTTGGGCCAAGGTGATTGCCGAGATCACCGAACAGCTCAAGGCGCAGGAATGACCGACACTACCGCTGCCGCGCCCAAACGCCTGAGCCAGGGCGAATTCATCGCGCTGATGGGCGTGATGTTCGCCACCATCGCCTTTTCGATCGACGCGATGCTGCCCGCCTTGCCCGAGATTGCCGCCGAGCTCAGCCCCGAGGCCCCCAATAACGCGCAACTGATCCTGACCTCCTTTGTCATCGGCATGGGCGCGGGCACCTTGGTGGCCGGGCCCTTGTCGGATGCGTTCGGTCGCCGGAGCATCATCTTTCTGGGGGCCGGGCTCTATGTCATCGGGGCGTTGCTGGCCTATGTCGCCCCCAGCCTTGAGCTGATCCTGGCGGCCCGCGTGTTGCAGGGGCTGGGGGCGGCGGGCCCGCGCATCGTGTCGCTGGCGATGGTGCGCGATCTTTATGCGGGGCGCGAAATGGCGCGGGTCGTGTCCTTTGCGATGCTGGTGTTCATGGCCTTTCCCGCCATCGCGCCGCTCATTGGCGCGGGCATCATCGCGGCCTTTGGCTGGCGCGCGATTTTCCTCGCCTTCCTGCTGTTTTCCTTTGTGTCCATCGGCTGGCTGGCGCTGCGGCAGCCCGAGACCCTGCCGGCCCCTGAGCGCCGGGCGCTCAACCCCACCACGATCCGGGCCTCCGCCATCGAGGTGCTGCGTCACCGCCAGGTGATGCTGTCGACGGTGATCCAGATCCTGATCTTCGGCATGCTCTTTGGCACACTCAGCTCGGTGCAGCCGGTCTTCGACATCACCTACGGGCGCGGCGACAGCTTTCCGCTCTGGTTCGGCGGCATCGCCATCATCTCGGCCGGTCCGCCCCTGATCAACGCGGCGCTGGTGGTGCGGTTGGGTATGCGCCCGCTGATCCGCGCCGCTTTGGGCGCGCAGGTGATCCTGTCGCTGCTGGCACTGGCCATTTTCCTCAGCGGCTTGCTGCCCGGCGACAGCAGTTTCTGGATCTTCCTGATCTGGACGGCCGCGATGTTTGCCGCCACCAGCTTTACGCTCGGCAATCTGAACGCTCTGGGGCTGGAGCCGATGGGCCATATCGCGGGCATGGCGTCGTCCGTGATGGGCGCGATCTCGACGCTGTTCGGGGCGTCCCTCGGGGCCATTGTCGGGCTCTTCTTCAACGGCACGCCGGTGCCGCTGGTGGCGGCCGTCAGCGTCTTTTCCATCATCGCCTATGCGATTGCCCGCCAATTGCCGCGCGAGGGGCGCTAGCCCTTGCGCACGACCTTCTCGGCCAGATCGCGGGCGATGGCAAAGGCCCCCTTGATCTTGTCGGCGTCGTTCTTCCAGTCCCGCCGCACCACGATCTTGTTGTCGCGCACCTTGGCCAGCCCGTCCTGGGCGTGAACAAACTCCACCAACCCTTTGGGATTAGAGAATTTATCGTTGTGAAACTGAATGGTTGCGCCGCGCGGGCCGCCATCCAGCCGGGCAATGCCCGCGCGTTTGCACATCGCCTTGATCCGCACCACCAGAAGCAGCGTATTGACCTCGCGCGGCAGCTTGCCGAACCGGTCAATGAGCTCGGCGGCAAAGCCCTCCAGCTCGACCTTGGTGGTCAATTGGCTCAGGCGCCGGTATAGCCCCAGCCGGACATCCAGATCGGGCACGTAATCGGAGGGAATCAGCACCGGCAGCCCCAGGTTGATCTGCGGGGCCCAAGCGCCGTCATCATCGGTCAGCCCCTCCATGTCACCGGCCCGGATGCGCGCAATCGCCTCCTCCAGCATGGATTGATAGAGCTCGAATCCGACCTCGCGGACATGGCCCGACTGCTCCTCGCCCACGATATTGCCGGCACCGCGAATGTCGAGATCCTGGCTGGCGATGGTGAACCCGGCGCCCAGGCTGTCGAGGCTGCCCAGAACCCGCAACCGTTTCTCGGCCGCCGGCGTCAGTTTCTTGCGCGGTTTGGTGGTCAGATAGGCATAAGCCCTTGTTTTCGAACGCCCGACCCGCCCCCGGATCTGGTAAAGCTGGGCCAGCCCATACATATCGGCGCGGTGGATCACCATGGTGTTGGCGGTCGGAATATCGATGCCGCTTTCGATGATCGTGGTGGCCAGCAGCACATCGTATTTGCCGTCGTAAAACGCGTTCATCCGATCATCCAGCGCGCCCGCCGCCATCTGGCCATGCGCCACCACATAGCTCACCTCGGGCACCTGATCGCGCAGAAACGCCTCGATCTCGGGCAGATCCTCGATCCGGGGCACCACGTAAAAGCTCTGCCCGCCGCGATAATGTTCGCGCAACAGCGCCTCGCGGATCGTCACCGCGTCAAATTCGCTGACATAGGACCGGATCGCCAGCCGGTCGACCGGCGGCGTGCCAATGAGGCTGAGATCGCGCACGCCCGAGAGCGACATCTGCAAGGTGCGCGGAATCGGCGTGGCGCTCAGCGTCAGCACATGCACGTCACTGCGCATTTCCTTCAGCCGTTCCTTATGCGTCACGCCAAAGCGCTGCTCCTCGTCGATGATCAGAAGCCCCAGATTGGCAAAGCGGATGCCCTTGGCCAACAGCGCATGCGTGCCGATGCAGATATCGACGCTGCCATCGCTCAGGCCTTTGCGGGTATCGGCGGCTTCCTTTGCACTAACAAAGCGCGACAACTGCCTGACATTGATCGGAAAACCACGGAACCGATCGGCGAAAGTCTGGGCGTGCTGGCGCGCCAGCAGCGTGGTGGGCGCGATGATGGCGACCTGCATCCCGGCGGCGGCGGCCACGAAACTGGCGCGCATCGCGACCTCGGTTTTGCCAAAGCCCACATCGCCCACAACCAGCCGGTCCATCGGGCGGCCCCGGGCCAGATCCTCCATCACATCGGCAATGGCGACCAGCTGATCGTCGGTTTCCTCATAGGGAAAGCGCGCCGCGAAGGCCTCCCACATATCGCCGGGCGGCTCGACCACCGGCGCATGGCGCAATTCGCGTTCGGCGGCGACGCGGATAAGCTTGTCGGCGATCTGGCGGATACGTTCCTTGAGGCGCGCCTTCTTGGCCTGCCAGGCACCGCCGCCAAGCCGGTCCAGCAACCCCTCTTCATGGCCATAGCGGCTGAGAAGTTCAATGTTTTCAACGGGCAGGAACAGCCGGTCGCCGCCGGCATATTCCAGCGCGATACATTCATGCGGCGCGCCCATCGCCGTCACCGTCTCTAGCCCCTTATAAAGCCCGACCCCGTGATCGACATGCACGATGAGGTCGCCGGGGCTGAGGCTCTGGGCTTCGGTCAGGTAGTTTTCGGCCCGCTTGGCGCGGCGCTTGGGCCGGATCAGACGGTCGCCCAGAACATCCTGTTCCGAAATCACGCAGAGACCCGCCCCGGTGAAGCCCTGTTCAAGCGGCCAGACGACCAGAGAGAGGCTGCCGGGGGCAAACGTGACGCTCATGTCATTGATAAGTGACGCATCTGCCACGTCTTGATCTTCCAGCAAGCCCAGCAGCCGCTCGCGCGCGCCGTCCGACCACGAGGCGATCACCACCGCCCGCGCCTTCTGCTCGGCCCGGATATGATCTGCCAGCGCCTCGAACAGGCCGATATTTTCCTGCTGCCTCTCGGGGGCGAAACTGCGCCCGATGCGCCCGCCCGCATCGACCACGCCGGGCCCCGAGGATTGCGGCAGCGGCGAAAACCGAACCACCCGATGCCCGGCGGTGGCGGCGTCCCAGGCGGGTTCGTCCAGGTATAGCAGGCCGGGCGGGCACGGCTTGTAAACCGAATCCAGCCGGCCTTTCTGCGTTAATGCAGTTCGCCGCGTATCATATTGATCTTCAATGGTTTCCCATCGCGCAATCCGCTGTGGCCCGCTCTGATCATCGAGCGTGATGGCGGCACCGGGCAGGTAGTCGAACAGCGTCTCCAGCCGCTCGTGAAAGAACGGCATCCAATGTTCCACGCCCTGATGTTTGCGCCCCGCGCTGACCGCCTCATAGAGCGGATCGTCGCTGCCGCCCGCGCCAAACTCGACGCGGTAATTCTGCCGGAATCGGGCGATGGCGGCGTCGTCGAGGATCACTTCGGAAACCGGAGCCAGTTCAACCCGCGTCAGTTTCTCGGTGGTGCGCTGCGTGGCCGGATCGAACCGGCGCGCGCCATCCAGCATGTCGCCGAACAGATCCAGCCGCACCGGTGCGGCCTCACCCGGTGGCCAGACATCGATGATGCCGCCGCGAACGGCGTAATCGCCGGGCTCCATCACGGTGGGCGACTGGGCATAGCCCATGCGCACCAGAAAGGCGCGCAAGGCCCCTTCGTCGATGCGCTGATCGACCTCGGCCAGAAAGGAGGAGCCCCGCAGCAGATCGCGCGGCGGCACGTATTGCGTGGCGGCGTTGAGCGTGGTCAGCAGGATAAATGGCCCCGACAGACCCGCCGCCAGGGCCGCCAGCGTGGCCATGCGCGCGGCCGAAATATCGGCATTGGGGGACACGCGATCAAACGGCAGACAATCCCAGCCCGGAAACCTGAGAACCGGCACGGAAGGATCGAACACCGCCAGCGCCGTGGCCATCGCCGCCAGGCGTTTATCGTCGCGTGCGATGTGGATGACGGGCGTGCCGCCGGCCAGCTCCGCCAGCACACGGGTGGCGTCAAAGCCTTCGGGCACACCGCCCATCAAGACCGATTTGTAATTATCCATCAAATAGTTGTCCAGCGACGTTAAAGTCCAAGCGCACCGTAGTTCAAATTGGTCCACATGCCCCAAAAGGCGGTGATGAAGATCGAGATGACCCCGATGCCCTGCACCATCATGCGGTGATTTCTGAGCCGCTGGCCCAGATCCTCGAACCCGGTCGCGCGCAGACCGCGCGCAGTGTGGATCGTCAGCAGCGCCACCAGCGTCATCGGAAAGGCCAGCAGGAACACGGCCTGCGCGAATTCGACCTGATAGGCCCACCCCAGAACGCCAAGCCCGGTGATGAGAAAGGCCGAAAATCCGGCGAGCCAGGGGCCGGATATCTCGATGATGGTCAGGATCCGGGCCACATTGACCTCGGCCAGCACGCGCATGTCATGGCTTGAGCGTTCATGCCCGCGCCGGGCGCGCGTCACCATGTCAAAAGGCACGCCAATGACCCAATGGCTGGCGGTGGACCAAAGAGCCGCAAGCGCGATCCAATACCACAGGTTTGAAAACGACCTGAGGTCGATCACTTCGGTTACGAGTTCGAGAAAGTTCAAGGTCGCCCTGCCTCTGCTGACAGCGATTTTCGCGCACATTAGTCGCGCAGGCCGGGGGTTTCCAGCCCTTGAGAAAAGCCTGCGAACATGCGACCCCATTTGCAACAGTCTGTCACCCCAAAAGGTTGCCCCCGATGCGCAGAAATCAGGCCCCCCACCCGATGACCCGGTTCCGCCGCACCCGTGCAAGCGGCGCGATGCGCGATCTGGTGCGCGAAAACGCCCTCTCGGTCAGCGATCTGATCTGGCCGGTTTTCGTGCGCGAGGGCACCGATGTGATGGAGCCCGTGGCCTCGATGCCCGGTGTGCATCGCCTGTCGGTGGACCGGCTGGTGACGGCGGCGAAACATGCCCACGGGCTTGGCATTCCGGCGATCTGCATCTTTCCCTATACCGGCATGGCGGAACGGACCGAGAGCTGCGAGCTGGCCTGGGACGCGGGCAACATCGCCAACCGCGCCATCGCGGCGGTGAAGGATGCGGTGCCCGAGATGGCGGTGATGACCGATATCGCGCTCGATCCTTACAACGCCAATGGCCATGACGGGATCGTGCGTGACGGGATCATCGTAAACGATGAAACGGTGGCGGCGCTGGAAAAGATGGCGCTGGCGCAGGCGCGCGCGGGGGCCGATATTCTGGGCCCCTCGGACATGATGGATGGCCGCATCGGCGCGATCCGGGCCGCGCTTGAGGCCGAAGGCCACCAGGATGTGGCGATCCTGAGCTATGCGGCGAAATTCGCCAGTGCCTGCTACGGTCCGTTCCGCGATGCGGTCGGTGCCTCCGGAGCGCTGACCGGCGACAAGAAAACCTATCAGATCGACCCGGCCAACCGGCGCGAGGCGCTGCGCTGTGTCGAACGTGACCTCAGCGAGGGGGCCGATATGGTCATGGTCAAGCCCGGCCTGCCCTATCTCGATATCTGCCGCGAGGTGAAGGACGCCTTTGGCGTGCCCACCTATGCCTATCAGGTCAGCGGCGAATACGCGATGATCCGGGCCGCCGATGCGCAGGGCTGGATCGACGGTGACAAGGTGATGCTGGAAAGCCTGATGTGTTTCCGGCGTGCCGGATGCGACGGCGTGTTGACCTATTTTGCCCCGCGCGTGGCCGAGATGCTGAACGGATGAGGCTCAGACCGGCATATCGTTGAACAGCTCGTCCTCATCGTCATCGCTCTTTGCGTCATCCTTCCAGCGCGGTTGCAGTCGGGGAGGGCTGTCTTTGGTGGCCCCGGGCGCGGGGCGGGTCTTGTCGTCCTGAAGCTCTTCGGGTGTTTTTGCCATGGTCTTGTTCCTGTTTGCGGCCCCGGCTCATCGGGGCGGTCCTGAATCCCTGCGACGGCAACCTCGAAAGCCCCCGAAAGCGGAGGCCCCCCGAGCCGATGTCAGGGCGCACATTTTCGGCAAAACGGTGTGAACGGAAGGACATCGAGGCGATCTTCGGAAATCTTTTCGCCGCATGTGCCACAAAACCCGTATTCACCGGCATCCATGCGCGCCAGCGCCGATTTGATCTGGCGGATCTCGGCCTGGCCCTTGTTCCCCAAACCTTCCAACACCTCGTCGCCTTCGCGTTCGACCGCCAGATCTTCCCAGTCGCGATTATTGTGGCTTTCCAGCTCATCCTCGATGCCATGCAACTCACTGTCGAGCACGGCAAGCCGGCGGGTCAATTGGGCGCGGCGGGTTTCGAGATCGACCATCGGGGCCTCCTGGCGTCTTTTGTCGGTGCCGTGATGCTAGCGCGAAAGAGCGCCAAAGGGCCTTGACCGAGATCAAACCCGGACCTATCTGTTTTCGGTATGATTGACACTGACAATTGAATAGGAATTCCTGGCATGCAACCCGAAGTGAACGCCTTTTTCGACTCTGCCACCAACACCGTGTCTTATGTGGTCCGCGACCCGTCGGGCAGCGCCTGCGCGATCATCGATACGGTGCTGGATTTCGATCATGCCTCGGGGCGCACCGACACGGCCTCGGCCGATGCGATCATCGCCTTTGTCCGCGACAAGGGATATGATTGCCAGTGGATCCTGGAAAGCCATGTTCACGCCGATCACCTGTCAGCCGCCCCCTATATCCAGGAGCAGCTTGGCGGCAAGATCGGCATCGGGGCCAATATCACCGTGGTCCAGGATGTGTTTGGCAAGGTCTTCAACGAGGGCACCGAGTTCCAGCGCGACGGCAGCCAGTTCGATCAGCTGTTTCGCGATGGCGACAGTTTCCATATCGGTCAGTTGCGCGGCGATGTGTTGCACACGCCCGGGCACACGCCTGCCTGTATGACCTATGTGATCGGTGATGCGGCTTTCGTCGGCGATACGGTCTTTATGCCCGATTTCGGCACCGCGCGCTGCGATTTTCCCGGTGGATCAGCCGAGGAGCTCTATAATTCGGTGCAGAAGATCCTGACCCTGCCCGACCAGACCCGCATTTTCGTGGGCCATGACTACAAGGCACCGGGGCGCGATGAATTTGCCTGGGAGGCGACGGTGGCCGAACATAAGGCAAAGAACATCCATATCGGCGGCGGTACCTCGAAGGAGGATTTCGTGGCAATGCGCGAGGCCCGCGATGCCACGCTGGGGATGCCGAAACTCATTATCCCATCGCTGCAGGTCAACATGCGCGCAGGCCAGATGCCGCCCGCCGAAGACAATGGCACCACTTACCTGAAAGTGCCCGTCGACAAGTTGTAAACGCCCCTGGGCCCGGGCAAGGGTAACAGTTTCTTCTTTTCTTTCCTGCATCACGAATGCACGGTTCGCGCGACCGGACCGCAGTAACAGGATATCTCCTCTGATGGATCTTCGCCGACTTTCCGAAACCTACATGATCTCTGCGCAATTGGCACCGGGCGACATGGCGGGTCTTGCCGCCGAGGGGGTGCAGCTGGTGATCTGCAACCGGCCCGATGCCGAAAACCCCTCCGATTTGCAGGCCAGCGCGATGCAGCAGGCCGCCGATACCGCGGGCATCGGGTTTGTCTACAATCCCGTCAACGGGGCCGCGATGACCATGGACAATGTCGAGGAACAGGCCGCAGCGCTTGATGCCGCCGACGGCCCCGTCGCGGCCTATTGTGGGTCCGGTATGCGATCGGCGGTGATGTGGGCCTTTGCACAGGCCGGTCGGATCGACACCGACACCATCATCGCGGCCGGCGACGCGGCCGGGGTCTCGCTGTCGGGCATGCGTGCCCAGATCGACGCGATGGCCGCGCGCGGAGATTGAAACAGTTGTGATGCGGCATGAGGCGCTTTATGGCTGACGGCGTCGCCCCTGCCCGTTCCTGATGATGGTTCTATCCCGCCCATGGCCCAGCCCGAGAAACAAAGCCGTGGTGTCAAAGACTGGCTTGTGGACCGCCTGCTGCGGGCTGTGATCTGGGTATTGCTGGCGGTGCCGCATCGGATACGTGTGCCACTGATGGGGTGGCTGGCGCGCGCTGTGATCGGGCCGGTCACCGGATATTCGCGCCGCGCGGAGGCCAATCTCGCCTATATCTGGCCCGACATGGCCCGCACCGAACGCCGCGCCATCGCGCGTCAGGTGCTGGATAATGCCGGGCGGACCGTGATCGAAAACTACGCCACCGCCGATCAACAGGCGCGCGCCGCTTCCTGGAACGTGCATGGCGAAGGCCTGCCCGCGGCACGTGCGGCTTTGGCCGAAAACCGGCCCATTTTGTTTGTTTCGGGCCATTTCGGAAATTACCAGGCCGCCCGGGTGGCGATGAACCTGCGCGGATTTTCGCTTGGCGGACTGTATCGCCCGATGAACAATGCCTGGTTCAACGATCACTATGTGCGCTCGATCGAGGCGGCCGGCGGACCGGCGTTTTCGCGCGGGCGCCGCGGCCTGGCCGGGTTCATGCGCCATGTCCGGGCCGGTGGTCACGGGGCGTTGCTGATCGATCAGTATTACGGCGATGGCGCGGTTGTCGACTTTTTGGGCAAACCGGCCCCAACGGCCCTGTCGGTCGGCGAGATCGCTCTGAAATTCAATGCCTTGGTTGTGCCAATCTACGCCCGACGGCTTGATAACGGGCTCGATTTCGATGTGCTGCTTGAGGCCCCGGTGGCCCATTCCGACCCCGTCACCATGACCCGCGATCTGATGGACAGCCTCGGCGCGCAGGTTCGCGCGCGCCCTGAACAATGGTTCTGGGTGCATCGGCGCTGGAAACCCGAGCGCCAGGCGGATCGCCGCCGCCGGGCGGCACACCAATGAAATAGGCGAAAACCCGCAAGATGCTGTGGTTCTGGGATGACAGACCCGCAAAACCTGCGTATCTTGCGCCGCAAGGGCGAATGAAGGCCCAAGCAATCGAGCAATAACACAGGCGGTCCCATATCATGAGCACCCTGAGCAGGCGCAACCTCATTCTCGGCTCGGCAGCCATCCTCCCGTTGGCGGCCTGCGCCGGCGGCATCGGGTCGGATGCAGGCCAGCGTATCGACAGCCGGGTCGATAGCGCCGTTGCCTTTATGTACGACAACATCCCCGGCACGCGCGAGCTGACCAGTGACGCCGAGGGCGTGCTGATCATGCCGCTGATCACCGAGGCCGGCTTCGGCTTTGGCGGCGGCTATGGCCGTGGCGCGTTGCGCATCAATGGCGCGACGGTGGATTATTACTCTTCGGCCTCGGCCACCTTCGGGTTGCAGATCGGGGCGCAGCAATATGCCCATGCGCTGTTTTTCATGACCGAGGAATCGCTGCGCGATTTCCGCTATTCCTCGGGGTGGGTCGTAGGTGCCGATATCGAATATGCCGTGAACCGGCAGGGTGCCAATCTGGGCACCGACACCACCAGCCTGCTGAGCCCCGTTATCGGCGTGGTCTTCGGTCAGGCCGGGCTGATTGCCGGCGCAACGCTGGAAGGTCAGCGCTATAGCCGCATTCTGCCGTGACACCGGAAACCGCCGATTAGACGCATGGGGCGGCTTTCGGGGTGCCTGATCTCTTTGCAAGGCTTTGCGGGCGGGGTAGGCTCCGCCCTGTTCCCCCCGAATCGGTCCATAATCGAAGGCAGGACATGGCCGTATTTCTGCGCTGGATGATCCGCATCGTATCCGTGGCTTTGGCCCTGTCGGTGGTTGCCGTGTTGCTGGCCTACTGGGTGTTTTCGCGCTCGATCCCCGATTATGACGCGCAATGGAACGTGCCCGGGCTTGGCGACCGCGTCGATATCGTGCGATCGAACGCCAATGTGCCCCATATCTACGGCCAGAACGATCAGGATGTGTATTACGGCCTGGGCTTTGCGCACGCCCAGGACAGGCTATGGCAGATGCTGATGATGCGGCGCACCGTGCAGGGGCGCCTGTCAGAGCTGTTTGGCACCCGCACCCTGAAGATCGACACGCTGCTGCGCCGGCTGGATCTCTATGGGCTGGCCAACCGGTCCGTCGCGGCCCAGGACCCCGAGACGCTGGCCATGCTGGAGGCCTATTCGGACGGCGTGAATGCCTGGCTGGAGGTGGTGGCCGACGAAGCTTTGGGCCGGGGCGCGCCCGAACTCTTGTTGTTTTCGCCCGAAATCGCGCCCTGGCGGCCGGCCGACTCCATCGCCATCATGAACCTCATGGCGCTGCAGATGACCGGCCAGCAGGAAGCCGAAATCCTGCGCGCGCGGACCTCTCTGGCGCTCAATGATGCCGCCAGGCTGGCCGATATCCTGCCCGACCCGATCGGCGCGGCGGTGGCCGAATTACCGGAATACTCGGCCCTTTTCCCGAGCGTGCCGCGTTTTGCCGAAAACACCGAGACCCTGCCGCGCGATCCGCTTTTCCCTGGCGCGGGGCCGGGTCTGGCTGGCGCATCGAACGCCTGGGCGGCGGCGGGCAGCCGATCGGCCACCGGCGCGAGCCTGCTGGCCAATGATCCGCATTTGGGGCTGACGGCCCCGACATTGTGGTATCTGGCGCGTATGGAGCTGAGCACCGGCGGCGTCATTGGCGGCAGCATCCCCGGCATGCCGCTGATCATGGTGGGGCGCAGCGATGTCCTGGGCTGGGGGCTGACCTCGTCCTATATGGACGATATCGACCTCTATGTCGAAGAGGTGAACCCCGACAATCCCGAGCAATATCGCACGCCCGATGGCTGGGCCGAGTTCGAGACCCGGCGCTCGATCATTAACGTGGCCGATGCCGCCCCGGTCACGATCACGATGCGCTGGACGGAAAACGGCCCCGTCATACCGGGTGATCAATGGAACCTGGGCACCATCACGCCGGCCGGATCCGTCATGTCGATGGCCTGGACCGCGCTGACCGATGACAATACCTCGATGCGCGCGGGCCGCGAACTGATGCAGGCCCAGACCATCGAGGCGGCACAGGCGGCGGGGGAATATTTCGTCGCGCCGAGCCAGGTTTTGACGCTGGCCACCGCCGACCGGGTGGCCATGCAGGTGATCGGGCGCATGCCCTGGCGGTTGCGCGAACAGCAAGGCCAGGGGCGCATTCCGTCACAGGGCTGGGTTGCCGGAAACCGCTGGCAAGGCATGATGCAATATTTTGCCAATCCGCGGTTCGTGGACCCGCCGGGCGGCATTCTGGGCAATACCAATAACCGCATCGTCGAACGGGATTTCCCGTTGAATGTAAGCTTTAACTGGGGCGATACGCAGCGTGTGACGCGGTGGGAAAATCTGATGCAATCTCGCGAGGTCCATACCCGTGATAGTTTCATCGAAGCGCAGCTTGACACCGTCTCACCTGCTGCGCGCACCTTGTTGCCGTTGGTCGGGCGCGAGCTGTGGTTTACATCGCAGGCCGCCGAACCGGGATCGGTCGAGGCGCGCCGCCAGGAGGCGCTGGATCTGCTGGCCGCCTGGAATGGCGAGATGGACGAACACCTGCCCGAGCCGCTGATCTATGCCGCCTGGATGCGGTCGCTGCAACAGCGTCTGCTGCAGGATGATCTGGGGCCGCTTGCCAGCGCGTTTCAGCAATTGGAGCCGATTTTCGTCGAACGTGTCTTTCGCAATGTCGACGGGGCCGCGGCCTGGTGCGATATCCGCCCCTCGACCATTGTCGAAAGCTGCACCGATATTGCGCGGATGGCGCTGGATGACGCCTTGCAGTTTCTGATCGAGCGCTATGGCGAGAATATCTCGTCCTGGCAATGGGGCGATGCCCATGTCGCGGTACAGGAACATCCGGTGTTGGGCCAGTCGCGGCTCTTGGGATGGGCGGTCAATATCCGGCAATCGACCTCGGGCGGGGATAGCACGCTCAATCGCGGTGCCACGACAGGTGCCCTGCCCAACCCCTTTCAGAATGTGCAGGGCGCGGGCTATCGCGGGGTCTATGATTTTGCCGATCCCGACAGTTCGGTCTTTATCACCGCGACCGGCCAATCGGGCCACCCTTTGAGCCCGTATTACGACAATCTGGGCGCGCTATGGCGGCGTGGCGAATATATTCCGATGTCGCTGGACAACGAGCTGGCGGCGGCCGGCAATATCGGTGTGACGGTGCTGACGCCGCGCCAGTAGCGCCCCGGCGGGCATCAGCCGGTGCGGCAAGCGATGCCCGGACAAAGCCCCGCCCGGTGTCACGCGGCGGGAATATCTGGCGATCACCGATATCCGCATCGCGTCCCGTGCCCCGTGCTCCGTGCGGCAGATGGGGGTGGCGGCCCCTGCCGGTTTGCAGGACAAGGCACGGATTTGGTTTTGATCCTGGGCGACCCTAGGCCCGCAGCGCCCGGTAGGCGGCCAGCGCCCGGGCGCGCCCCTCGGCCAGACCGATCATCGGCGGGCGCAGCGGATCCGGCCGCCAGCCGGGCGGTGCCGCCACGCCAAACTGCCGCGCGCCCGCGCCTCGCAGCCAGTGCTGCCGGTAACGGCCTTCGGGGTCGAATTTCGCCGCTTGTGTCTCGGGGTTGAATATGCGGAAAAAAGGCGCGGCATCCGGGCCCGACCCCGCCACCCATTGCCAGCCCATCGCGTTCGAGGCCGGATCCCAATCGGTCAGCGTCTCGGCAAACCAGTCAAGCCCCACCCGCCAATCCGTCATCAGGTGTTTGGTGAGGTACGAGGCCACCAGCATGCGCGCCCGGTTATGCATCCGGCCGGTGACATAAAGCTCGCGCATGGCGGCATCGATCACATCCACCCCGGTCTGTCCGCGCCGCCAGCGTTCGGCCTCGGCACTGTCGCCACGCCAGGGGAAACGGTGCCATTCCCTGCGCCAGCTCTGCTCGGCCAGGGTCGGGAAATGAAACATCAGATGAGAGGCAAATTCGCGCCAGACCAGTTCCTTGAGAAAGGTCTCGGCCCCCGCCACGCCGCGTTGCATCGCCTCAAACCCGGCCTGCCAGCAGCGCCGCGGGCTGATTTCGCCATAGGCCAGCGGCTCGGAAAGGCCCGAGGTTCCGTCGCGGTCCAGCCGGTCGCGATCCCCGGCATAGGTTTGCGCCTTGTCCTCGATAAACGTGGCCAGCCGGGCCTCGGCCGCCACGGCCCCCACGCTCAGATGCCCCGCCACGATGGCCGCGCCCCGCCCCATGCCGGCCTCAAACCGCCAATCCGACAGGGCATCGCTGGCGGGCCACATGGCGGGCCATGTCAGATCGGGCGCGGGCAGCGGCGCGGCCACATCGCGGCCCCGCACGGCGCGCCAGAACGGCGAATAGACCCGATAAGGCCCGCCGCTGCCGGTCGCGACCGTCCAGGGTTCGAACAAGAGATGCGCATTGTGGCTCTCGACCCTCAGGCCTTGCGCCCTCAGCGCGGTTTTCACCCCGGCGTCGCGGGCGCGGGCCGCCGGATCATAGAGCCGGTTCCACATCACCGCCCCGGCCCCGGTTTCGGCGGCCAGCGCACGCAGCACGGCCAGCGCATCGCCCCGGCGCAGGATCAGCCGCCCGCCCTGCCCGGCCAGCCTGTCACCGAACTCGGCAATGGCGCGCGACAGACGAAACCGGGGTGCCGCGCCCAACCCGGTGACGGTCTCGTCGCAGATGAAAACCGGGATCACCGGCCGGGTCTGCGCGGCAAAGAGGGCCGGGTTATCCGACAGCCGGAAATCGCGGCGCATCCAGTAGAGAACGGGGGCTTGGGTCATGGCGGACACCCTAGGCGGCTATAACACCCGGTCCAGCGCCGTGATCAGTTTCTCCACCTCATCGGCACGGGTGTAATGGGTGAAGCTCAGGCGCAGCACGCCATGACCGGGATCGACCCCCATCGCGCGCAGCGGGCGCACCGCGTAGAAATCGCCCCCCGCGGTCATGATGCCATGCGGGGCAAGCCGTGCCGCCGCCGCCTCGCCCGGCTCCTTCAGCGCGATGGCGACGGTGGGGGCGCGCGCGTCCAGCGCGGCACCACCGATCAGGCGCACCGAGTTCTTCGACGACAGATAATCCAGCAACGGGGCCAGGAGCGTCAGTTCGGCCTGCCGCATCAGATCATGGGCAAACCGCGCCGCACCCGCGCCGGTGGCGGGGCCGCCGTGATGGGCCGAGAGCGCCTCGATATAATCGGCCATACCGGCGCTGGCGGCGATCTGGGCGTGATCGGGGCCTGCGGGGGTGAACCGCATGTAGAGGCTGTCTGCGTTGAAGAAATGCCCCTGATTGGGCAGCGTCATGCCAGGATCGCGGCGGATCACCATCAGCCCCTGATGCGGCCCATAGGTCTTGTAGCTGGAAAAGAGGTAGATATCGGCCCCCAGAGCGCCGATATCGGCAAGCCCGTGCGGCGCATAGCTCACGCCGTCAACGCAGCTCCAGGCCCCCGCCGCGCGCACCATGGCGCAGATCGCGGCCACGTCATTGACCTCGCCCACGACGTTCGAGCAATGCGGGAAGGCGACCAGCCGCACCTTGTCATCCAGCAGCGCCCCGAGCCCGGCAGGATCCAGATGGCCCGTCTCGGGATCCATCCGCCATTCGCGGATCTCGATGCCGTCTTCGGCCAGCCGCCGCCAGGGGCCGGAATTGGCCTCGTGATCCTGATCGGTGACGATGATCGCATCGCCCGGTTGCAGGTGTTGGCGAAAGGCCTGGGCCAGAACATAGGTGTTTTGCGTGGTCGAGGGGCCAAAGCTCAGCTCGTCGGTCGCCACCCCCAGCATCGCGGCCAGACGGCGGCGCGCCTCATCCATTTCGGCACCGCCCAGGCGGCTGGCCTCATAGGCCGAATAGGGCTGCACCTTGCGCTGGCGGTAAAACCGCGTCAGCCGGTCGATCACCGGCGCGCAGGTATAGCTGCCGGCGGCATTGTCGAAAAACGCCTGGCCTTGCAGCGACGGCTCGGCAAAGGCCGGAAATTGCGCGCGCACGAAATCAATGTCGAGTGTGGTCATTTTTGTTGAACCTTCCATCATTGCCATCTCGAATGGGGCACCCGCAGGACGGGGTTTCCCCAACCTGGCAGGTCTTCCAGCCGAGCCGGCAAACCATAAGGACGGTTCAACGGCAGTCCGCATCAATCGGACAAAACCCGGCCTAGGCGAAGCCAAGGCCGGGGTCAAGATTTTGATCTCAGGCGTTTACATCGACCACGACGCGGCCCTTGACCTGACCTTTCAAAATGGCGCGGCCAAGATCGGGCAGATCGGACAGAGTGGCCGGCGTCACCATTGCCTCCAGCTTGTCCATCGGCAGATCGGCGGCGATCCGGTTCCAGGCCCGGACCCGGTTGTCATAGGGCTGCATCACGCTGTCGATGCCCAGAAGGTTCACACCGCGCAAGAGGAAGGGAATGACCGTGGCCGGCAGACCGGCCCCTCCAGCCAGCCCCACCGCCGCGACGGAGGCCCCGTATTTCATCTGCCCCAGAACGCGGGCCAGCATCGCGCCGCCCACAGCATCAACGCAGCCGGTCCAGGTCTCGGCCTCAAGCGGGCGTTTGGTGGTCTCGTTGATTTCCTCGCGCGGAACGATCCGGCCCGCGCCAAGCGATTTCAGATACTCTGCCTGTTCGGGGCGCCCCGTGACACCGGCCACATCATAGCCACGCGCGGCCAGGATCGCGGTGGCCACCGATCCGACGCCACCGGCGGCACCGGTCACCAAAACCTCGCCATGTCCGGGGGTTAGACCGTGATCTTCAAGTGCCATCACCGCCAGCATCGCGGTAAACCCGGCGGTGCCCACGGCCATCGCCTGCCGGGTGGTCAGCCCGTCGGGCAGCGGCACCAGCCAATCGGCGCGCACCCGCGCCTTTTGGGAATAGCCGCCCCAATGCGCCTCACCGACGCGCCATCCGGTCAGCACGACCTTGTCGCCGGGCTTGTAGCGCGCGTCGTCCGATGCCTCGATCGTACCCGCGAAATCGATGCCGGGAATATGCGGATATTTGCGCACCAGCCCGCCGCCCGGCCCGATGCAGAGCCCGTCCTTGTAATTCACCGTGGAATAGTCGACCGCGACGGTCACTTCCGCCTCGGGCAGCATGTCCTCGCTGATGTCTTCGACAGCGGCGACGGGCTTTTCGTCGCCCTCCTTGCGCACGATCAGGGCTTTCATCACATCTCTCCTTCAGATCCAGAATTTCTCGCGCACCACCGCGGTGCGCGCGCCATCGGGGCTGTGTATTTCGACCTCGGTCCCCGCGTCCCAATGGGTCATGCGCACCATGCCGATGGCCACATTGGTGTTGAAATCGGGCGACCACGCGGCCGA